>Ga0126342_10016388_pt1 | contig 12917 bp, 10 predicted proteins | sample Cyp1metagenome_FD_92528 | JGI IMG/M metagenome (GOLD analysis project Ga0126342, IMG submission 92528) | Coral microbial communities from Lord Howe Island, Old Settlement Bay, Australia - Cyphastrea 1 metagenome | ecosystem: Host-associated > Invertebrates > Cnidaria > Coral ... | reverse complement strand
TGTTGTTGTTGTTGTTGTTGTTGTTGTTGTTGTTGTTATTGTTGTTGGTTGTTGGTTGTTGGTTGTTGGTTGTTGGTTGTTGGTTGTTGGTTGTTTGTTGTTTGTTGTTTGTTGTTTGTTGGTGTTGTTTGTTGTTTGTTGTTTGTTGTTTGTTGTTTGTTGTTTGTTGTTTGTTGTTTGTTGCTTGTTGCTTGTTGCTTGTTGCTTGTTGTTTGTTGCTTGTTGGTTGTTGGTTGTTGGCTGTTGGTTGTTGGTTGTTGGTTGTTGGTTGTTGGTTGTTGTTGTTGTTGTTGTTGTTGTTGTTGTTGTGGTTGTCGTCGTCGTCGTCGTCGTCGTTGTTGTTGATTTGGTTGTTGATGTTTTGTTGATGATTAGTCCTTATTTGACAAAGTCGTTCCTGTTTTGGGAAAACAGTGGTTCCACGCGGGGGAGTGTCTTGCGAAAGTCGTGCCATGTGTGCCTTTAGCAAACTCTGGAGTCTGGATATGTAACCCGTATTCTTATGTTATAATGTTAGTCATCATTATCTCCCTGTGATTTTCCATGGCTGGGGTGTATTAGTTAATTGAATGTAAGACAAATTGATTTACTTGGATGTTGCAGTTGTGTTGTTCCAACCGCTATGATCAAATGGCAAAGGTGAGACTTTTCAATTCGGGTCCTAAATCTTTGGACAATGCCGCTGGGCTCTGAGTTATATAAGAATCCCCTTCCCCTTTTTTTTCATACCCCCGTTGTGGGCCTCTAAAATGAATCAATCCACTAAACACATGTTTTTAGAGGGGTACTTAATATCAAGGGGATGGGATTATTGCTAATTGCGCCTGTTTCCCACTTTCAATCCCCTGACAAAGATAAAGAACAAACATACCGCCCTATTATCATCGACCACCACGAAGAGATGATCATCAAGTGGTTACGTGTGGTTTCGCTAAACTATGTAATGTCATGTAGTCAGTCCTTAGTCTTGAGGTATCGCAACTATCTGCAACTACTGTATACAAATTTTAACATTTTTTTTTTGCCACAGTTGTCACATTAGTCGTTCGTTACTGTATGGCCCTTGCCGCAGTGGGCTCATTGCAGTCCCTTCATCCTGCCGCTGCCAGGTTGAGATTGGATCCAAGTCCTTTCAGGCCGTTCTTAGAGACGGAATGAGTAGGTCCATACCTGGACGTCTAAGTTGTTGAAAGGTGAGTAGTTGCATCTGAGATCATATGGGGGTTTCTTACAATGGGGGATCCCCAAAATGGATGGTTTATTTCATGGAAAATCAATTTTATAAATGGATGATTTGGGGGTACCCTCATTTTAGGAAACCTCTATATGAGTACCTCTATAGATACCATTAGCATAGTTGAACAGGCTAGCAACGACCAGGATTGAAATTTACCCGACAGACAGCTGCATCTTGGTACCACTAAAGGGACACAGAGCAGCCAGAATCCCCACTTGTTTGTGGATGATTTACCCCTCAAAAAGTTGAAAAGATGGGTGTCGTTGTTGGTGCAGAGAGTGTAGAATGATTGATGTCTCCAGTATGCCGGCAAATCATCTTCATGGATAGCCTGGATTAGGAAAGTGTTATGGCCTTCCAAAGTCTTGACAGCATCAAAAAAAATGCGAAAAGACAAAAACATCCCAACTCTTGACTTGCAAATTCCGCCAACTGTCCATTCTCTTCCAACCTCTTGGGTTCTGTCATTTTTTTGGGAAACTGACCCAGACTGATCCTCAGTTTGGGGGTCTCCGGGATGACCATGGCACATTTGGCCCATAGGTGGTCTATGCTGCGCTGCTCTCGAACCTTTGGCCCCCCGGACGTGTTTGACGATAAGTAGAACTCTCAGTTGGTTAGTTGACATATCCAAGCCACAAGTACAACAAATATAATTTATGAATGAATATGAATCTACAATATAATTCATATATATATATTATACATATTATGTATATATATATATATGTATATATAATATACACATATGATATATATATATGTAAACTTTGCAGCAACATGCAGCAATCAAAGGACGGGCTTGAATCACAGTCAGGCTCAGTTTGGATAAGACCAAGGGTCAGTAGGCCGCCACAGACACGGTCGTAGAATCCAGTGCATGAGATGGGCTGAAACCACCCAATGATTTGTTTGCATGATCAAGCCTTTACCACTCACAAAATGAGCATCAATGATATGTACATCAATAGCTGCGCCATGTTGGAAAAGGGAATCTAAGATTGGCTATTTAGAACATCATTACCCAGCCCAAAAATCATCTGCTTTTGACATCATCTCACCGTATCTCACCTGTGCCAGGTATCTTTTGGTTTGGGGCGTGCTGATTCCCGTGATCAATGCGCACGACGACTAGAGTGACGTGACCAGTGCCAGCCGCGGGAAGATTAGAGGAAAAATATAGATTTTAAGCGCATCCTTTAATGATATTTAAAGTGTCTTGGGTCAAAATGAGTACTGTAGTGGATCTGAAGAATCTGAAGATTCTTTGGTTCAACAGTAGACCCGACGAAAAAATTCACGTCGGCCCAGAGAGCGGGCTTCACATTTTGACCCACACTCTACTAGCAAAAGCGTAGTTCAAATTGAAACACACCTACCAATGGTCTGTTTCGTTTCCCAGTCTGTGACTCGTTTACCCAGGGCAAAGTCCCCTGACAATCCCTGGCAATACAATCACTGGCCATGTTTGGCTCTATGGTCAATGGTGTGCCAAAGTTAACTTGTGTTTCTCACAGAGGTCTGGATGATCTGAAACTCCGAGAAGTGGATGATGGAACATTTACAGAAAAACCCTGAAGACTAGATTTAATGACACAGCAAGGAAAACCACGGGTTTCCTGTACATAGATTTTCCCTTAAATCACTCCATTGATATTATTTGGACGTAACTCTCGACTCATTCATTGGCTAGAACATGCTAGAACTACCCATGAACTACCCTTTCAAGATATTTCAAGATTGCCTCTTGGAAATTGTGAGGATTATCATTGACATCCAGTACATCCTGGAAAAACTGTTTTCTGTTTGGTGTTTCTAGCAGCAGCCAACCACAAGTGAGGTCTCCACCTGCCTTACATCAAAGCTTTGGCTCAGATGTGACAGCCTGCCATCTGAAAGCCTTCCATACTGTGAACACTATGATCCTTTATGCCAAAGTCTGAGTTTATGAGGTTATGAGTCTTAAAATGTGCTGCCCATGAATTCTGGCAGAATCAATTAGCTGCACTTTATTTCCTTGGTTTTAGACCTCTTGGTGATGTTGGTGTGTTGATAACCCAGTTGGTGCTGTTTGTTTGCCCGGCATGGGACGGACAGGCGAACTTGAGTAATTTGAAAGCAGAATGTATGCATGAAAGAACCTGTATAAGCCCCACCCAAGATTGGAACACTTTTTTTTTTCGCCAGTAGATTTGAAATGGCTTCGAACAGTGTCGCAGCCCCATCTTGAAATTCAGATGTGCCCCTCCGGTTGTACCAACGAGTTGTTGAGCCCCACGATCCACATGGTTTATAGTCATACTGTACGGGCCACAAATTGGGTTGCTATAATGGAAATATTTGAAATACAGGTTAAAGTGGCCATATTCCCATTGTTTAGAATCCAGGTCTCCAGTGGTTTACGCCTTTCGGAAGTGGCCACCCCACCTCCGGGTGTCAACTCCGCCGATGGCGGCGCTCACTGCGCCGGCGGCTCTGGCTGCGGCCGCCGCAAATGAAGCGGCCAGCGTCAGTCAACAGCCTCTGGACCTGGAATTTGCCATGACCATGAGGCAAATTGAGCTGGCGCTGAGTCCTTTGGGCTGATCTGATGATTTTTTGGGCCAAGATAGCTAAGTTATGCTGAGTTACGAAGCTGTTTCAGAACTACTGGGGGTTGTGGGACACTAAGTACAGTGTAGATGACCTTCATTTTGTCTACGATGTGGGGGCCTACCACCCTGTTGTTCTGTTTGCCAATGTCCTTAAAACCCATCCAACCATAGTTTATAGTTTACGGTATCATATACCGTAGTAAACCCTATAGGTAAAAACAGCTTATCTATCTAAGGAGTCCACACAAGGTACGGATCTAAAGATATCCAAGTAGCTTCTGATGGAGAAGGAAGTATCTGGATCCATAGGGTGGAATGGAACATACGCCGCACCAATTATTGAATCAATATTGAATAGAGTTTCATTTTTGGGCAAGTAGCATGAGATGTCCATGGATTTTCGATTGGTGCTCTCATCTTTGCTGAATAAGTCGACTGTTTACGGCACCGAGGATTGTGAACAATATCTGACCGTCAGAACGGCTGTGAAGGCCGTAAGAATTGGTGCTGGTAGGGCTGGTAACCGTTTTCATAGGGATAATAATGATGAAGCGCTGGATTCAATGGATTGGTTGAAGGGAAAATCTACAGGAAGCCATGGTTTTTACCATCAAATATAGGGGTTTCCTGTAAATTTTCCCATCATCCAATTCTATGATGGATCGAAGCTAAATTTTCAGACTGTTTTTCTGCTCCTCCCAGTAAATGGTGTTGGTAGGTCGGTAGTTCCACCCAGTGGGCCACAAATTATTACCCCACATCATACATTTGGACTATTGAGAGAAACAAAGGCCTAACCTAAGACAATTGTGAACCTCATACTCGTAGGATATCATAGGATACAGTATATATATATATAGGTATCCTGCAAAATATTCATATTATATCCTATAATTTTCCTATGATACCATTCATATCAATGGATATAAAATCCTATTTGATATCCTTTATAGTAGCATGTTTTTCTTCTCATATAGGATGACATCTATCCATGTCATGGCCATCGCCGACGGAGTCACAGCGTCATGGCTGAGGTATGGTGTCAGATCGACACATGCGAATCCGAGGTGTGATTCCGCCATCGGAAATGCTGGGATTTGTCCCCAAAAAAAAGCGGAAGAGGGGAAGTGTTTAACCCTTAGGATCGTGATACGTTGATTGTTTGAAGTTCATTTAACTCAGAAATTTGGGTGTCATGGGATGGAGCAAATTTGAGAGTTCCATCCATGTCGGTGACCCCAACCACCAGCAACCAGGCGAATCCAGCAGTTGGGGGTCATCGCGAGCTCCAACTTTGGTGAACTTCGGGGAATCCAACTTTTGGCGCCACAACAAAGTTGGGATTGACTACCACATGATAGACATGTTTTTATCCACGAATATCCACGTGTCCTAAGCAATGATTCACCTTATGACCTTGAGACTTGGAAGTAAATCAAGTGTGTGTTCATGCTTTTCTGCGGTTTCCAACTAGCAGCTGCGGTTTCCACATCAACCAACTGGTCATTTGCAACGCAGTTTGCGATGACGCAATCGTTTGATGATCCCCTTAGTGTCATCATCCATTGGGGTAACCGGGGTAGACCCACATCATCCAAGTCATGGATGACCATTTTACTATGGAAAGCCATGGTGACGACTGGGGATCTCCCGTTTTAAAGAAACCACCATTTACATTTACCCTCTGGTAAACATACAAAAAGCTATTGAAAATTGTCATTTATAGTGGATTTTCCCATTGAAAATGGTGGATCTTTCAATAGTTATGTAACAGTTTACCAGAGGGTATCACAACCAATTGGATGTGGTTAAAGCCATTTTAAAGCCACCATTTTCATGATAAAGCCATCATCTTTTAAAGAAACCACCATTTATCACAAAAAAACATGTCACCGGAAACCACTGCAGCGACTACCTGGGTATGGGAGGTGAGCAATGGGCGCAGCGCCTGGGACTCCTAGCCAAGCTGCGGCAACCGTTGTTTCAAAAGGATCCTTGGCGTCACCGAGCTCCAACGCTGTTGGCAGCTTCGTTTATCGGAAAAGATGACGGTTTGGCCTACTAGAAACCACCCGGTTTCAGTGGAACATGACTTGCTGGAAGATGATTCTTCGAAAACTGGGCTTGTCTACTTCCAGAATTCTTTCAAATGAAAGTTACTGGGAGCCTCAAGCAGCTCAAGTGCTCCAAAATATCAGTTAAACATATCAGACAATATGTAGCCGTAGCTTAAGTATAGATATCAGGCTGAAGTCTTGATATTGATAGACTTAAGCCTAGGCATTGCACGTTTCCATCTTCTCCTTCGTTTGTCCCAGGATCGCAACTTGCACGCTGATTTGTTGCTGAAATGCATCCAGGACGGGCAAAAACAGTGCAGTGGGGTCAGAGGTTGAATGGTTTCAGTGACTGGTCCGTTTAGTGGGAGGGAACATGCATCATTACAAATTGCATCATTTAGTTTTTTGCTAACTTAACTACATCAACTAACTTAAGTAACTCAACCATATTAACTTTGCTTTGCTCAGCTCAGCTTAACGCAACTGACGAACTAGCGCAGCGAATTAACTGAACTAACACAACATAACACAGCTTAACTTAACTTCATTCCACTTCACCTAACAAACTAACATACCAAAGAACTACCCAACGAACATCAACTAACATCAAGAAACTATGGTCATCCCCCCCTTGAATCGCAGGAGAACCATTGGTCAGAGCCCATGGACAAACATCCGCCCGAAGGGCCCCCGCCCTCGCTGCCACGGCACGTGGCCTGTGCCCTGCGCCGCGCTCGCCTGGAGCGGCGTCACCTGGGCGCTGGCCCAGCGCTTTCACCGCGGAAACGGCGGGAGGAAGGCGAGGGGCGGCCAGGGCTGGGGGACGTGGTGGGACGTGGTGGAAGATTTGGGGGGGTTCTTGGGACCCACAAGTCACCAGGGGTTTTTCAAGTTTCAATATACTTGAATGGTCTGACTTGGATGATTGGGGATCCGCCATTTAAAAAGAAACCTCCAAGTAACTTTGAGTTGGGGATCAAAACCATTGAAAACCTATATCTGAATTATGCCATATACTTAAGGGCAATGAACATCCATGCCTTTTTTGAATTCCGGAGAATTGGAGAATCATTCAGGATAGCTCAGAGATTGTTGAGGCCATGACACAGGGTATTTCCAGATGTTTTTGTTAACATCCTGATGAGCTATAGGGCATAGAATCTATCAATCATATATATGTATATATAATATATCATATATACCATCCGGTAATCGAACATGGCAATTACAACATATTACAACTCCTCTTTTTTAGTGGAGGTTTTAATATGTTTTGATATGTTTTAATACTTCATGGGATCAACTTTAGGTGGGATCTTCCATTGCCATTGAATGTAGTTCGTGCCAAATCTTCAACACCTCGATATATACGCATGGCGCCTATGGTGCAGAATCAACCTATGACTTGTTTTGGTGGTAGTGCTTCTAGACCAGTCTTTCATCACTGTCCAACTGACAACTCCACAAAAATGTACCAGCTTCCCAGGTTGAAATTCCTCATCGGTCGATATCCGGAGTTGTATTTTGTCATGCTATCCCTGTGATACTCCCACATGTTGTTGTACTAGTTTCACATGTGTCGAGCTGAAAATGACTGGAGCCAAAAATATATTGCCATATACCCACCATTAAAAAAGGTGAGCAGTACATTAAAAAAGAACGCTATAGATTAAGATTGATTGTCATCGACAATTTTAGGGGGTTATAGGAGGTGATCATAGCCCATGAACTGTGAATCTCCTATGAATTAGTGTAAATCGACCATGAAAAAACATTGATATTTTCCAATAGGATTTAGTTTCACCGCTCAGGCGTTCAAACCGACGGCGGCCAAACGAGCCAATCCCTGGCCCATGCTGCAGCCACTGCTGTGAAACCTGCCACGAATCTGGGTGGCTACGGCTACAGCCGCGCATTGGCAGCACGATTGGCGCGCTTGGAGCTGCAAAACAAGCGACTTGGAGCTGGGATTGGCCAGAGACCATGGTTTCTCGGTGAGTCATCCCACTGAGTAGATAGGTTATAACACGTTATACAAAAATCCTCAAAAATCCCAAAAACCAGGGATATCTACTGAGCGGGATGAGCCACCGAGTAGTATATACTGTAACTATAGTAATAGTTACTATATAATACTATATATATATATATGTAATTATAATGCTTCACCAACGTGAAACAAATAAATACATAAATAGATAAATGCAAAAATGAATACACATTATAATATAAAGAAGGCAATTTGTTTGGGAGGTCGTTACCCTCACATTTCCACACATTTCCATCATTCCAGTGAGGTCGTTAGTACTTCTCATTGCTTTCACTTGTGTCCATAAGCATGGTGTGAAACAGCAAAGTCTTGCGGTCACTCCAATACTTCATGTATAACTGGTTGGTGGTTTGGAACATGTTTTTAATTTTTCCATTCCGTAGGGAATTTCATCATCCCAACTGACGAACTCATATTTTTCAGAGGGGTAGGTCAACCACCAACCAGTTAATTGTATTGACTCGTATTCTTGTTGGCCATATCACTTGTTGTATCTTCTTGTGATGGCTATGCACCCCATGATTGTTGAGCATTTCTCGTAGATCCAAGTGTGGACCTTGGCTTCAACCAAGGTTGGTCACCAGGCATTTATATAGATTTCTGTGAAATTAGGGTACCCCAAATCCATCGGCTTATCACATATCAAGGTCTATGTTTATCATATTTTTTTTCCATCTGAGCTGCCAGAAAAAAAGGGCAAATCAGCTATTTGGAGACATAGCTGCTCGATAATATCCCATGTATATCCCATTTATCCCCGCAATCTCCTCATCATGGTCGGTTTTATACCGCAAAAACTGTTGCTTGAATCCCCCTGTGTTCAAAACACAAACACACCTCGTCGGGAAACTCTTAGTAACTTCTTGGCTTCCCTTTTTTGGTTGGAGATATGGTACACCCCTAGCTCCTTAGGGCGCTTCTTAGGCGCTCCCTCCCAACCCCAGTAGTGAGGCAACTTCGAAAGCAACTGGACGCGGTGGTCCAGCGCAGTCGTTCCACCTCCCCTGGCCGCGGCACTGGCACCCTGCACCGCGCCCGATCGCGGGAGACGCTGCCGGGGTCACCCACCATGGCGCGCCCGCGGTCACCAATGGTGCGGCCAACGCCGCAGATGGCAGAGATGGAGCCGAGTACATTAGTCTCACATGCTGAAGTTCCTGCAGATACAGAGGCATTCTTGAAATATTTGGATGTCTTTCAAGCGCAGGCAAGGTCGTTGATTCGATTGAATGCATAGTGGAAAAAGGGACGGACTGGAGAGTGTCTTGTCCAGTTGAAGGTGAATGCAGCAGCAAGATTGAAACAGAATAAGGGTCGTCCCATTTTTGTTGCCCCTGTATTTGAGTATACGGATCGGATTGTAGTTGACTTCGTGGAAATCAACACGCTATGTATACAGGTCTTTCTGTTCTTACAATTTCTTACGCACACTTGGAGTATACAGCATTGAGAGTTTGTGTCTCGTGTCATGGAAGATCAATTAACATCACCGCCGTGGGTCTAAATGTGTGATTGTTCATAGCAACCTGTTGAATTACCAGAGGGTGAGCTCCGTGCATTAACGAAAATCATCTCTGGGATTCCAAAAGGAGACTTTCTAGATGTATTACATGATATAGATATGATATACCCTCTGGTTATTTAACATAGCCATGGAAAATGGCCCATTTGTAGATGATTTTCCCATTAAAACTTCCATTTATAAGGGATTTTCCATGGCTATGTTAAATAACCAGATGGTATCTCCCAGGTGATTTCAAGGTGTTCACCTCCCTGAAGAACCCGATTTCTCAGCCAAGCTCACTCTGGGACGGTCGTTTGATGCTTGGGTGACGTCCAATGTCTGTGCCTCAGGTCGGCTAGTGGGATATTTCATGATTTCACATAATCATACATAATCATACAGATACATATATAATTAATCATACATATGTCATATATGTCATATATGTCATATGTCTATATATGTCTACATATGTCTCAAGTCTAGATATGAGATTTCAAAAAGCACCCTAATTACGCATCAATTCCACCAGTGCTGTGTCCAAAACTGGTGGCCAACCACGGCGTCCGGGAGCCGTGCCATGTTCGATTTCGATGACCTTGAGACCACTGCACCTTGGATCCGATGTGGGCTGATGGGGTCTGATGGGACCTGAGGTCATGGGGGATCGTCACCATGGGTTACCCTCTGGTCAACTAACATAGCTATTGAAAATGGCCATTTATAAATTAATAGTGAGTTTTCCCATTAAAAATGGTGGATCTTTCCATAGTTATGTGACAGTTTACCAGAGGGTAACCTACCTATTTGCTGATCATTCATGTTGGATGATCACTGTTGGTATCCCCTATGACAAAACTGACACCTCCAAATGTTAGTGGAAAGAGCATGAAAGAGCAAGACTTCGGATATCTTCGGATACAATGATACACTATGATACAATAATCGGAGGATTTTCTGAACATCCAACTACACCAGCCGACTAACCATACCCGTGGCAAGGGAATATCTCTTATAAATGGATGTGTTAATGGAAAACCCCATCTATATGCTAGAATTTCCATTGCTAGGTTTGATCAATTACCGGAGGGAACATCTATATTTCGAAAACATGGGCACTTGGGTTTTGACATCTAAATCCAAGAAAGTGACACCGGGTGTAATATGTTTACAAGTCCTTCTATACAGATCCTTCAGTAGCCTCCGTTGTAATTTGTTGATTCAACAAGACGTGAATTCTTTATGAATGTTTAACAATATGACCCGAACACTGGTTTGAAGAACACTTGAAATGCTGAACATGAATGACAAGTCCTTCAACACAATTCTCACATTGATGAATGGTCAACCATGTAAAACCATATCGTTTCCTGCTGAAAATCATGTCTTCATCGCTCCCTGAAGTCCATTGAATCCAACTCCTGGGTGCAGTGATGGACCCCCGGCCCCAGGCCTCTGACGCCGTACGCCAATATGGCCACATTAGGGGGGTTCTTAAAACTTGGGATCCCCAGTCGTCATGGAAAACTCAATCCCAAAAGGGTCCATGATTACTGGATGATCTGGGGTACCCATGACTTAGGAAACCTCCTGGATGGTGGTTGGGAACACGATTTTTTTTTTTCCATTCAGTTGGGAATGGAATAATCATCCCAACTGACTTTAACTCCATCATTTTTTAGAGGGGTTGAAACTCAACCACCAACCAGATTATTATAACCATCATTAACCAATAACCATTAATAACATTTAATAATAACCATTAATATTAACCATTATTAACAGTATATTCACCACAACGGTAGGTCAACCACCAACTTATGCCATACTTTCAGGATCCAGCGGAGTCTGAATCTGTCGAGGTACGGCTGGGGAAAGCGCAGGGGCACCCACTGAAGTTATTATGGTTCATTTAATGGGGATTGAATGCTGATTTAATGGGGATTTGATAGGATATCATGGGATATCATGGGGATTCAATGTGGATTTACCCTCTGGTAAACTGTCACATAACTAGGGAAAGATCCACCATTTTTAATGGGAAAACTCAATATAAATATGGCCATTTTCAATAGCTATGTTAGTTTACCAGAGGGTAGTTCCTAAATTTGTTGCTAAAATGTGAATATTGTTAACTTAAGCAGCAAAACTGTTCTTTTTCTTTTGTAAGGTTGGCCATGATGAGTCTACTATTATTGAAAGTGGCACTTGTTAGATGTGTTCATCCATTACAAAGTGTGTTTGGACCAAGGTTTACGATCCGGAATGGCCATGTTCATTCATTAATCAGGGATGCTTGCTGCTCTTTGGAACAATCATGGCTCTTTGAAGATACACTCTGGAGACTGGAACTGGGGCTTCTGTGCATATGCAATTTCGGAGGTGTACGGATTGCTGCTATTCGCAGGAAATGGCATGCTTAGAGCCAATCATTGCTACTGAAAAGATCCCACTGTCATCTACACACCAGGCTATATTTAAGGGCATCAATTCCATTTCCCTTCATAGACACATGATTTTGTGGGAACCCCAAATTATGAACAGATCCAATACAAAAGGTATGCTGTAGTCTTGATAAATATCATTCAATAATACCCATGCAAGGTGGGGCACCCAGATGTTGTTAGTTGGTTTGTAGCCCCATGAATACTATTTTGTTATATCCTCCAGAAACCCAAACGTTACCTCACCTTTATACAATCAAAGTCTTCATTTACAGTTTTCATGGATTATTTTCCCATCCCATATGCTCCATGTATGGAATATTTATCAACATTTATCATTTACCCCATAAATGAGCCAAATGTAGGTAAATATACTATACATGGATTATTTTCCCATTCAAATTTCCATAGCTGTTCAAATCCCCAAAAAAATCCCATGATCTTCCCATCCAATCCCATAAAAAATCACCATGGCTTGGACCATTCGACCATGGTTTTTCTTTGCAAATTTCATCACTGTAGATTCACTATAAAATCACTATGAAATCCACCAGAAATCCCTATAGATCATTATTAAATCACTATTTAATCACTATTAAATTAGATCCACTATGACATCACTATTAAATTAGATCCACTATGACATCACTAGAAATCCCTGGGTTTTCCTGGTTAAAACCATGGCCTTTTCCTAGTTTTTCACCCGAGGACGTGGCCCTTGCTGCCTCAGCAGCGGTGGCGTTGCGGAGCGAGGCCGGGACCCGGGAGGCTTTTCCGTGGTGACTTCAGCAAGAAACAGGGTGATTTAACCAGAAAACCATAGGAAAACCATAGGAAAACCATAGGAAAACCATAGGAAAACCATAGGAAAATCCTAGGAAAACCATAGGAAAACCATAGGAAAACCCTAGGAAAACCGTAGGAAAACCATAGGAAAACCATAGGAAAACCATAGGAAAACCATAGGAAAACCAGAGGAAAACCATAGGAAAACCATAGGAAAACGATAGGAAAACCATAAGAAAATC
>Ga0126342_10016387_pt1 | contig 12919 bp, 14 predicted proteins | sample Cyp1metagenome_FD_92528 | JGI IMG/M metagenome (GOLD analysis project Ga0126342, IMG submission 92528) | Coral microbial communities from Lord Howe Island, Old Settlement Bay, Australia - Cyphastrea 1 metagenome | ecosystem: Host-associated > Invertebrates > Cnidaria > Coral ... | reverse complement strand
AGTATCTTAGTAATATCTACTCAGAATCTTATGTTTAGTACATCTTAATAGCTATATTGTCTATTAATATATGGCAGTGTGTCAAAACCAATAGTACCCCTGTAGTTCACATCAAAATAGCTGATAAATGGATGTTCATCCCCCTAAAAATAGTATTAATAGGTATTGATCCATCCCCATATCATAATAGAGATATCACAGATGTCACAATTTATGGCAATAGTTTGGGAACGATCATGATCAACTTGGATCAACTTGGATCAACTTGATCAAGCAGCACATTTTGAGGTACCCCATTTTCCGACAAACCCACATATTGAATACCAGAAATCCTGGTTCAGGTGTCCAGAAAGCTGGACCCGTGAGGAAATTGCATCCAGGGGTCTGGGAGTATACGTGCGCTTCCCCAAACATGGATGATTTTCCAACAGGGATGGTCATTGGCACAAGCTCCGCATTGGCCATGGCACATCTGCGAAAACAACAGGAATTTTGTGAACCACTGGCTGAGCTTGCTGAATCATGAACGTTCTGTGACCTCAATCTCTCTCTCTCTCTCTCTATCTATCTCTTTCTCTATCGCTATCTCTACCTCCAGCTCTAGTTCTATCTCCATGTATCATCTATCTTTCGATTCATCTATTCATTGTTTCATCTATTTTTTTTTCATCTCTCCATCGATCCGTCTATCTATGTAATCTAATCTATTCTAAACTAATCCAATCTAGTCCAATAATATCTTGTCTTCTACCGTCTTAATATAATCTAAATCTAATCTAATCGAACCTTACCTTTTCTGATCCTGTTCTATTCTATCTAATCTGTTCTAATGAATCAAAGCAGATCAGTCTATCCAGAATATATATATATAGACATTGTGATCACATAGTATGTATATATATATATACATTGTATGTATATATATATATACATACATGTGTATTATAGTATATTTAGAGTATATACAGTATATATATACATATTATGTATGTATATATATATATATTGTAATATATATATATATATACATACATTTTCCTGCTTACATTTTCCCGGCCAATGTTGGCTGTTTGACCTCATTCCCCAGGTCATGGATGGCCTGCTGTACATCACCGGCGGTCGGACGACCAAAATCAAACCCTCCCGTAAACTAACAGAGCTATACAAAATGGCCTACTACTTATAGTTGAATTACCTATTAAACATGGTGATTTTCCAGAGCTATGTTAGTTTACCAGAGGGTAATACTGAATATATAATGAATATTACTATCATTGAGTGAATATAATGAATATTGATACTCTCACGTCTTTGCTGATTTGCTCCGTACCGGGCTATGGGTCAAAACCTCAGAGGATGTTTTTTTTTCGTCCGTTTGCATCCAGCGGAACTAGCTAGTTTGGTGTGAAAACCCACAGTATAAGGTTTTGACGTCTTGACACCCATACCCCAATTATCCAGATGTTTGGTACATATTCTCATTTTTGTTGACTCTATCCTCTGTTTTTTTTGATGATGGACCCATGGGTCATCTTACATGTCAAATTTGATGGACATTTGGTGTGATTGTATTACATGTATATAATACACATATCTTATTCCATACATATATATATATATACATATATATATACATATATATATGTATATATAATATGTATGTACAAACACACACACCCACACACAACATTTACGATGGTATATCACAATCACAATCGATTTATGTCAATTTCACTTTGGTCCATGGAGGTCCCCTTTTAAAGGGGATCCGCTTCCCAGGCGTCTGTGAGTCGACGGGGCAATTCCAGGATACTGCGGAGCGTTTGGACAGCGACGGCCAGGAGTGGAGGAGCAGCTGGACCAGAAATGGGATACATCTCCGGTGACGGGCTGGGACGGTTGAGATGTGGCAACCATTCTTGGCATCGAGTGTCCTAGGGGAGTGACTTAGTGCATTCACATGCGTGTGAAACTATAGCTATGTGTAACAATGCACATAGAGTGTACATGGACATGTTTAGATTCCCAACAGCAGTGGGTTTCAATCTCTGGGTGACTGGTGCATCACGGATGCAAACCAGTCGAAACCCGGATGGAACCATAGAACCTGCAACCGCTTGAACCCGTTGTCAGCATGGATTCTCGAAGGGAGCTCTTACCAGGTACTACCAGTTACTACCTGATACCAACTTTGCTGCAAACTTCTTTGCTATGTAAATATATATACTGTACACATATGTATATACAATAGATCTCCATGTATGTATACATATACAGATGCTTACATACTTATATATATATACACGTATATACGCACTACATATATATATATATACACACACACTCCCTCTCTCTCTCTATATATATGTATAACACTATACATACATTATTTAAAGGGGCTATATATATATATGCACACACGCACACATGTATGCAGCATTGCAGTTGATTGGGAGTTGATCTGGCCATCGCTCACTTCCAATTGATGATCGACTCAGGTGTCCCTTGGTTTAAGATGCCTCGAGCGTTCCTGGGCAGCATTTGCGGTGAAAAAACGACCCGTCGTCCCGGCAAGTCGTCTTGGGAAGTCACTGCAGCCATGCTTTGGAATGATACTTAACACTATTAATATATATATATATGTATATATATATATATGTTTATAGTTAAAGTTTATAGGCCGCGGATGTATCTCATTGTTTCCGCTGCGAAAACTCTTCTTCTTTGCGACCCCAAAATGGCCGAAATCACCGAGGCTGCACGCTCACGATGCCTTCGCCTTGCCTTACGTGCGATGAAACAGACAAGCACAACGATTGATGTGGTAAACCCAATATTCAATAAAGCCATCTGTTGGGGATGGTTTACTATTGGGTTTACCACTTTAAACATGGTGGCAACTAGACTCACGGAAAATGATTCGACGTTGACCGTACCCATACTTTCGGAGGTTACTTTTGGAAGAATCCGGCTGGGTGAATAGTCGCCTGGATGTTCCCTGAGTTTAACAAATGGCTAGGGATTGTGGAGTCAGACCTCTGCAGTCGAAGTTGCAGACCTCCAAAGTTCTAAACCTTGTCCTACCATTTGGGACGCAAGGGGGATCATGGTTGCTCTTTATTCGAGAAATTCAGTGCTCCCATTCTCAACTACGAAATCTGTACCAAAGCTTGCATTCCTGATTCCTCAGTGCCATCTGCTCCAGATAAACCATCACCAAAGTGTCGCAGGCATCTTCTGAACTGAGATTGAATCACTTGACCCCGACGTTGGCTATCATGCTTAGTTCTGGGCTCATACACAGTAGCAGCTTCAAGATTCGGCTGACACACTATCGGAAACTGCTCAGCCGCTTAGCGATTTCGACGCCGCAGTGTGAAACTGGAGGAGTCTCCAGTTGATGGCCCAAAAACATCTTGTGGCTGTCCAATTTGCCCGATCCTGGCCATCTCTGGGGCTTCTAATTTGATGATCCGAGAGTGTCTAAAAATAAAGTGGCAGTTTTAGCCAAGGAAATGATGATGAACCCGGAAATTTTCGAGTTTCCCAAATATTTTGAGACCAAACCATCTTGACAGTTCTGAGTGGACCTCACTCAACTTGCGCCAGGAGAGCCAGCAGTCTGTGCTTCACTGGCCAGTAGCAGCTGGCAGTGACTCCAAGGTTCGGATCTACGACTCCTGCGTGGCTCGGCCACAAATGCCCCGAATCATAGCTTTTTTGCCGTTTCGGAACTGATCTCCTTGGGGAGACCCTCTGTGTTTCTGTGATCCAGCTGTATGCTGAGCCTGGCTCCAGGAGTCGTAGATACGGACCTTCGAGTCCTTGCCATTGCCAGCTGCTAGAAGCTCTCTGCACCAGGAGACAGAGAAGATCATTTCAGAGGTGTGATTGAGCTGAGCGTTTTTTTTTCAGCAGAGAAACCCGGGAACTCCTGAAATGATACATTTCAGTGAAACAAAGGCATTCTAAGAAAGTCGGAATCAGGACAGATCGGACAGATCAGCCGATGCCAACAGTTTTTTGTTTCCTCTGTGTCTAACATATTGGGATTCTCAGTTCCCAAATCCTTGGATCATAGAGTTTCTGCTGGACCTTGGATGTGGACTTCTACAAAGTGGGCAAAGTGTGAAGCATGCGCTATTTGTATGACTGCAAAACAAATGCCAAATGATGCATTCTGATGGATTCTGCATAATTTTGCATAATCTTGCATAATTTACTTTAGGCAGCTGCAAATACTTTGGCCGCATTCTCCATGGTTTTATTGTGTCCGAACTGAGCCACCTGAGTCTGGCTCCCGAGCCAGGAGTGATAGATTCGAACTTTTCTGTCCTCATCGCCAACTGCAAGAAGTTGGCTGCACCAGGAGAGAAGTTGATCTCAGAGGCTGGGTTGAGGGTTTGGTTCACGAAATCCTGCAGTTCTGGGGATGATTACCACATGTGGAGGCCATGGCAATGTACTGTACTGCCCCTTGAGGTGGAGATGAAACCCAGAAATTGAACATCTCTAGCGTAAAATCAGCAAAAAGCCAATGATATCCAACCCTACCATGTCAAGATTGTTTGCGTGCGGTTGATTGATCTGAGTTTGCTGGGAACAATCTACTTCGCCTGCAAGGGACATTGTCATTCCCTTGCAGTGCAAGTTCTTTCTCTAGTCCCTTCGAAAGGGGTGGAAACATCGTATTTCACTCACTGCGGTTTCATTGCTCTTCCGGAGATGACATACTTCAAGGTGGTGAACTATCCATATAGTGGGAATCATTTGGCCAAAGATTTGGCGGTCCATTGGCCTACCAATTTTTGCTTTTCTTGGGGGGCTTTGGAGGGGCAACTTCTAAGACCTTGCGCTGGCCGTGGGAGACAAATTAAGGGCAAGTGGTCAGAGCTTCCAACTGTGCTGGAGGAACAAGCCTGCCAGTTGTCAGCAGTTCACCAGGAAGAACTGTTGGTAGTTAAAAGAGTTGTCTAGTAGCAATTTTACAACCCAAAGATGAATCAACACATGTTCCAACTTAAACCAGAGGTGCAAGGCTGGGTTGATGGACATCCAATCATGCCTGACACTGGGGTATAATGGCCAAGTGGATTCGACAGCTGTGTCTCAACATCCAGTGGGGAATTCTCTTTGAGTTTGCGGTTCCTGCCAGTTTCTGCTGACCTTGGTTCTTGGAATATTTCTTGCGTGAGCTGGCAGAAGTTTCAGCTGCTGTAGGCATCCGATGATGCTGCGGACGCCTACATTTAGCTTGACAGCAAGCTTCTAGCAGCTGGCCGTGGGCAGAAAGTTCGGATCTAGGACTGTCTCGCAGTGCGGAGTGTGACGCATGCAATACTGTTTTTTTTTTTTTAACTTTAAACTTTAAAGACTTCAAATCAATAGGCCAAATGTTGCATTCTGCATAATTCTGCATCATTTGCTTTCGGCAGCTACAAATACTTTGGTCGCATTCTCCGTCCCTGGTTTTCTTGTGTTGGAACTTATTATTTGTGTGTGAAGAGGCCTAGGTGGAGTCACGGACTGATTCGCAAGCTGTTTACCATATTACCTGACAGCTACAAAGACTTGTTGGAAAACCAGTAGCCACCTGAGTCTGCTGAGCGAGTGATAGATTCGAACTTTTGCGTCCTTGCTGCCAGCTGCAGCAAAGAAGTTCATTCCTGAGGCATCGTCAATGTTGTTCATGACACAATCCATGAGAGGCAAGGCAATTCTGTAGTGGGCGCTGTACTGCCCCTTGAAGTGGAGATGAACCCGGAAATTGGACATCTTTAGCACCTGGCCCACAAAAGGATGTGATTTTTCCCTAGAAAACAATGTCGTACCCCATCCTCCAACGAATTGAAGAAACGGAAAAGCGAATGCAACCCCCAGTTCATTGAAGGGATCAAGTTTGCAGGCCTAATTGATGGGTTTGGCGAGGCAAATCAATGGCCGGCAGTGCCTCAGGTTGAGCATTACCAGCGCACCGCAAGAATGATATTTTTTGAAAGTAGCATTTCAGCGATCCAAAAAATAAAATGGCCAAAAGTTCAAACATGTCCAAACTTACCATTGTAGATCCATGTAGATCCAAGGTTGGCTTGACAGACATCCCATCATGTCTGACACTGGGGTGTGAACAACACTGGAATATGGTGGAACTGAGTGGGTGTCTCCAGTTCTTGGAAAAGTATGCAATGTGTTGCATGTGGGATTCTCTCTTCACGTCACAAAGAGTTGCAGTTCCTGGTGAAATGTGCATGGCCTTGCAGGACTTTCTGCTGTTGACCTTGGATGATGCAGTCTTCCAAACTTTGCTGCACCGCTAGCTTCTAGCAGCTGGCAGGGACAGCAAAGTGCGGATCTAGGACGGCCAGTGCCATCAAACAACCACTAGATAAATCTAAATGTCGCCTGCACTGCAGGGCACAATTCCTGCTTTCATGGCTTGTGCGTTTGTGTTTGAAGAGCCCAAATTTAGAGTCATGGACTGATTTCCTTCCCAGATCACCTGATAGCCGCTGATAGCCACAGAGAACTCAAAGCAAAGGGTCGTGTAGAAAAGCCGTGCGCCTGACAGCCACCTGAGTCTGGCTCCCGAGCCAGGAGCGTAGACCCTCACTTTTCTGTCCTCACCAGCTGCAAGAAGTTGGCTGCACCAGGCACCGCCAAGCATTTTTTGGCGGGTGAATGTGGCCACCGAATCTCCCTCCAGTCTTCAGCCACCAAATTTGGGTGGCATTATGAGCCCAGACCCCTAGCCGGTTCGATTCTTCAAAGGACGCTTCAAAAAGCCAGGTTTGAAGCGGACTCTGGTGACTGCCAAGTTCGGATCTCCGATGGTCGCCCAAAATCAAAACATCTTTGCCCTGCAAAATCCGTCCACTGCCCAGTTGCTACATGTTGCTACTGTATCCCTCACTTGTGATTCAGCGATTCTTTGCCCTAGCGACCGTCCCGACCAGCTGAGTTTCCGCAAGAGCCATCGTTGTTCGATTCGCACCTTGCAGTTCTCGTCCCCTGCAGGTCCCACGGGAGCATCGTTGTTCGTTTTAAGGTCATGTTGGAGTGTGGCATGTGGCCAAGGTGACATGTGACTTTGGTGATGTGATCATTTGGGATGCCATTGTTGGAGATTGTTGGTAAGTGGCGTATTGTGAGCAAAGCTTCTGGATGGGAAGTGGCTGAGTCATTCGTCAGATTCCGCAGGACCCGCGGTGAACACCTTTGCCTCCCAGCGGCGACAGAAAATTTGCGCCACTTGCAAGTCGAAAAGGTGGCGAACGGGCTACAGTTATGGGGTCAGAAAAAATGCTAAGGCCTGATAGCTTCAGGCTCCATGCCTCGCAGTTGTAGATGTTATGAGTTGGTTCAGCCGACATTTCCTTCGTGGTGGGTAGCAAGTTCCTGTTGTTCAAGAGCAAGCACATGTGCAAATAGTTGCTTCGATGTCTCCTGATTTAAGGATGTGCTGTGGCGTGAACTTCTTAATCCCACAAGATTTCTTCTTTCATCTGGAAAAGTGGAATATCTTGAGATTCCTCGTCCATTATCATATCTTGTTCGCACAGCCAACACTACCTCTTTCGAGGAATTGCACCGTTTTCACTTCACGCCGCAGCAGCTACAGCAGCTGATGACCACCACACACGAAGCCAGAAGCAAAGTATACAAGAAACAAGAAAATCCTCGAAAATATTCACAATCCTCACCAAAAAGCATCACCGCAGGTACTCAGTTACTGATACCAAGACAAACCATTTTTTTAAATTTGGAGTGATCTACCATCTGGTTATTTAACAGTTTGCCACGGAAAATCACCATGCTATTAATAGAGGTAAACCATCTATTTCTATGGGCCATCTATACCATGGCGAACTGTTAGTCATAACCAGATGGTAGAACCATATATAACTATGGAAAATCAGCATTTTCTGGGTAAATCCACTATTTCTATGGTGATTTTCAATGGCTATTTAACAAATAACCTCCAAGGATGAAGATATTGTCAATGGATTGGTTTTGTTGGGAACATCTTCACCGGAAAACCATTCCGAATTTCCCTTCAATAATCTGGGGCTTTCCGGTTTCAATTTTCCCGTGAAAACCAATACATTGAAACTGGCTGGATCTGGATCCCATGGATCCCATGGATCCCAGCGGCGTAGAGGATCTCCGGTGGGGCGGATTCCTGGTGGATAGCTGGTTGAGTTGTGATTTTAACGGCTGCTACTCCATGGGAACTTGGGGTGCTCCAACCCATGTAGGTCAATTATATATATATATTATATTATATATACATATATATATTTATATATATATATATATTTTGGGAACTTGGGTAATTTTATCTCTTTATCTGGCAATTCTCGGCCCCTTGTATTTGGGGTGGGAGCAACCCTTTCCCAAGATGAATAGATCCAACGTTTTACTGGGATTTGGATTGGTGATAGTGATGGTTCACTAACAGCAGCGAATGGTTTTTTAGTTTTCTGTCTTGGGCTTCCTGAGGTGCAATTTCCGAGGTGAGTTCTCAGATTCAAGGGCTATCTTGGGTATGGGGTCAAACATAGCGTTCCAATGCACCGACACTTCAATTTGCCCTTCCTAGTATATCTATTCATGATTACTGTAAATGTATATATTCTTATATAAGTATACATAAGTTACATAAAACATCATAAAACCATCTCTTCAAACAAATTGATCAATCCTACTTTATAACCACCTATTCTTGCCATCTTTCCGGTGCAGGAGCTGCTGAGCATCATCCTGGTGACGTCCCCAGTGCCTTCCAACCCGTCGACGGAAATGGTGGAACACGTGCTGCAGTCCATGGCGGCCTCCGTACCAGGCTGGAGACGGTGAGGATTTTGGGTAACGGGGAGTTGCTTGGGAAATGTATATATATATATATATGTGTAGGTATAGAATATAAAACATAAAATAAAACATTTTTTTTTTTTTAAATATATCATATACGGCATATCATATATAATATATAGGATATGATGTATAATCTATAATATAGAAGATATAATCTATAATATAGAAGATATAACATATCATTTATAATACAATATATATATATATATTATTGAAAAATACAATATACAATATATAATATACACCATATAATATATAACATATAATATATAATATATAACACAATACATAACATATAATATATTAAATCATATTTAATAAATACCAGGTACAATAAACAATATACAATATATAATATCAAAAATATGATGAATAATATTTAACAAATAATATTCAATAAATTTATAAAATGACATATATACTGTATAAGATATAACATATATAATATATATATAATATATATAATATAATGTATGATATGCAATATTTAATACACAATATACAATATATATATATATATATACGTACGGGAGAATATCTATATAATAACTTTTACATAATGATATATATATATATATGTATACATATAGTGTAATACACATATACATAGGTGATATACTATAATGTATATGATAGATGTATATTGAAATGTGTGCATGTGTATGCATGTATATAATATAATATATATATATATATATTTGTGTATATAATTCCTAGGAAATCGTGGTAACCAATTCATAACAATCAATACCACTATGAACCTTTTTTTTTTTGGTTGATTTTTTAAATGTATATTATATGGATTGGGGAGTTGTATAACCATATCGATGGTTAGCCAGGCACTTGAAGAAAAGTGTCCAGAAGGCAACTACTACTCTTGATGCTTCTATTGCCCTTCACATCCCTTTATTCACAGGTACAAACCTCCAGAGTATCGTTCATGCGGGCTTCAATATAACAAGAATTGATTCTAAATGTCATATTTCTAAATAGAAAACTGAAAACTAAATAGAAAAAACTGATTCTAAAACTGATGTGTGTGTTTCCAAAGACGATTTTCGGAACACCGTTGGCATCTTCCAGAACAGGTTTGGAGCTCGTGGAGAGCTTCATCGTCTCCGATGGCTTCCGGGTCTGTGAAAAGGATCAGAAGGCCAAAGCCAAGGCCGGGCGGATTGCCGTGGAGATGGTGCAGCCCTACCAGGAATACAGGCGGTCTTGGGGAGGGGTTGAAGAATGGCTGCTTGATTGGATAGAGTTAGAGAATATCTAGATCTAGATAATATATATATACATATATTTGTATATATTTATATACATACTTTACATATTATATGTACTATATCTTATATATGATTATAGTAGGGACATGGATGCATTGCAGAGAGCTGACGCCACTCCATCAATCCAAAGGAGAATCCATATGATTTCAATCCTCTAAGAGGTTGAATCCTATCAAAAAAAATTGGATGATGGGATTTTGTTACAAGAAAACCCATGAAATTTGATGCTACCCTCTCGTAAACGTTTACATAACTATGGAAAATCACCATTTTTAATAGGTAAACCATCTATAAATGGGCCATTTTCCATAGCTATGTTAGTTTACCAGAGGGTAAAAACCCATGGGTTTCCGGTGACCAACATCCCTTGAACCAATCCATGCCGAACCCATCCGAAGCCCAGAGGTGCCGACTCGATGAGCCGTGGCCACGTCCGTTTGCTGCGCTGCAGCACCTGCGCGCGCCCGAGCACAAGGGCTTTGCGGGCTGTCTGCACATCGCCCTGCGCAAGGTCAGGGAAAACATACAAAAAACTATGGAAAATGACCATTTTCAATATGTTGAAGAGGTAAATAAACGATTTTTATGGCAATTGTCGCGATGTGAAATTATTAGAGGGTATATCATATCCCCATGATATCCCCATGATATCCCTATGGGGATTGGTTGGACAGACCGCACCTTCAAAGCAGAGGACTTGGAAGCGACTTCCCAATGGAATTTCGAAGATGTTTTAAAGATCTTTGATGTTTCACTCCCCGACCCGCAACAAACAAATCCACAACTCCGACAGCCTCCTGCAGGTGACCAGGCCTTATGTCTTGGTACTTCAGCACGATCGGCCTTGCCTGCGGCCCTTTGATTTGAAGAAGCTTTTAGAGGTGGCTGGCCTGGAGTTGGGAACTCGGGAAGGCCTCCGGCTCGCTGAAATATAGATCATTAGGGTATATGTAGAGTGAAACTCACAGAACATAATACAATTCTTCATGTATGTATATATATATAATACACAATTGGTAATTGTATAACACACACACATAAATATATATACACATAATTTAGTATATCCCAGTATACCCTCATGATCTCCGGCATTCACCTTGAGAGTAGTAGCCCAGCAGGGCCACCATCCATGCCGCCAGGCCATGCAAGCACAGCCAAGCCTGAAGTATGTGGGGCTTCCAACGAAGGTGCCGACGACTGGGCTGTGGAACTGGACATCCTGGATCATCCTGGATCATCCTGGACATCCTGGAACTGATTGTAGTGCCCTTGTTGCTGAGGCGAGCTTGGCCCGCACGGGGCAGGAGTACTTTGCCATCCCGGCAGGTTTTGTGGTCAAATCCCCGAGAAACCATGGGTTTTTACTTCGCCTCGAACTTGGCCTCCCCGTTTTTTTGGGGGAGGAAAAAAACAAAACATGATTTTTTAGAGGGCATTTTGAAGGTCAATCAGGTCAATCTAAATTTTAAATGGTTTATGATTTTTGAAGTCTCTTTCAATTGCCATTTCACGCCAGTCACTGTGCGGTCCAAGCAGCTCCAAGGGTGTTTTCTGGGGGAGGGTGACAGGTTCCATTCTGATCGTTTCTGTGGGAAAGGATTGTTCTTTTTTGTGACTTGTGCATTTGGTTGCCTGGGTGGTGTTTTTTTAGAGGATGTCAGACGACCTCTTGGTAGTTTAGTGGTGCAACTTTTTGATCGAAACAAAAAAGGTTGTCCAAGTCAGCCAATGTCAGCCATTTTCCAAGCAGATCGCAACGCAATATATTTTCAACGCGAAGAGTGATTTTAGGGGCTGGGGTGGTGTCACTATGTCCCTGACCGCATGCCACCGCCAGGCAAGTCAATGGCAGGTGGGCCAAGATCTTCAATCCGTCATGGAGGTTCGCCTCTGATTGAGGTCCACTTGTAGCTGAAAACATGTCAAGAGTGTCAAGTTGTGATGTTTTCGCATATTTGGCATTTTCTAAGATGTCAACTGTGCAATGAAAAAGACCAGAAATCTGAAACCAGCGCGATTTCGAGCAGATTCTTGATTTTGGAGAGTTGGCCCCAGAGGACATCACTTGTGACTCCTGAGGTGTCTTTGGGCCCTGTGATTCTGCGGCCTCTCTTTTTGTGGTGCCCCTTGAGCGATGCGAGACGATGAGGTTTGGCCAAAGGGGATCACTTGAACCGATGGCGCAGGTACGACTCGGCGCACATCTGTTCCGTGGAACACTACAAAAACTTGGCTCGGGAGCCGAGTCGCTGACCAGTGGCTGTCATGATTTACTGTGAGACACTTGACTGGATTGGGGATGATTGGTCATAACGGTGAAAATCACCACTGCGTTGGGCTGCGAGGTCTTTCGGAAAGGGCGTCAATGGAGTTGGAGGGCTCAGGATGTAGAGAAGAACATGGAGAACGCTTGAACTATAGTATAGGGCCTTTTTGGGAATTGACATGGTACTTCGCAGGGCCTTTGACGCCTATTACAACTGTCAAGTTGCGGATATTCCAACCATGATGATGGGCCTCTTACTGTGACCATGGTGAATTCTGAGGTTCCCCAAATGTTTTGGACATCCCTTTCTCAGTGAGATTCTGCAGGTGGCGGTTTCATTGAAGACTCCTTTGGTCAGGCGCAAAAACGGGCATCAGATTGAGAATATTGAGTCAGTGGGGAATTTTCGAAGCCATGGTTGGACGCCAGTTATATGATGTATGTATATATATATATATATATACATATATATATATATATTATACATATATGT
>Ga0126342_10016386_pt1 | contig 12919 bp, 10 predicted proteins | sample Cyp1metagenome_FD_92528 | JGI IMG/M metagenome (GOLD analysis project Ga0126342, IMG submission 92528) | Coral microbial communities from Lord Howe Island, Old Settlement Bay, Australia - Cyphastrea 1 metagenome | ecosystem: Host-associated > Invertebrates > Cnidaria > Coral ... | reverse complement strand
TTTGACGCCGCTGAAAGTCTGAAAGTCTGATAGAAAATCATATCTTCACCAATATGATATATTTCTTCAAACGCTTTTGGCATGTTAGGAGGTACACCCAAGAAACATCCTCAGTTGGCGTTGTTGAGGTGGTGACTTCCACGCCCAACTTCCACTAGAAAACAGCGGTTTCAACGTCCCCAAAGTCGAGTTGTACATTTCAATATGGTTTTTCCTAGATATAACTTTGGTCAACTTATATTATAAGTATTATAACTCATGTGGAACTTATATCTGAATTAGGGATTTATAACATGACTTATAACTTGTTATGTAAAAATAGAAACAAGTTGTAAACAAAGTTAGCAACGTTAACTTGTTTATCCTGTTTTTTGGGTATCTATCAACCAGTTCAATTTTGGCATGTATTTTGATATGATGGGTGATTTTGCCTCAAAAGCTGCCCCGTCTTTGAGGTTTGTTTTCAGTGCTCCTTTTGGAACCTTTTTGCGCTGTGTCGGTTCCTCTGGGTTTGGATCTGGTTCTAACGGTTCTAAACCTTGGAAAAGGGATGTGTTTTTTGTGTTTGTTCTGTGCTTTTTTGTGTCTCGCATTTAGGGAAACAATAAAAACGCGCATGTGTTTTTGGATAGGAGAAAAAAGCGCGCATGTGTTTTTTTCAGGTGAAGAAAAAGCACGTATGTGTTTTTTCCCGCACGGTTATATGTGATTCTTGCTTGGCTGAAACTGTTGGCTGTGGAGCTTCTGGCTCTCAGTAAGTGCTGATGTGTGCTGCGCTTTCTCTTCGGTCCAGGTTGTTGCAAAACTGAAAAACAATGAGTACCTCACACGAATATCAAAATGTGTATCAAAAAACTTATATAACAAAGTTTAAAAAAAAAAATATATATAACTTAACTTATAAATCCTCTAACTAAAGTTATGTTAACTTATTTATAGATCTTAAATTTCCCAACTCAATTTATAAATAACATAACTTAGTTATAACTAAGGGGTCCACATTGTACAATTTTGTTAACATTGACCCAGCGTCAATGAACCATTGATATCCGCATAATGTACCCATGACTCATGATATATCATGATATATCCATTAATTACACTCATTGTTTGTCCCGTGTTTGATGGTCGAGGGTCACATGTTTGCTGGCAAAAAAACACATTGTTTTCATGGCTAAATGTTGCTAGATGGATATCGACCTACGAAAACACGCATTGCAAGCGGACCCAGTCCCGACGCTGCGCCAAAGTTTTCGCAATGTTCGCCATTTTCTGTGCCGACAGCACGGTCCTGCGAGCGGAGAAGATGGGAAGCCAGCCATGTGAGCACCACCATTCAGGGGAAGCATGCTGCCATTCTCACATTAGACATGAGATTGGGGTATCACAACATGTTACACCATAAAAAAATCATGGTCAAAATATATGTGATTTTGTTCATGGTTTCAAATCAACCACACATGGTTTCATGAAAAGACAAAAATCCCACCTCCGGGAATTTTTAACCCAGCGGGATTGATTAATATGCCAAGGGCGGGGTGTTTTGTTTTGGAAGTATTAGGGATGAACCGAAAAAAATGCTATGATTAAAAGAGCAAATAGTGAAACATGTCCCATTAGATTCATCATTAGATCCCAAATTGTATACTATATGTGTATATATATATATATATTACTATCCTATGAAATATTCAACTATGCCATTATCTCCATTATCCCTCCATGATGTTGACAATCAAGATACCAAGCATTCACGCCCCAACTTTGAAAGAAACACGCAAAGAATCTTGGTCGAACCATGCCAACGATTAATCATAGTAAGTTTGGCATATCCCATCATATTCGCATCATATGTTCATTAATTATTCCTGATTATCTCATTGTTGTAACTTGACAATGCTTTATGGTCATCCATCCCAGTCCCACAATGGGAATCCCTTTTTTAATGGGTATAGAAGTTATATGAAGTTATTAATAGGTCCCTATCAGTCGATTGATGACCATGCCCCAACCATCTCTTGACCAGTGCACATATCATCCTACCAAATGAATCATAGTAAGTCTGTTATATCCCAATTAGTCCGATTATTATATATCTACCCATGAAATCTATTCCACTATCGTTGGTGAAATCATTTTTTTATCAACGTGAAATACCATGTGACAGAAAACCATGGCACATATCAAACCTCATTTAAATGATATATTTGACATAACCTTAGTTGCAGGAGTTATTTCACCCCATGGCCATAACTATATCATAAATCAGCAACCAAAATCAATTAAATCACAATGTTTCTTGGGAACACCATTCATGATTGTCCTATGCTGTTCCTATTGTTTTCCTGTGCTTTTTTTAAAATAAATTTTCGATGATTTTCTTATGATTTTTCTATGTTTTTCCTCTGAATTGTCTATGATTTTCCTATGACTTTCATATGATGTTCCTATGATTTTCAGTCCCTATGAGTTTCCTACGGTTTCCAGCCTGGTTTCCTACAATGTGAGGCCCCCAAGATATAAGTTGGTTTAGATTCGCCCCAGTAACTAGAGTTATCCATAAACCATAGTGAAATTGGAGTTATAAACCAACTGAACGCTATCTTGGGGGCCTCACATTGTAGGGCCACCCCATCCGATTACACCGTTCCGTTCCGTTCCCCACTTCCCCAAGGTCCTCTTGGCCGCCGAGTACTGCAAGGGCCGTTCCGGGGACGCCAAGGACGGAGCGAAACACCGCGGCACGTCCTGATGAAGCACCGAGTAGTCACCTGGTGCGGCACCAGGCAGGCGGCAAAACTCAGGGCCATGGCGGCCATGGGCCCAAGAAACAATGGGAAAACCGTGGGAAAACCGTGGGAAAACCATAGGAAAACCATGATTAATCATGGTGAATCTGGTTGATACCGGCCAAAAATCTTATTTTTTAGCTGGTGAATGTATATTTTACCATTGATAGCAAGAGAATTAGAGTACAAAACAAAAGTATCTCAAACAGTCGCTTGACCAAGCGTGGAGGCACCATGATTTCACCACAGCGATTTTTTTCAAGGGGACATCAACCATCAAGGACGTTGGTAACCATTCAAAATGGAGACTTTACCATAGATCTTAGTAAATTAGAATATTTCACGAAACTGATTTTTTTGGGGATTGATTCGATTCCCCTTAGTAACTTAGTACTAACCATGATTGAAACAGGGCTCGGTCGAAGAGTTTTTGGTCTTCCTTTAATTTACCCACCATGGGCCACTGGAGCCAGGAAAAACCGGTGGATTCTAAAATTCTAAGGCTCCCTTTCTGGGAGAATGGCTTCTGACCCACTGGCCGAGCAGTTACAGTTAGAGGCTATAACAATAACAATAACAGTTTTAGCTGGCTTCTAATGATATGTATATATATATATACATATATATATATATGAGTTATAATCCCCTTTATAACTGTGAAGGGCCACAACTGTAAACTATATCTATAGTAGTATACAATAATTCATACAGCTAATGAGTTAATCTCTTGTGATTCCATTTTTCTTAGCATGTAAATATATTAAGATACTCTGTACATATGTATCTATCTCTATATATATATTATAGATATAGTCAAATAGTATATTATAGTATATTAAATATTATATATATATGTGCGTATCCCCTCGACCACCTTGGCCTATCCTCTATAAATCAATGCCATGACGGACCCGACGCCTGACTGGACCCAAAAGCGCACCAGGGCTTTCCCTTGCGCGGTGTAGCCTGGGCCCGTTTCGCGCCAGAAAAGCCAGAAAAGGAGGGAAAATCTCTGGGATTTACCCTGTGAAGATGGTGATTTGGTCCGGGTAAAACCTTGGAAACTCATGGGAAAAATGGACAAATCATAGAGAAATTGTTAAGGTAAACCCTTGGAGAGTGGCTACTAAAAATCGGGGAACTCTCCAAGGGAAAATTTGTCAATGGTTCATAACATGGGGATGATCCGAAATGGTAAAAGATGGAAGAGACGGGTCATACTGCCAAACATGTGGTGGTATAATATTGAATCTACTGGACATATGATGGTAAATCATTGTAAATCAACATCCATGTGAATCTAAAAATAAATCCATACCGCATAACGTTGAAATTTAACACATCCATTCTGTGGTCCCAAATATGTGGTTTCATCAAAACTCATTCCTTGCATCCACCATGGTTTGGGTGTTCAGAATTACGTGGATGGGATATTTAATGTCAACTTAAGAAACAGTGCCAATCTTAGATACCCTGCAAAAAAATCACAGATTCTTAGCTGGTTAGCAGACAATCCCATTGATACCAACAGACTAAAGGATTAAAGTACCCATCTAAGATTGACTTCATGATTATCAATCATTATTAACCACTACTAACCCATAGATAATCCCATAGATTGATCTAGGAAACAATGACATGTTTTTTCTTCGGAATCCTGTGAATGGAAGAGGTCCTTCAGCAGATCCTGTTGCTGCAGATTTTTGCGTTGCGGAATCTCGTTGGAACACGTTGACATGTTCTGCATTTACGGACATCGGCCTGTTCTGCGGACGCAAATTTGTACTTGGGATACGCACATAGGATTCCCACAGACCCCGAACAGTCGATCAAACTGGATATGTTGAATTAAAGTTGAAGAAGCAACAGGATGCCGTTGGCGGCAACGGTCGTAGAAGCTCGAATCACACCCTGAAACAGGTCAAGGAGACATTCAAAAAATAGAGGCAGTGCAAACGCACCTGCAGTGCAACTGTCAGACATGCAAAGTCAGGCATCGGTCTTGATGCAAACAGGGAAGCAGCTCGCTCACCAATGCAGGCACATGAAAGTGCAAATAAACATAGGTGCAGTGCCACTACACTGGACAATGAGGTCTCAGAAATGCAATCACATGCAAACCGGATATGAAATGATTCGACCGACTGTCAGCATGTCCATGCTCGACTTTTCATAAGCCGCAAGAATGATTAATCACTCTCACAGTTTCGTCACCAATCGCATAGATTGTGTGCGCCTCAATTTTTGGCAATATTCCAATGTTGACATATTTTCATTGTAGATTTCCGAGAGGAAATTGATGGATTTTGACATCGAGCAATTTAGCTTTGATTCATAATATTCATTAAGGGTTTTAATTTAATATTAGGGGAAAGCATCGAGATCCACTTCTTGGCAATATTTTGATTGGATGTTACAAAGGGATTTGATAGATTTTGACATCATCAATCTTAGTTTTTTCAATCAAGGTTTAACATTTTAATATTGAGGGAAGAGGTTCGAAATCCAATCTTAGGAAATATTTTGGGTAGATCTTAAAAAGGAGTTTAATCGATTTTGACATCAAAAACAACGTTTTTATTGTTTAAACTAAGGTCTAAAATTTAATATTAGGGGCCAGCTTCTCCCCCGAATATGAAATACATCCTAATAATAACAACTACCCCTAGGTTTTATTATTGGGGGTACGTTGAGTAGGGTTAAGGGATTCTCAACTCATCCAATAGCTTTCATCAGCATAAACCCAAATAATAAACTTATAAACCACCTTGGCGAACTGCAGGTATGGCCTTTACCAGTTATACGTACCTGTAACCGCATTTGTAGAATGTACCCTCCAATAAATTAACATAGACCCTGAAAATCACCACTTTGTAATGGAAACTAGTCTTCCAACCCCTATCTGCCAGGGTCTATGTTAATTTACTGGAGGGTATAATCCCATTTATATAACCAGGTAACCAGTTATAACATGTTATAACTAATAAACGGCCATAACTGTGTGGGGCACCACCTTCATGGGAAGTTGAAACCACACAGCGATGAACCTCCTCTTTCCGCCAGGATACGCAAGTGCTCAAATTCCCAATCTGGCAGCCAAGCATACCTCAACACATACTGGTTGGTGGTTTTAACCATCTTGAAAAATATTAGAATGGGAAGGATTATCCTATATATATTATGAAACATAAAAAATGTTTGAAACCACCAACCAGCATATGAGGGTTTCCACAGTCATGGAGGGTACCCCAATAGCTGGATGGTTTCAAAGGGAAAATCCCATCTAGAAATGGATGATTGTTTGGGGTACCCCTATGACTTAGGAAACCTCCACATATTTAACGGTCAATTTGAGCTGTGGACATAATGCCCTGAATCGAGAGTGGATGGTGAAAGAGGTAAGGGTTCGTGGCTAATGTGGTGTGTTCCAGAATGACAAATTGGTTAAACAACATGAATACTGCGCAATTTCACATGTAGGGAAAATCACCAAATACTCAAAACTCCCAAAATATACCGGTATACCATTTTGTACCCGCATTCTACATAATTAAGATTCATTTACATTCTGCTAAGTCATTCAAACCATCATGTCCCCATGTGTTCCCCCCCTTTCATGTTGGCCATAGACTATATTCATCGTATTATTCAAGACTTTCCAAAATTTCCTGGTTTGATATCCTTGCCTGTTGCTACTCAATCATTGTTGTTGTTCCCGCAAATGTATAGAAAGGTTGAACCCGCCTGTGCCGGCAAATCATTCATGGGCTGGGCTGAGTCATCACTTTTCTTTGGTAAAAAAGCAATGCAACATCTTGTGGTTGGTGGTTGACCTACCCATCTGAAAAATATGAGTTCGTCAGTTGGGATGATGACATTCCCAATATATGGAAAGTCATACAATTCATGTTCCAAACCACCAACCAGCATTGGATTTATATGATTTCCCTATGGTTTTCTTATGATTTCCTATGGCAAATCCTCGTTGCCCTGCCGCATCTTCTGCTGAGTTTTTCACGACCATCTACTGGGACGATGTGAACTACCCAAACTCATCAGATTGAAATCTTAATTTCTATGCATTTCACATATTCCCCAAACATACTGGTTATTATATGGTTAATATACTGTTAATATAAGGTTAATCCGTGGTTATTATATGGTTAATGATGGTTAATAATATGCTGGTTGGGGGTTGATACCCCTCTGAAAAAATATGAGTTCGTCAAACTATGACATTCCCAACTGAATGGAAAAAATGAAACATGTTCCAAACCGCCAACCAGATGTTAAATATGTCCAATTGATTGATTGTTCGCATCAAATCCCATGAACATCTCAAAAAAAATCCCCACTCAACTCAACCTTGCATGTTTCATCACAGTAATTCCCATGAATCCCCATGAAATCCCATGAAACTCCCCTGGGAAGATTCCGGTCACAGGATGATTTCCTCATTCTTCAGATCCTGGCCGAGCTTGTTCTCCAACAACAAACGACCTGCCTATTTGGAGGCAGTTCAACGACAAAAAATGCTGATTTTTTGACATACAAAATTGATAACATAGGATTTATACATGGACTATGGTGATTTCATGTGGGAAAAAACAGCTTTAGATGGGTTTACCCCCTGGTAATTTTATCATAGCTATTGAATCGTCGATGTATCTATGGATCAACGAACTCAATGGCAATATGGCAAGCGTTTAATCCAACGGCAGAATCCTACCATTTGGGGATGGTACAAGGTGGTGCCGTCCAGGTGATGTGAACGTCGGTTTATAAACCATAGTAACTATAGATACTGTATATCTACCACAAGCCATAGTTATTGGAGTTATGTTCACCAACTTAGCTAACTATGGGGCACCACCTTGTATATCATTACCGTGTTAGTCATTTTACCGACCAAGCAAAACCGCATCTGGAGTCGACTCCCCTACGAACCATCATGTCTAGAGATCGGCGAGCCAAGTAGATATAGTGAATCAGGATAAGTGGTTCTATCATAACCAATAATGTTATATTCATGGGTATGGTTAATACTAAACATAAACTATAAGTGATGCTTCTCATTTTTGATGGTGATGGGTCAAAATATGTTTAATTGGTAACTCCAAGGGATGATTACCTACAGCGGTTCCATATGGGTTTTGATCCTTTTCGCAATATGTGCCACCGTCATAACATGATATGTTATGTATGCCTAGTTCCAGGCACCTTGTGGAAATCAAGGAACTTGACAACTTAGGAAATCAATGGCCATTTTAGGAACCTAAATTGGAGGTACCTAGCATATATACGGCCTATTTTTTAGGCCTAATTTTCAGGGAATATCCCCAGAAAATATGGCCAAACATATAGTACTAACGTACCTCCATTTTAGGATTTTAAAATTCCCATTGGGGAAATGAGTTTGTCTGAAAATGAGGTATACCCCAAAATCACCCAAAATCCACTGGATTAAAATTAAAACCTCATGTTCCCTATTAAACTATATACAGTAACCATTTAGGGGCATACGCCATCTTCAGAGACGGCAAACTAGTTTTACCGTTCGAAATCCATGAGATATATGCCTCCCATATATTGTTCCCTATACTATTATGTATCTCATACTCTATATCACTGGAAATAATACAATCCCATTGGTTGATGTTGGTTATGTATCCCATTGAGTGCCATTACATCCAATTAAATCATCATTTTTTTTGGTGACATGATTGGATTTAATGGATTTATCAAAACCGGTGGATTTATCAACACTATGGATATTATCCTTTAAAATCCATAACCGGTGGACTTATCAACACTTTCGCCCCTTCAACGGTCCTGCTTGAAGGCAAAGATCTCGGGCGGCAAGGGTGGCAACCTCGAATACCACTGATTCGATAGCGCATTTCGAGACCAGCTCCAGGAAACATGGTGACTTACCCTCCATAACTATGGGAAAACCATAGGAAAATGGTGGTTTAATGGGATTTAATGGGATTTAATGGCACTTACCCTCTGGTAAACTTTCACATAACTATGGAAGATCACCATTTTATAGCTGGGAAAATCAACTATTTCTACGGTCATTTTCAATAGCTATGTTATATTACCAGAGGGTAACTAGGAAAAAATACGGCATGAATCATGGAATTTGATATTTCGGGTGAACATAACTCCAATAACTATGGTTTATGATGCGCAAATAACTGTAGTATATTCATGGTGTTCAAAAAAAACACAACAACAACAACAACAAATCTAAGTGTTTATAGGCCTACATTGCTTGAATCTAGCTGAGGATATCTAACTAATCGACTAGCAACCGGTGAATAATCTGGCCACAAAAGTTACTATTCTATTACTCTCCTGTCTCTCCTACTAGCCTCTGCTAGTTTCACAGTTTGCTATGGAACTAAATGTGCCAATGTTCGAGATATGTTAGTTTAGTGGAGGGTGAGTGGTTCTGTAAACATACATTTAGTATCTGTTAGAGGTTTACCAACTTTGGGGTCTTAGAATCGCATGGTTATATCCATATATAAACTACAAATATCTAAAGATGGTAAGTAGTAGAATGGTCCATTTTTCAGGAGACAATACCTTGGTGAAAACATGGTTTTGGACCACCTTTGTTGGAGAGCAATTAAAAAAAACACATAGGATATAATTAATGCTATCGTTTGATACTAACGAACCAATCTCTTATATATATATATATATGTATATGAATCAAACAACAAACACATTGAGAGACATGGGATATACCGGATATACCTAATACACCATTCCCAAATCTAACATAGGCCCCGACGGTGGTAATCACCAACCAAAATGATTAATACCATCAATTTCCAGGGTTTCTATTCTGATGTTTATAGCTGGGACCTAACCATCATTAATTAACCACCAACTTCTATCAATTTCTCAGCATTGCCAATCTTAGATACCCTGCAAAAAAATATGCGCTGGTTAGTCAAAGTACTAGGTAGTATCTAACCACCGATGATCATTGCTTCTAATTTTATCCCCATGTTTATCCAACAATATCCCCATGTTAGATGATTAAATCATGCTAAACCATGTTCAACCGTCCCTATGGATCCAGTCGTACCTTCTGAAAGGAAGTGGGACTGGGGTATAATTTACTATAATTTGGAGGGGTTTTTGTACCTTCTCACACAGTGGCCATGGATCCATAAGGCATGTGAACCCCCCCATGAATCCCCATGAATTCACGTATGAATCGTCCGTTTCAGCCATGGCACGTGAAGCTCTGCGCCCGTCGATACCTCGTGGCCAGCGACATCTGTGTGGAGCTGACTTTGGCGCCGCCGATAGCGCCGGGAAGGCGACACGGCACGAACTTCCTCGGTCACCGTTTCGGTCGGGCCGTGCAGATTAAGGCCCGAGTTATAGCAGTTATAACTGGTTATAACTGGTTATAAATGTGGTTACTATTCCATAAATGGGGTTATAACTGACATATAACTGGTAAAGTGTTTAAAGGGCCATAACTGTGGGGGAGGAGGGCCGTATTTGTTGGTGAACCAACCATTTTGCTCCCCATCTTCTGTATCAATCCAATCTAACATCATCTGGTTGGTGGTTGACCCACCCCTCTGAAAAATGTGAGTTCGTCAGTTGGGATGATGACATTCCCAATATTTCTCGGAAAATAACACATGTTTGAAACCACCAACCAGTATGGTTTCCTATGGTCTTTTATGATGTTCCTCTGGTTTTCCTATGGTTTCATCTAACTTTGGTGCCATCCATGATTCCCACAACGTTTTCCCCGTTGAACCCTGCCCCACCCTGCCGTGTCCACGTCGTCGCTGTCCGCATGTCCGCGTCATCGCCAAGGGACACCTTCTGGGCCCAGTTCACCGAGGGCTCCATGTGGCCGCGGAAGCTGGTGCGCAGATAGCGCGAAGGAAGCCCCGTGGAGTGCGAGATGTCCTCCTCCTTGGCCGCGGCGCTGGTGAAAAGCCATCCCATATTAGCGAACCATGGTGCTGTTATACCTACATGACTGGGTGATTTTGGACAAGGGCAAATGTTGGGATTCAAATTCCAGCACCATGGAGCATATGGCCATGGGAATGTTCGAAAAGCTTCACATGAACATATCTCAAACCATAGCATGTTTAGTAACTTATAAGTAACTATACCCCAAAAAAAGATGGACGTTGTGAATGTTCACTACTTTAGATGAGAATGTTTTTCCTATCTGTTTGGGATGACTATAAAATTGCTTGAGTTTTTTGAATGTGAATAACACTCAGAAGATGGGGAATTATGTCTTTTGGCGCATCCCCAATTCATGCTGAAAACCAGCAATCTTAAAATTTACCAAGGTCAATGCAGCTCTTTTCCAGGTCTATAGATTCAAAAAAGGTATTAGCCACCATTCTGGGTCAGTCCAAACATGGAGTATACCGCAAAAAAGGCAACATGTTGATGCAAGGTGGTGCCGCCCAGTTAAAGTTGGTTTATAAACCAGTTCGTAAGTTTGTCGATATATCTTCCATAAACCAGTTCGTGAAATTGGAGTTATAAACGCACCAACTTAGCGATGAATCGCTCACTGGGGTTGTAGGTTTCTTTGTAGACCAATCACAATCTGGTTGGTGGTTTAGAACATTTTTCCACTTCATATATGGGAATGTCATCATCCCAACTGACGAACTCCATGATTTTTCAGAGGGGTAGGTCGACCACCAACCATATAATCATTAACCATCATTAACCATATAATAACCATATAATAACCATATAATAACCATATAATAACCATATAATAACCATAAATCAACCATATATTAACAGTATATATATATATTCCATATATTGCGTAGGTTGGTATACCACCAACCAGAGGGAGTTTTTAACCACCTGGATCTTTGAGGCTTTCTCTTCAGGGGATGATCCCAATCAGCCCGTCCGCGAGCGGTTACGGTGATACGTATAGATGCCTTGAATATAGTGGTTTATTTGGATATAATGGAAATTTCCATAGGAAAACCATAGGAAAATGGTGGTTTAATGGGATTTAATGGGATATATAATGGGATATATCATGGACATGTCATGGGAAAATCCATATCCTCTGGTAAACGTTTATTTACATAACAAACAGGAAAATCACAAAAAAGCTGGGAAAATCAACTATTTCGACTGTAACAAATTACCAAAGGGTATATATGTGGTTAGCAACATGTTGCGAACTGGGATGCACCCCAGCATATGTTCAAACCAACCAAAAACATACAAATCCAATGTAAGCCCCCAACGTTGTAAACCCATATGCAACATAAGTCTGGGAGCATCAGACCTCTTTTGACTCCAGCATGTTTTCCTAGATGTTTACCGCATTCTTCTGATTAGTTGCCCATTTTTTTCCCGATGAATTGTTCACTGTAGCTCACTCAGCCCTTGTAAAGCACCAGATTATATACTCATTATCCCCTTTGTTGATGATCATATCCCATTAAATCCCATTAAATCCCATGAACATTACCATTCGCCCCATTGTTAATGATCAAATCATCAAATCCCATGAAAAATCCTCATGAGCTTCCATTCAAATCCAGTGAAATTCCATTAAATCCCATGAAAACACATCAAATCCCACTAAATCCCATGACATTCCCATTCAACTCCCATTAAATCCCATGAAAACTCTCATTGAAATCTCCATGAAGTCCTCATCGGTGAACTTCCCATCAACCCCGACCCCGTCCTCCTTCGCGTCAAAGGAGGCAGTTTCGACCTCTACAAACTCCGCCCAGGGAGCCAGCCTGACCACAAGGATCATTTATGACCACAACAAGGTGCCCACTGGGCAGCTAAGTTGGTATACAACTATATATCTCCATGTTTTTAATAAGTATATATGGTATATAACTATATATATATTATATATATTATATATATAATTATATTATATATATATATGTGTCAATGTTTTTAATAATTAAGCCATACTTTTTTTTCAGTGTCCAAGAGAAAAGAACGCCTCCAAGCCGTGGGGCATCGCATCTGGGGCGGGGTCAAAAGCCTCGGTGGTCACACCTACTTGAATCAATGTGGGCTTATGGTAGCTGATAGGTGATTATATGTGATTATCTGGTTGG
>Ga0126342_10016385_pt1 | contig 12920 bp, 11 predicted proteins | sample Cyp1metagenome_FD_92528 | JGI IMG/M metagenome (GOLD analysis project Ga0126342, IMG submission 92528) | Coral microbial communities from Lord Howe Island, Old Settlement Bay, Australia - Cyphastrea 1 metagenome | ecosystem: Host-associated > Invertebrates > Cnidaria > Coral ... | reverse complement strand
TAATTTATTATATTATAATATATTATATCAGATTATATTATATTATATTATATTATATATTATATATTATATATTATATTTTATATATTATATATTATATATTATATATTATATATTATATTATATTTCATATATTACATTATATTATATTATATTGTATTATATTATATTATATCATATTACATTATATTATATTATATTATATATTATATTATATTATATTATATATAATATATATTATATTATATATTATATATATATTATAATGTACAACAGTGATACCAGTCATGTTTCTGTGTTCTTGCAGGCAAAACAAGGAAATACTGGCACAGACTGGTGCATACTGGTACTGCGTCCTGCTTGTTGACCTCCTTTGAAGCTGGTTTCGATTGGTGTTGTTTGCTATCTATGTCACAACATTTGTGCAAACATGACAGCGCAAAAAAAAAACAATTCAGCCCAGATGACCCATGCTCTGTTTGCGCGCGTTATGGAGACGTCCAGAGTTGCAGTACCAAACTAGGACATTTCCGTAGTATGACAAGTGGCCTTTTTCGTGTACATACTGCAGAGTGTGGTCGGGATGTCAAGAGATGTTGAGAGATTGGCCACCCTTCTACTTCACCAGTGTGTCAGAGCAGCGAGAACAGATGGATCGCACTGACAGTTCCGACCATGTGTTTGAGTCAGTTTGAATGTGTGTGGTTCAATGCTCTGGAGGGTTCAGTACGTGATGGAGGTAGTGCTTTTGGGTTTATATTTGCATTACTGTATCTATAAAAATGTTTTCAAAGTCACCAGCCCAAAGCTTTCGGGAGATCACTCGGAATATCTCCGAATTGTATCTAGTCTTTGTTCAGTAGCTGGACTGCATTGCTTCGTTGCTTGTTCGCAGCGCTCAAGCTTCAGCCAGAGCCATAAGAGGTTGGGACAAACCGAATGTGTGCAGAGCATAACAGAGCCCAGATCACATGCCATAGTGTCCATAGGATTTCCGTAGAAGTATATTGAGAATTATTGAAAGAGCACAGACTTTAGATAAAGCAGCATTTCGTGCCTTTGTTCACTAAAGGCACACCCACAGGGGAATGCAGAATGACACGATTGTGCACATCGGACAAACGAATTCATTCATGTGGACAATCCATCTGCAACTAGTGCACTTACATTGTCTTAAGATGAAGAAGATCAAATGGTCCACCAACAAAGATCCGGCTACGTGTTATGCCACTCTATTCTAAGTGTGAAGACAATCTGAAATCACATTGTCTTTGAAAGAAACATGTATCCCAAGGCAAAAAAAGTAACAGCACACAAGAATTGGAGAATTCTTGGAACCGAAGGGGCTCAGCTCCCTCGGTGCCATGGATTCTCTGGAGAATCCTTGCAATGTTTCGGCTGGACCCGTGTGGGGTGCAGCGAATGTTGTGATTCTGGATCCATCCGATCCATCCTTCAATGTGTTCAATGCGTTCACGTATCCGGCTCCTTGGCCGGTGTGTATGTTTGCTCGTGTGTGTGTGTGTGTTCACAAGACTGACGCGTGCCTTCTTGTTTGCCAAGTGTCGCATCAGTATCAGTAGATTCCCAGATGCTTTTGACACCTCTTGATAATCTTAACATTCGAATACATTTGAGATCATTTGAGCTGTCAGGTGAAGAGCATTTGTTTATACAGCATGGCTGCGATTGCAGCACTTCTGGCGCTTGTGGAATGGCACTTGGGACGCATCAGTCCCAACACAGATACTGCTCGCCACCTTCAGCACCTTCACCAATGGCTCTACATCACTTATTTCGCCTTGAGTGGACTTGGCTATTTGGTAGAAGCGATTGCAACTGCAGTGTTCTCCCAGAGGAGTGGTTTTTCTCTCTTTTTGATTAGCAGAATTCTCAGCACTTCCTCCTCAGCCCCGTTGATTGGATTGGTCAATGGTGTTGGAGAAGCAATTTGGCCATCGAGGAGATGGCAGGGTATCTGGATCTTCAGCGGAGTTTTTCTTGTAGCCTCTCTAACTGCAGTGATGGTAGTGGCATCAAGGGCAGGGGAATTCGCCTTGACTGTTGTAGCGTGCATTCTTGGGGTTGTACATGTCTATGCAGCTGTGATTTGGGCGATTGGCGCTTTTCTCTTTGCCCATTACAAACTCAACTGTGTGGCAGCTCTGGTCTTGGCTGTTGGCCTTGCGGCTTTGGCGGTGATGGACTTTGACTGTGGGCCTGCTGGACATGCGAAGTGCTATGAAAAGTGCATCACTTTTCCAGGTGGACATTACTTGCTCGCATTTGTCCCCATTTTCTTTGCATACACTCTTCTTGGAATGTCACATACGGATCCTCCCAAAGAGCTCACGTGGGCAGAAGCGTTCCGGATCTCCCAGCGATTCGACAGGTCATTCGACAGGTCACTCGACAGTTCATTCGACAGACATTTTCGCTCTGCAGAGCCCAGTGCGTCTGATTCCGGGGCCCGGGCTGCTGCTGAATCATACACATGAAGCAGAGAGCTGCACAGCATCTCTCAGTTCTTCATAGTTCTTGTCCATTCTTATCTCATCTTCGTCAAAGTAGGCATACCACCCAGGCACACCATGTCCCTGGCACAGATCAATGTTATTCAATGTTTATCTTTGTCTATTTTCAGGTCTGATTGAAATCAATCAGTCTTCAGCCCATTAGGTCATGATAAATGATGAATAATAAATGAGATAGTATGAATTCGAATTATTACAGCAAATCCAAGCACGAGAGTTGGCTTTTGTGTTGTTTTGTCATGGCCTTTTGAAGGCCATGGTGTGCAGTGATGGTGTATCTCATTCACAGCTTAGAGATTGGCGCTTGCACCGATGTCGGCCAAGCCGCTCGGTCTGACACAGCAGCGCGAGTCTGAAAAACGCTTTTCAATGCTCTTCATTGATGTTTCATGATACTTGTGCAATCTTGTGCAATCTTATACAAGTCATGCATGCATGCATGCATTCATTCATTCACTATTCATTCATTCATTCCTTCCTTCATTCATTCATTCATTCATTCATTCATTCCTTGGTTGTTTCATTTCATTGCCATTCCAAGACAGATAGACTGTGCTGCTCTGATCTGGTATGACTGGTATCTCAAACGTTATCGCACAAGCAAGCTCTATATTTCGATTGGAGGTTTCTCCTCAGTGGTCTGTGCTGCCCTCGTGTATTCTGGAAGATGTCATAGAGGTGGGGGCGGTGCAGTGCAGGTCTTATTGTTCTGTCCTGACGCGGCTTGACAAACAAGCCGCAACATATCTGTAAAAGCTTCACATCCTCAAAGTCAAAGCGTTTCCAATGTGTTTCATGCCAAGACCTGAAAACCTGCAGCCTGAAAATTATCTCAGTTATCTCAGCGGAACTCTTGAGGTCTTGGAGATAGTGACCAGTATTCAACCACAAGGCAAGGGTCCCTCGGAGGCAGGGCCCTGTGAACATCGCTTTGGGATTCCACTAGTCACTAGATTCCAAGACTTTCGAATGTATGCCATGTAGACTCTGGATGTTTTTGCATTCATACAGCATGATCTAGTGTATTCATTTGTATATATGAGACAAATTTTGCACACTTTTCCATTTATGAATCAGCTGAGTTAGAGTCACTGTGCCTCGCTGTGCCTTGCTGTTCCATGTTCAGTTGTTTCTACACCTGGACGCTCAGCTTTTGCTGCTAATGGCGGCTTGGCCGAGTTCATAAACTCCGAGCTTTCTAACATTTTGTCATTTATAAACTGTTTATACGTCGTTTATTATGCGTGTTTGGAGAAACGGATCTGAGGTCACCTTTATGTTGGGCAATGGCAACCATGTGAAGAATCCAAACCTGCGCGGAAAGGTGCTTCAGTGGTTACACTATGCAATACTATGCATACCATGCATACTATGCCACATGTGGCATCATGTACCAGTGTACCATCATCTTAATCATATTGCATTAAGACTTTAAGATCCCCACAAAGAAATGGCCACCCACAGGTAAAGTCTACGGCTGAGAAAATGTCCGATGCAAATGGATGTAGCGTCTGCTTCTCTTTTTCGGTGGCTTGACACTGCTGACCAACTCCGTCAACGGGTAGGCTGCAACGCTCCTGAAGAATTTGACCTCGTCATTCCTGCATTGTTTGCAAATGCTTTCCGCAGTCCGCTTCATTAGGGCCATTGGGGTTTGGTGGTTTGATTTTGTTGAGTGGTGCGGGAGGCGCCTCCATAGGGTCTAAAGACAACAGATCCAAACATGCACCATGCTCAGGACAAGAGACATTGTGTACAGGACACTACATTTTTCTTGGGAAAGCTTCACTTCTCTTTGGGAAAACCAAGGGAATCTATATAACGAGTTTGAAGAGCCTCGAAGTAGCTCGTTCATTCTCTGGATTGGTTTAAAGTAGCAACGACATTCAACAACTTGGCAGTTCTAGTGCCAATTTGTGAAGTTGCAGAGTCTGCCCTCGACAGGAACTCGAACTATCGACATCTTGTCGAAAACTCTCCAGTCTTGGCAAATGACATCATCCCAGGGTGGAATCCTCAGAAACAGTGCGTATGCGTAGGTCATAGAGGATGGAGAGGAGCAATGTGGATCATGTGGAGCCTATTGCAGCCTACTAGTGCCATGCAGTCATGCACTTTGGAGATGCACTATGAAAATCTATGAAATATTATGAAATCATGATGGAGACATACTGTAGTAGATGTATGTTGATGTAGATGTATGTAGATGTAATAAAGATGTAATAGTATATGTATGACAGTATATGTCACATTATGTCACAGTGTTGAGCTGCTCTTCTTTGAGCTGACCTGCTTGAGGTGCATTAGAGTCTTCACTGCAGTGGAAAAGACAAAGCAATCGTTTGTCTGCCCAGGTCTTTTGCATTTTAACATCTTTAAACATGTTTTTTACTTTTCAGATGAAGGATGGTTAAGGCCGCGAGTAGGTTTTGGGATGTTTGTGTATACTCTTTTTCCTCATTTTCAGGCATGCCAAGTTGGAGGAAGATTTCCCGACAATTGGGTCTAAAGCTTGCATCAGCGAGGTTCTATGACATCAGGATGCAGCTGAAGTACCAGCTTCGCATACCTATCATGGACTGGAGCACTGCACGAATAATCATGAATACTTAGGTATACTTGTGACTTGTGCACAACTTGTCGGATATTGTAGGTCAATGGACACCTGGAGCTGTGAGACGCGAAATCACGTCACGCACAGCGCTCTGATGCACTGTGCACAGCGTTGTGCACCTGTGAATTCTGATGAGGAGCTTTTTGAGCGCATGCTGCCTCTTGAGGCATGGAACCTACAGTCACTGATTAGTTGCAGAGCATGAGAACTCCTTAAAGGGCAAATCATATGGCAAATATGCAGGAGGTCAGAGGTTGAGGTTTGGCAAAAGCAAATGCCAAGGTCATTGCCATTGCAGAGCAGGGGTCAAGAAATATCATTCAGTAAAGCTCTGAAGCTTGTTACCTGTGGCTCTTTTCGGTGCTGAGGCACACAAGAAGGCGCTCAAGAGCTTTGCCACAGAGAATCCGGACGAATTTCTCAAGTTCCTGAACAACTTGTGCCTCTCCCGCCCTCTGCAGTGCAACAGTGCAACACATGCTTTGTGCTTTCAGATCCATTTGCATGGCACAAATCGAAAAGGCAAGGGCTACGTGCACCTTGAAATGCGATGAACTCAAAGGAAATCGTTTGTTGTTACAAAACCTTGAAACAACTTGGATAACTTAGAGCATCTTAGACCCTCAGAGGACATAATGGGAAAGATGGACCGGAGACGTCCGGAGACGTCTTAGTCTTTAAAGGTCTTTCTCAAGTTGTGTGTTTTGCACATCTGGAAATCTGTAGCAACGCTAGAAAATCACAAGGAGGCTTACCAGATGACTTGACCGCAGAGTTGGCTTGACAGAGTGCGACAGTAGTCGTTAAGTGCAAAAGTGTCGAGAAGGCGTGGTGTCACATTTCACACTGTGCGCGTCACATGAAATCGTAGCCATACTGTGCTCTTGATGTGTGATATGTGTGGCATGTGTATGCAGTGTATGCATGTGTGGTACGAGCTGTCACAGTGCTGTCAACTCTCTGACCGTGACTAATCTGCTGAGATGTTTTTTCTATCTTTTTCTCATCTTCCCGTTTCACCGATCCCAACCGCGCAAGGCTGCAAGGCTTGTGAAGATGACCAGTCGTCCTTCTCAGCCATCTGGCGTCTCCTGCTGAGCGTTGGGCCAATGTGCTATCACATTGCTATGAAAAGATGTTTTCCGAACTTCTTGAACATCGTTTGTAAATGTCAATAATCTCAAATCATCTTTCTATATTTTGTATTATAGTTTGTATTATTTTGTACGTTTGTCAACCGACTGAGCTTTGAGGCAGTTGCTCTGTGGCACTGCTGCGTCCGCAACCAAGACACAGGGTCCCCGGATCTTCGGCCTCTGCCATTAACATCCATTAACACTCAGACTGCCAATCCAATGCCAATCCAATGCCAATCCAATCTCCAGAATCTAGAAGCTCTTTACTTTGCTTCAAACACGCGCATGTCGTTCCCTCCCATACCTGGTGTGGCTTCCATTCCTTTTCCTTTCTTTTGGTCCTTTCCCTCCCTCTTTGTCATGCCCTTTCAAGAATTGCGTCGTCAACTGCCCCAGTGGCGGAGTCTCCGGGGTAGTTGTCCTCAGTTTGATCTGTTCTTTTCTATTTGATCCCCAATCTTGAGCATGATGCCCGCTTGGAGCCTCCTTGTGTTTTCATGACATGTCATGATCTTTGCCGATTTTCCGTCCGGTTTCAAAATGTTTCGCCCCTTCCCTGACCTTACGTTGACCTTTTCCGTTTTCGCTCTATTTCCTCGTCACTTCCGAAGTCTTTCGACATCTTTTTCACAGTCGTGAAGCTATGAGTGCTGCGGCACAGACCTCCAGGCATGTGGACGTGAGTGGCGGGCTGAAAATTTGGGCTGCCCTGACGAGTCTTATACCTGATGACATGGTCAAACTGGACGAAACGTTTGTCATCTTTCTGCTGCCTGAAGTTTGGGGTCGTGTTTGAGTAGGATATATAAGAAGTTTGAATTGCTCTGCAATGAGCTTCAGCCATGAAAAGATTGCAAAAAGACTGCACTAGTTGCATATGAAACTGTTTTGCTGTACACCACATGACACTTCGTGGCTCAGAAGCCTTCAGACCTCAAGATCAGTGAGCCACACTGGACCTTGCATGGACCTTGCATCGACCTTGCGTATGTAACTAAACTTTAACTAAACGGTTTAAGAACTCTGTAAGTCTGTAAGAACTCTGTGTGGAACTCTGTGTGAACTTTGTGTGCCAGGTGATGATACAGAATGTTGCCCTTTTGCACCCAAGGTGTGGCGCTATTTGGCCATGCCTTTCCGTCGAAATATGACCAGAATCATGCAGAATCATGTGTTGACACATAGAGAAACAACATGAAACAACGTTAGAACACTTCTGAGGTACACGATTTCTTCTAACTTTGGAATCGACAGTCTGAAACACGGATTTGTCTTTAGCTTCAAATAGTTCTTCTGACTGGAATGCTGGCACAAACAGTTTCAAACATTGTGAAACTTCCAGGTTTGTGCGCATATTTGTTCGAAAAACGCAGCTTACTGTTCATCAGCTTGCCGTTCTGCTGCTTTATTTCTAATATAATATTTCTATGCAGAATTTTGATCTTTTCAGCAGATCTCCTGATTGTGGCTGAACCCCCTTGTCTTTGCTCTTCCTATACTCCTACTCTTTGGTCCCTCTCCACTTTGATCCCATGTCTCCCATATGCGCTGCTGTTTCCCCATTCTTCAAATCGTTGCTGTCATTTTCTCATATCTTATCCCTTATTGTCTCTAAATTTATTTCCATTTTCTATCATTTACGACGCCTGTTTCGGAATGCTTTATAATTTATATTATATATAAGATACAGATAGATACAGTACATTTATCCAGATCCCATTTTGGAATGAGCCATCTGAACTTCCTCATTTGCCCACACCGGATCAGATGCTTGCCTTCGGCGCAAAAGCGGCCTGGGGCCAGCACAACGCCCATCCGGACCTGTCAGATGATGAGGCAAAGACAGCCGACGTTGGACCGACGTTCCAAGCAGTTCCAACCTGTTCCAACATCAGACAGCAAATCAGAAAATAAATGCAAACAACCTTTTAACATCTTTTAATATCTTTTAACATCTTTTAACCTTAATCTTTGTAATCTTCAAATTCTTGCAGATTTCATCTTTTCTCTTTGACTGTCCACGCGGTTTTGTTGGTGGCAAGTGGCAAACTGTACTTGACTTGGCCTTGGCTTGTCCAATTTGTCCAGTCACATCAGTCACTTCCGCAGTCTGAAAGTTCCGGCTTCCTCACCATTTCCGCCGAACTATGCCGAACTATGCCGAACTATGCCGAACTATGCCGAACTATGCCGAACTATGCCGAACTGTATTCACTTTTTATCACTTTTTGTGTTTTTGAGTCATTGCATCCATTTTTGCAGTCTGACGTGCCGGTCGTGGAGCAACTGACAAAGGTCAGGAGTTCAGCCTGCGTCTCAGCCGAACAGTGGATGGAATTGCATGGAAGCACTGCTTGAAGAAACCGCAATCAATCCAAGAGTATTGCCTTTCCCAAACAGTTTATTCACTCTTTTGTGAGGGCAAATCGGTGTACGAGTCCACTTTAATCCAATCTAATCATCTAATCTAATTGATTTTGCTAGAGCAGTTATGTCCGGGTGGTGGTATCAATTGGTGATATTGGTGATCGGTGGAATGTGGTGGAATCTGAACAATATGTGAGTAGTTACAATATGTTACAATGCATTCTTCCTAATTCTAATACATACGGCAAAAGTATCCTGTCTCTTTACAGGTTCTCTCTTTTGAGTGCCCTGCGAGCTTCCTAGTCACTGAGGCCACAGCAAAACTGTCGACAGAGTCAACGGCTCCGGGTTCGAGAGGTTCAAGCCAAATCCTCGGTGGACAAAGAGGTGGACGGTGGACCACCGTGGACCTGTAGACGTCCCAAGACCGGATCAAGCGCAAGGAGGTTGCACATGGTACACTGGTACACTGGTACACAGATGTAGATACATTAGATACACAGGAGGTATCAGGGGTACACTGCCATCTGTGGTACACGGACCAGGCTCTCAACAACCTGGAAGCCCAGGCTTGGAACCGAGTCCAACAACTCGATATGCAAACTGTTCATGGAATTTGACCGCAGTAGCTTGAAAGGGCAGATGACATGATTTGGTAACAAACATGACGCTTCAAGTTCTGCTACATCGGAAAAGATAGTTAGATACATCCCCAACCTTGGATCGGATAGGTAGTTTGTTTCATCCTTTAGTCTTGTGGATTACCAAAGATTGAACATGGATACATCAAAAGGGGGTACTTGTAAGTGTTGTGATTGTCCTGATAGAAAGGCATGCAATTAAAGGATCCTCCTAGTCAGAGCCTCTTGGCTGACGTTGCAGGCAGTGATCTAAGGAGCAAGCTCGAGGCTAGGCATTCGTATACTATGTAAATTGCAACGTTCACTGAGGTCTCAGCCCAAACGGGATCAACATATCTATTATCATCCATTCCCAAAATTTCCCAAACAGAAATTGATTCCCTATGAATCCTACGAATCCTAATTCCCAATAGCAGTGACTGGGTTTCAATCTCTGGGTCTGGGACTGGTGCGCCGCTTTTTGTCGGCCCTGAAAACTGAAACGGCACCCTGGAACAAAGGAACCCTGGAACCTGCTCTTCCAAAGCTGCGTTAAGGATGCCTCTTTTTTTCACCATTCCCACAAAAACTACAGAAATGATTGTGCCTCATTGTGCCTCCATAGCTGAGAAACCTTGATTCCCCGTGAAATCCGTGAAGTTTGTGAAGTATTCTTTCAAATCCATTTGTTTGAGCCTTCGTTTCTTGCCGGTGCAGTCTCTGGCATCACATGGTCTGGAGGCCACGGACTTTGTCACACAGAGGGATACAAAGGCTTTGATGAGAACAGTATAACATAAGATAAAATAAGTATGAAGAAGATTAAATACGTATTTCAATGTATTTCTTACTGGAGAGGTGGGGATGCTTTTTGAAATTTGATGACAAATGGGAGTGCGGCCCGAGGTTGGATAAGTGGACTGAGGAATCTGCACAAATCTTTTGAAGCAAAGATCTTTGGACCACCTTGATTGCAACGCTTTTTCTTCCGCTAGGTACTTGTATTGCGACATAGACCGACTGAGTACATACTGTAAGTGTTTGTGGCTCTTTGGATAAAACATGGGCATGGTCGATTGGTCAGGACAACCTCCCCGAACGTGCCATGCATCATTTGCTTTCCAGAGCCCTTGCACCATCGCCGCAACCCAAGCGTAGAAGCATGGAGCTTGGCTTGTTTGCTCTCTGAGATGATATTTGTATGTGAATACATATAAAGAAATGTAACATCTATAGCATGTACAATGATATGTAATGATCCGTATATATAATATAATATATAATATAATACAATACAATACAATAAAATACAATATAGTACAAGATGATATGATATAATATCATATAAAATAAATAAAATGCTATGTCAGATGTATCATGTCGTTTTCTCAGCTTCACACCTGGTCCATGACATGACACTTGAAGTGAGTGACTTTCATTGTGGTTTGTGTTCCAACCTCAGATCACGAAGATTCACGAAGTATTTTTCCCTTGTCCATCTCAGCCATTTCCATCAGAGCATCACTGGGGAAAGCCGAGGCCGTGAAGTTTGCAGAATCCCAGGCTGAAGTTGTGCGTTTGTATTTTGGCCATTAGATGCCATTAGTCACCAGCATTGACGAGGTATAAATGGCATAAATGGACTCCAAACGCCAAACAGCATACGCAACTTGTAAGCTCTTCACTCCAAAACTAGGTTTCTTGCTGGTTGCCATACGTCAGCTGAACCTGTTCAGGTTGCTTCAGCGGTGTTTTTGGGTCCAGCGGTGACATTCACAGCCAGCGGCGGTCCGAAAGGGCTCTGCTTAGCTGCAGCGAAGCAGTGCTGACATTTGTTATCATCTGTTGCATGCCATCGAATGCCATCGAATGCCATCGAATGCCATCGAATGCCATTGATTTGGACATCATCATACAGAATCATACATGGTACTTTCATCATCATTTCATTGCTGGTACTTTCTCAAGATGCAGTACCAAGATATCGGGGACGAGGGAGTTAAACTGAACAGACGAGCCTCGACCTCGGGTCATTTGTCATGCAACGTGCATAAGAGACTGCTAGATCCCAAAATTGCTGGCAGCGGGTTCTCCCTGACAAAAAGTCGGAAATTTTGCCACAAAAGGAGTTTGCGATGAAGGCATTCTGTGCTGTGTGAGTGAGCATTAGGAGTCCACCGCATTCTTTACCAAGTACTGGCGTTTGCAAAACGAGTAGGTTAGCATTTTGCTTCGTTGGACTTTGTTTCTGATCTCATTCAGCACGAGTGCATGCGGAAGAAGCAAAACTCCAAAGCTACCACTGGAGCCTTGCATGTCTACGTAAAGCATGTAGCACCACAATCACCAAACCAAACAGTATTTGCTTATTGGTGTGTATATGCAGGTCTCCTTCTGCGTGAGCTGGCAACATGAAACCGGCACACCCGTCTGAAGTGTTCAAAACGCAGTGTCATGCCAATCTGGAAGGGGAAGCAGTCTTTTTGCTAGGCTAGTGGTTTTAAGTGTCATTGCTTCATGTTTGCCGCCTTGCTCGGACAATCCCTCGTTGATTTCTCCTGCTTGCTTGTGAGTGGGACGGTGGGCGAGCGATCTGCCAAGTCAGTTTCTTTCCCACATTCGTATGGAAGCAGTCACCTCTATTCATTCTCAACCAGGACTGATGACATCAAGATTAGAGGTCTGTGTTTCAGAGTTTTGCACAACTTGGCTGTGAGTCCCACTCCACCATCTGGGCACCTTTCAACGTGCAGCAGGCCAAGTAGTCTACGCTACAATCCTAGAAAGGCTCTGAAACAAGTTTTGGGCGAAACGACAACGCGCAAGGGGCTTCCGCGATTTGCCTTGAGTTGTCTTCCGTGGCAGAGCCGATTTTTTTTTCCTCACATCGCAGCTTTTGTAGCTTATTGTGAGTCTGAGTGGCACAATCTTCCGTGAGAAGATAAGAGACGCGTCAATGTGGCCGTCACAGTTTTGATTGCTGAACCGCCCATGGTTGATGATGAATGTTTGGACCCATCCTACACAAGGCTTCTTATAAATGAATCTATTGAGGTCTGAAAAGCACACTCGAATCCATAAACATGATGAAATATGTCTTCATTGCCTTGCATGTATGCATATACATACATCAGTTACGTTCGTATACTGTACACTGACGTCGATGCCCTCTATGTATGTGTATGTAAATTATATATATATCTATACATGTCTGAGACATAACCAACGTCTGTCTGTCTGTCTGTCTGTCTGTCTCTATCTATCTGTCTCTATCTATCTGTCTCTATCTATCTGTCTCTATCTATCTGTCTCTATCTATCTGTCTCTATCTATCTGTCTATCTATCTATCTATCTCTATCTATCTATCTCTATCTATCTATCTCTCTTTCTATTTATCTGTATCTATCTATCTGTATCTATCTATCTGTATCTATCTATCTGTATCTATCTATCTGTATCTATCTATCTGTATCTATCTATCTGTACCTATCTATCTGTCTATCTGTATCTATCTATCTGTACCTATCTATCTATCTATCTATCTGTATCTATCTATCTGTATCTATCTATCTGTATCTATCTATCTGTATCTATCTATCTGTATCTATCTATCTGTATCTATCTATCTGTATCTATCTATCTGTATCT
>Ga0126342_10016384_pt1 | contig 12920 bp, 10 predicted proteins | sample Cyp1metagenome_FD_92528 | JGI IMG/M metagenome (GOLD analysis project Ga0126342, IMG submission 92528) | Coral microbial communities from Lord Howe Island, Old Settlement Bay, Australia - Cyphastrea 1 metagenome | ecosystem: Host-associated > Invertebrates > Cnidaria > Coral ... | reverse complement strand
ATATATACATATATACATACATATATATATATATATATACATATATATACATATATATATATATATACATATATATATACATCACATATATATATATATATATATATATATGTATATATATATGTATGTATATATATGTATGTATATATATATATACATGTACAATACACTATGATATATGTTGAGACAGGTCCCTCAGGTTAAGGAATCACTAGAAGCATTATCGGCAACCCGACAAAGAAGCCAGTTTTGAAGGAAAAACATTTGACAGCCAATTTCTGTTTCACTTCTCAGGTGATCCTGCAAACAGTCTTCAAGTTCTTTCCCGATTTTTCGCACCTTCCGCCGATGAAAAGATACTATTCGGAGCTGAACTCGCCAACTCACTATGAATTCCGAAGCGCACAGTCTGCGAGTCATTTGACGAATATGGTTAGAGACACAAACCAGCAAAGATTCCGGGAGATGAAGAAAAACTTCACAGAACTTCCTGATGACTCTGATTGAGGCGAGCGAAAAAGACAAGGGTCAAACTTGCCCTGGTGAGAAATTTCCCTTTCATGTCTATTTAGCATCCACACCATTCAATATTTGTTTGGTAGCCCGGCATTCCTGACTAGCACCTTCGCTTTCCGGTGCGGTGTTTGGGGTGTTTTTCTTCTATTTCTGCCAGTAGCTGAAGTCGACGCCGCAGCGTGCCTGTGAAATTGCTGGGACTGTGGCCATTTGCTGCTCAGTGCTGCTTTGATATGTGACGTGACTGTCCGCTGACACCATGCGGGCATCTTAGTGTCTTTGTGAATCATGCCAGCCATTTGTCAAATCATATAAAGTCATATAAAAACGTTGTGTCAATGGATGGGTTTTTACCGGAAAATTACAGGAAAAAATGGGAAAAACCGAGAATTTCATGGGAAAATCGATGGTTTCCGGTCAAGATTTCCCCAAAAGATGCGACATCCTACTGAGTCCACTGGGTTGCTGCGAGGTCACTTACCAACATCGTCCCGTTGGAGGTTGCGCCACATGCCATGGCGGACTCAATTTGTTTGCTCACTGACAATAGAAACCTTTTCTGTACATTTCCATATGTATAGTATAATATAATATACATACATACATATATATATACAGTTATATATTTTTAGACATATATTTCCTGAATGTAACTACGAACGAGTGCCGAAAGGATTCAGTGCTTGCGACTTTTCGGGGTGTCCACTTGCGATTGGCTCGACCACTTGCCCTGCCTAGGACGGATGGGAAAAGATCAAGAACGAAGGCATCAAGGTGCGGGCCGAATCGGGTAGGATACACGTGGGTATGTCTGAAAATGGCCTATAATGTCAACCCCGGATTAATAAAGCCTGGTTGATTAATTGTGGTGGTTCCCCCAAATAGTAATAAATGGCTACTGAAATGGTACCCCCCCCAATTAAACAGCCTAGGGTTTATGAATCCGGGGTTGACATTACACCAACAACACCAACAACCATTAAAATGTGGGAAAACGTTGGAAATATGATTAGTACTTTTCCTGATTTTTTGGGAAATACTCTAGGATTCCATGATGAACGGCCGCATTTTGTGGCGTTTCCCACCATTTTCACATCACTGGTGGACCCCTACAGGTTCTTGAAGAGTTCCTGGACACTGGACACATTAGATCGGCTGTTGGGGGCCTTGGGAAAAAGCTGTGGATTGCGTTGAACATCTTAAAATCCAGACCTCAAAGATTCTATATTAGTTATTATAAGATAGCATCAATGATTCTTGAAGATACATAGTCATATTGGAATTGAATTCTTTGTTCCAGAACAGTTATTCTGTCATTTCTTTGCCTCTGCAGACACGACATCTAATTGTATCTAAGTGTCGTTTCTTTGATACATCCTCATCTTCCACCAGGCACAAGATTATTTCTTGGTAGGCTTCAGCACATTGCACTGAGGTGCCTCAGCACCAAGATCCAACGAAGCCTAAGAATGTGTTCAGCAAAGCGAATTATGCTGAGCTGTACACGAGCCTTGATTGCAGACATTTCTGAAGTGGGCTACCAAGGTAGATCGATTTGCATGAGGTCCAAGAGTCCAAGATGCTTCTGCCGTAGTCATAAGTGGTTTGCTTTGATACATCACGTCGCTTGCCTGCTTAGATTGGAAGATATCTCCAGATCAGATAAGTCTGAATAAGTCTGAAGTCCCACTGAACCAACTCTTGGATGCCACGCCATACGTTGACGCAGTTGACGCCAAGGACTGTGTACAACATGTGCACTCAGCGGACGCCGAACAATTGGTGCCACATCCCAGCGTGGCACTGGTTGATTTACCGACCTGTGGCTGATCCCCGAACGAAATGGAGGTTTCGTTCACTGGGAAAATCATCCAACTAAGGAAACGGATGTTCATTGATGTTCATCCCGTAACTCACTTTTCAGGAGCCTGATGACAACCACGGACAGCTTTGCTGGCCATCATTTTTTTTTGTTCGTTCTCGATCGATCCATCCTTCCATCTATCTTCACCTATCTTCATGTATCTTCTATTTATTCACAGTATCCATTTAATTGATGAATTGAGCCGTGGCTTTTTGATTCATTCGATTCATTCCCCACCCTTAATGGATGGTCAGACAATGTCAGACCCAAGAGATGGCAACGTGGAGGCTGTGACCTCTACAAGGTGGTGCCCAGTGATAGAAGGGACATAAGCTATGATGGTTGATTGATGAGTACTTAACCATGATGGAATAAGATTATTATACTCAGTACAGGTGAGATAGGAGTTGTCGGAGGGTCCAGTTTTTTTGATTTCCCATCTCATGAGTAAAGTATTGTTTTTGCCCTTTGAAGGTGCCAAACTCCTATCTCATGTGGTTCTATTAGTCATTTGAAGGATACCTGTCATTTGAAACTCCTAACTCATGTGGCTATTCTAGCCAATTTCCCATAAGCGCTTCAAACAGTGGACACAAGAGATAGGACTAGACCCTAGCAAGTCTTCTCTCATCCGAGGCCACAAGTCCTAACTCATCAGTACTCAGTATATACCATGTATATATATATACTGTACATGTATTCACAATGATCCAACACACACATGTATATATAAATATATTTATAATAATAGTAATAAAAAATGTTATAACAATAATAATACACACATATGTATCAGCAACAAGAATCACGATTTCTACTAATTCATTCCTAGCGGTTTCTTTTGTTGCCACGTCAGTTGCCAGAATTTCAGGTCCGAGCACCTCTACCGACGTTACGGGGAGGCCATGTCCGAGTACGTGCAGCGTCAGGCGTGGCGATGGTTATGATGGTTGTATAGATAGAACTATGGATACATATGGCTACTATGATACTATGTATCATTTCCCCCAAACACCATGATGATTTAAGGTCATATTATATGTGTATATATATAATATATATATATACAGATACTACACCAATGAGGAAGTGATACAACCTTTAAATTGGGTAGAATCACTGGTTGATTGGCTGCTTCGTTTCGGTGTCAATTTTCGTTGGTTTTTTGACCGGTTTTTTCGCCATGGGCCCATGGGCCCCAATGGGTCATCTCCGGTCAGATCCGGTCACCTCCGGCTCTCCGGTCACGTCAGGTGTTGCCCGCTTTGAAGGACAAGACTGACATTCAGCTGATGAAGGAACTTCTCCATAGGCACGGCCTCGGTCATCATGGTCATCCCCATTGGTGCCTTTTTTTGCCCGATGGTTTTTTATGAGGTGAAAATGAATGAAAATGATGATCAACAAGTGGATGGCATGGATGATTTCCCAAGTATGGCAAAGTGGTTTTTTGAAGCCTGGCTATGGCAAGTCTTGATTTTTCGCTTATTCAATAGCCATCAAAGTCATATTACCCAATATGACTTCCCAGAGTCATATTACCCAGTTGCTGATTCGATATTTTTTTTTCTGTCGACTCTGATTCTGCTAGTTAGGCATCGCTCAAAAAATCGCCTCCGGCAGGTGGTCGAACCACAAGATCTATGTGAAATGGATGGACCGATTCTTCACCTATTTGGTGCGCCGGGGGCTGCAAAAGGGCTGCTTACCATCCATCGATCTGCGATGGTGATGGTGGAAGTTGATGTGCTGGACTGTCAGATATATCAGAAAGTTATTTGATTTAGCATAGTTTAACATAGTCCTCATTACTTTATGATAATCAAAACTTTATGATTAAAACATATCTAAGCTTGTCCTCATCCCTGAGTTCCAAGCCGTTTCGGTGGATTCACAGTTGGAGCACAGCAATTCGTGTTGTCTTCTGCTGTTGCCAGGACAGGTATTATGTGAAGCTGCAGTCTGTGGAACCATTGCACAACAGGGGGTACAGCATCTTCAATCAGCAGGCAGGACAAATCAAACCGTTTGGGTCTCAACATGAAGGATTCACCCCAAACTGTCATATTTTAATAGGGAAAATGATGATTAGCAATGAAGATTTGGCATGTCAATTTCATGTCGCGGTCAAAACATGGGTTATTTCCTCACTTAAAGGGGTCACGCCCCCATTAGGGCTTCATACACCAGCTGACGCCATGGAAGGTCTTTCAAGTCGTCATCAAAGACACCCGCGCGGCTTTGCTGAAGATCATCAACCAGGAGCGACAAGGCGGACCGCTGTAGAAAAGGGGTTGGAAACCGGGGGATGGGGGAAACCATGGGAAACCATCACCTATCCTGGAAAGACTTTTCTATCTTATGACCCCTAGGGCCCCTAGAGGCTGGTTTCAAACAATTGGGTCCATGGGGACCCCAGATTTAGTGTCCGTGCATTTTTCGGTGATCAAGAATCATACATGACGGGGGTTCCCGTCTGGAAAACAAACATGGCTTGCTGGGAAAGCTGAAATGTTCAGAAGTAAAGTCAGAAACCGACGAGTTTCATTGCCATCGCCTGATTACCAGAGAGTATATATATATACACATAGATGTAAAAGTTAGCTATATACATATGATTATATAAATGTGTTTACCCATTATATACCCAGTTCTATACTGTATGGAAGGTCACAAAACGCGGACCAAGCGTCGCGTCCGCGTTTTTTTTTTGCTTCGTGTCCAGGTGAGCACATTGATCAGGACTTGGTGAAAGGCGGAGCGGCTTTGTGCATGGAGGGAGAACTCAACTTGTGGTTACCCTCTGGTAATTTAACATAGCTATTGAAAATGGCCATAGAAATAGTGGAATTTCCCATAAAAAATAGTGATTTTCCATAGCTATGTTAAATTACCAGAGGGTATTTCAATAGACTTTTATTTGGGAAAGAATACAGGTACCATCTATGGAACATTCGAGGTTTTAAACAATGGAAGTCTATTAAACTGATACATTTGGGTTCAGTTTATGGCAAATCATGGAACTCAACTTATATATATATGATATTATAGAATCTTTTATACAAGTACAGTATATATGATGATATAGAATACAACGATCAACCAGCAGTTTTTTTTTCATTTTTTTTCCATCCTGCGAGGTGTGATTGAAATTTTCATCGATTTGGGTCTCAACAGCCCGAATCTCTACAACACCGAATTCGAGGTGCGGTCTGCCCGGAGCAGTGGCGGCTCAGCCAAGCCATGAGCGAATGGGATTAGCACATGGGGATGAAAAAAAGGGATGATCGTTCAAGAATTACCCCCTGGTAAATTAACAGTTGGACCCTGAAAATCACCAATTTTGAATGGTTTCACTAGTCTTCCAACCCCGATGACTGCCAGGGTCGAACTGTTAATTTACCAGAGGGTAACCGTGATTTGTAAACCAATCCAATCCAACCCAATGAACCCATGAAAACCAAGAAAAAACTGGGAATCCCACTGCCAGGAAGCCTTCCTGCCAGCCACCAGCAGCTACTTTGTTCGTCAAGCCTCCGGTGGCGGCCCTGGTGCGTCGCGGAAGAGCAAGCGTGGAAGAGCTCCAAAAAGACATAAAAACTATAGAAATCATACATTAATTAACAGGTTTTTTTTGATTTGACTTGGTCCAAATTGGTTAATCCATTTTAATGAGAGTTGGGTGAGATGTACATGTTTGGTTTGAACTGTACATGACATTTCGTTGGATATGGTGACATATGATATAGCAGACATGTAATTTTCATTGAATTTGGGTGGATTGGAGACACATCCAGGTGGGCTGTATGGACCGGACCTGAGGTTGGTTGTCGGAAGACTCCTTCCCAGAGTACCTCCGGAAAGCGGAGGTGTGGCACTTGGCGCCATCGACGGTGTCCGGGCTTCCGCAACTTGTTTGAGGGGTTGCCCTTCTCTGCTGTCAGGCGGCCCTTCAAGCTGAAGAGCAGAGATGTTACAACTACTTGAACAGGACATGGGAACATGATGGAACATGTGGACATGGGCGACATGGGGTACTGTGTCCATTTTAGCTGGTGGAGCTTGCCGATGCCTTTTTTGTTGCTGTATCTTCCATGACCGTTGCTGGAAATGTGTTCTCTTCCTTCGCACCTGAAGGACCACTCTGCCCAAGCTCAAAAATGTCTCATCCTTGGTAGGAGTTGGTTTGTCTCCAGGTTCATGTCATGCAGCTGTGTCTGATTGTAATCGAAAATAGATCCACTAGACGTTGTCCATTTGAAGCTGGAGACCAAATGGGTCCTTTGAAATTTGACACTTGCCATCACAGAATGAACTAAGAGTCAAGAGTGGTGGGTTGAGGGAGAAGTCACTTATCTGCTGTGCGGACGAAAACTGGTTGACTTCACGTCCGAAAAGCAGACAAGTAGCTGACCTGTCAAGAAACCCTGAACTGGTCCGGGCCTGAGGTGGTAATTCAAGCTGTACTGTCAAACCCCCAATCGCAGTTGTTGGTCCGGCGGCCCAAGGGCTCAACCAAGGACCAAGGACTCCTTTTTTGTCCCTAGAGAACTATTTGTGTTCCCAAGAAAACCAATAGGGAATGTGTATCAAAGCATTGGTACGGAGAGCGATTTGATCAACACTCATCATTTGAGAGAATTATCATTCCGTTTGCTTGATTATCACAAATCTACAAGCAGACCCAGAGCTACCTACTATCCGCCGGAGTATTTCATCACAATCCGGATATTTGCCCGGCCTACCTGTCATTCAAAGTGAATATGATAGTAGACTATCAATCTGCAGGTTTTCAGAGGCACTTGGAAAGGCATGACTTGGTGTGTGCACTGGAAGTGTGTACCACTTCGATTCATTGAATATTCGACAACCGTAGTGTTCCACTGCACAATCTTAGCGAGCGTCATAGCCTCATGGTTCGCTGGGAGGAACGTGCTACAGTTGAGCCTGAGGAAAAAGAGACGGGTGTAGTGTACCTTTTGGACAATGACAAGCGAGAGGCCTGCTATCACGGAGAGCCGACTTCTTAGTGCCAAGTAACATCACGTAATCTGTTGTCAGTTCATGTGTTGTGCCGCAACTTTTGGACAAGCGAATCATCCAGAGATCATCCTTTAATGTTTTGATTTTTCCTCTTGTTTGGTGTGTAGGGGCTGAACCTGCAAATAGACGGAGAGCCTTTTCGAAGTTCGTGAAGATGACATTCACCTCAGATTTTTGTGTCATGATCAGAATTATAAAATCATATTCACTGATAATCAATTGGGTGCCCATTATCCTTATCAGTTGATCATTTCCATTTCTCCAACTCTTTCATCTCCCACAATAGGGTCTTGGGCCGAAAATCAGCAGGAAACCGTCACCAGATTTTACCAAGAAAATCGATCCGTTGTGAACATGAAAATTCCAAGTATATTCCCAGGATATTCGCATCAAAAATCCAGTAGTTGGCTTCAGAAAATAGAGTTCCAACTTCCATGATATTCCATGATATTCCCAAAACCAGTTGGATTCGCAATATAGATATCATGTTGGATTCAGAAAACCAGTCCATTGATCAACCATGGAGTTCCAGGACCTGGCCCGAATGCATCGCATGTTTTCCTTGGTGGAGGATGGTGAGCACTGCTCAGCCCTGGATTCGAAAGGTGTGTTTTTGGTGGTTTGAAGACTGTTTTGAAACCCGTGGTGGTTTGAATGTTCTCTCGTATTGTTTTGAAACTGAAAAACCTTTTTCAGCGTTTCGGTAGGGCCGGTAGGGGGGGTCCTGGCTGATCCCGTTTTTCTGGTTTCCTCCCATGATGAGTCTTGGCTGCAGAGAACAATCCAGGTTTGGCCCCCATTGCGCATTCCTTCCGGCAATATGTGACCGACAGGCCGAGCTGCTCGGTCGGTGGAGGTTCCAGAAGTCTTTTTTGAGAACAATGGTGTAAGGCCACAGCGGAATCATGAAAATAGCATTTCATGATTTTATACTCAGATTCTACTCATTTCTGACAGGTATATCTCCGATTCTGACTGGATTCTCTCCTCATGGTTTGCCCACGGTGGTCAATGTTGGATTCACCCAATGCCATGGTCACCATCATCATGAGGTTTATGAAATGGGTAATATGGTACACCCCTAGGTTAATGGTACCCTCTGGTAAACGTTTACATGGCTGTTGAAAATGGCCCAGTCGAAATAGTTGATTTACCCATTAAAAATGGTGTTTTTTGTATGTTTACCAGGCCGGGTACCATAAACATCCATAAACAAATATTTATAAACCCCATTAGTTCGTTATATATAAACCCCATTAACTATTGGTTTGTGGTGATAAACCCCATAAACATCCATAAACCAATAAAATGACCCTTAGCTGGTTGGCTGACGGCCAGGGGCAACCAAATTGTGGACGAGCGAGTGGAGCAACAGAGACAGGTGAGTTCCAAGACCGAAGCCTTGAACGTCTGGCACCCGGTTTTTTTTCGGCACTGCGATTTTGTGCCAAAATTGGTGCCAAGGGCTGACTATGGGACAACTCTCATGGAATGGCATTTACCCTCTGGTAATTTAACGTAGCTATTGAAAATGGCCATTTATAGTGGATTTTTCCCATTAAAAATGGTGATTTTCCATAGTTATGTTAGTTTACCAGAGGGTATTTGTTGTTTTTTTTTGGTTTTCCGAAGAATTTTTTCAGGTGAAGCCAGTCTTTTTTTTGTGAAGCCAGGTATTTTTTTTTCGGAGATGGGCTGACTTGGTAGCTGAGGATCCTGCCTTCATCCAGACCCTGCTGGAGCTTCATGACCGTTTCAAAGGCAAAAAAATTGCGATGGTCCGTTGAGTTGGATGATCTACTACCTATATATATATATTGTATATATATATAATATACCTGTTCAAAATGATCATGTTCAATAGCTATGTTAGTTTACTGGAAACTAATGCTGAATCATGAGTGTGGCCAGTCATTTTGACCCATGTGATGATATCCCAATTTATGGCCAAACTACTCAGCTTACGGTGAATTATGATGACATTTACCCAGGGATTTTTCCATTGATGGCAATGGAAACATGGTAACATAGAGGTCATCACGTACAAGGATGGCTTAAAGCATATGTTATTTTCTCATATGAGTTTTCCGGGACGAGCATCCATGAACATCACCAGGGTGACTTGATCTAGGATCGAATACCAGGGATTTGATCCATGGCAAGATGGGTGGTTTAGCTGACCTAGAGACCCTGCTGGAGGTTGCAATTTTTTCTTTCAAGTTATATGGGGGTGGGTCAATACCTATCAATAACATTTTTAGGGGGATGAACATCCATTTACCAGCTATTTTGATGTTCACCAGGGGTACAAGGTTTTGACACACTGCCATATGTGGTCACCATGTTTTTTGGGCACTTAATTCACTTAATGTTCACATGCAACCAGAAGTTGACGCTTTTCGTCACCACTTCCAAGGTTTATCTTACTCAGGAGACTAGCTGTTTGCAATTGTTGGATAGGCTTTTTTTTTGTGGAGATTTTTCATTGCAACCCTTTTCTGAAAACATGGTGGTCTTCCACACTTTTTGGGTTTGTCTGAACATAGGGGAAAACCCCCAGATTTCGATGCTTGATCACCCTTGTTCGCTATTCAACTGTGATGGCCATTTTGAGGGAAACATCGTTTCCCATGTTCGATGATTAAACCAGCAAGGTTTCAATGAAAGTTTCAATGACGCGAGGCATCGTGAATGAGTGCTTCTCTCAAGATTCCCGCTTTCAGAAGTCTCTGAAAGAAGGTGCCGAGTCGTAATGGGTCGGTCCGTTTTCCAACCCGACTAGGCATGACTGGGCTTCAAACTTTGCGGATTCCCCAGGAAACTAGACTCATTTTCTGGGTTTCGGAGGGTCCATTCCACCCTGAAGGTGGCCCACCCAGTGATGGTGATGTTGGTTTCTAACCCCCCATGGCTATACCGGTATTTGTAAAGCCATGAACTATATGGTTGATCTATAACTATAATTTCAGTTACTGTAAATCTTAGTGTGATGGTTTTTGTGATGGTTTCAAACCCACCCATAAAAATGATGACTTTGAAACTTTTTGGAGATGGTTTATGTCATTGGGTTTACCACATTAGGCTACCAACCAACTTGGCCAGCGAACCGTAGCACCTGCACCGATTGGAACCACGCCTCAGCTTTCGAAGTCTTCGTGAACCGCGACATTGGCAAGGCCACTGCTGGCTGTTTTTGGATCAAGGAACTCGAAAGTCCAATGGCTTGGAAGATCATTTCGTGCCAGTGAAATAGCACGCCTTGGGCTATTTCCTATTATATATATATATTAGAGTTATATAAGTATGTATATAGAGCCTATATTTATATACAATCTCAGACATGTTCAAGTGCCGTGCCTGTCTTATGGAAAGTTTGGAATTTCGCCCTGGCGCCAGTTCTCCTTCGCAGCGTTGATGTCTTCCTTCTGCGATCGTATTCTGAAGAAGTCAGGCGCTGGATCCTATGGGATCCGTGCGGGGATCCCCGATCCGTGCCATGGCTCGCCACATCTCATACACTAGTATCCCATGATATCAGGTATTATATCAATGATATCCGATATTATATCCTCTATTTTATCCCATATATGATATCCTCATTTATTTCCCATTCATATACCCCATTTTCCGTCTCCCGCCAGGAGAACGACTGTCAGATGAACAGGTGGAGAACCTGTTGACCAAGATGGCCCGGCTTCCAGGGTGCTGCTAGGTGAATTCTATGATTTATGATTAACAGATCGAACTTGTTCATGGGGTTTAGCAACTTACAACTTGAGCATCACCTTGCATGGGACAATCATACCTTCCCCATGAGAACAACCCATGTCATAGGGGTATTTTTAAAGTCATATACCCTCTGGCAAACTAACATAGCTATTGAAAATGGCCATTTATAATTGATTTACATACCCATAAAAAATGGTGATTTTTCCATAGTTATGTTAGTTTACCAGAGGGTAGAGAGAAAGCCACGCCATTTCTGGAGAAATCCCAGTTGATGAACTGTTTCTGTGTGCGCCTTTCGCACCTGGCATCAGCAACGGTAGCTTGCGCCGACTTACTGATTTGCAAATGGCAGCCGACACAGAACTTACCTTACGCATGCACGAAGAAGGACATTTTGAACTGGACCGGCTTTTGATTTGATGATGTTTGGAACTTTCATCATTTGGGTGGGTATAGCTCAAAAAAAAATGCAGCCCAAATTGGATGCTTCAAAACAGCAAATGACTATGACTATCCATTTCTGGGTCCAACATTTTGTCACATTTGGTGTCGCCATCCCCCCTTTTCATCAATGCCGCCATGGGTGGCGTTGCGTCAGAGGAGGCTTGGAAGGGAGGGGTGTGCCTAATCAAAACTGGCTGTATCCACAAGGAAAAACATCGTCAAACCCAACCATAGACATACATAAGATGTATATTTTACAATTATTATATGATATGTGTCTCTCTCTCTCTATATATTTACATGCACATAGCTATGCGCGCGTATCTTTGTGCACCCTTCGGTTTGATATGAACCGCCACCGCCAAAGACGCTGGATTTCACGGTGTTTCGTGTCAGGTACCTCTGCCACAGCAGCAGATCTGTGCCGATGTGCGCCATTGGAAGGTCCCAAGTTTCACCGAGAGTCATGGGATGCTAACAGCCTGGTCTACCCGGTAGACATGTCATGTGCTTGCCACGTGACATGGAGCAGAATCCGCCAGGTGACAAGGACAGCAGGGACAATCTTGGAATGTTCCCTAAAGGCTATGATCAGTTCAAGCCACTAATGGGGGATATCACCCAATTCCCATTCCAATGCGAAAAATGATGAGAAGCCATGGGATTTTGTTGGTACCAATGGCTTTTGAATGGATGACTGGCACAGGCAATTCAGCTGCGACCGCTGTTGATGCTGGAAGGAAATCCCAGACAGCAGCAAACTGGAGTGACTTGGATCGGATGTTGAACCAAAATGGGTTGCACATCTCCAAGAATTGGTCGTCTATTCACTGATTCTGGATTGTGGCGAGATCTTCTGGATGTTCACAAGGTATCATGTTTTGATTTTTATGTCTAGATCTCAGCAGAATGTTGCACTGCTCTTAGCGTCCTTACTATGTTTTACTCCTGTTTTTCTTTGGGTACGCCTGGGGGCTCTCCAAGCGTATCAGGTCTTAGTGCCGCTGCGCGCGCGTGCTGCGGGCTCTGTGACGCTGCTGAGCTCCGCCGAGGTCGAGAGCGGCGACGGCTGGCCGCGGCTGCTGCGGTACCAGGGCCGTTGGTGCCAGGAGGTGCTGGGGAAACGGTGGCTTTCCGAAGATCCCAAGTTCTCCAACTTATGGCTCATTTATTAATGATCATTATATCATATTATATCCAAGTGAAATCCCCATTTTCACATGGTTATAATATGTTATAATATGTTATAATATGTTATAATATGTTATAATATGTTATAATATGTTATAATATGTTATAATATGTTATGTTTTTTTTTTTTTTT
>Ga0126342_10016383_pt1 | contig 12920 bp, 10 predicted proteins | sample Cyp1metagenome_FD_92528 | JGI IMG/M metagenome (GOLD analysis project Ga0126342, IMG submission 92528) | Coral microbial communities from Lord Howe Island, Old Settlement Bay, Australia - Cyphastrea 1 metagenome | ecosystem: Host-associated > Invertebrates > Cnidaria > Coral ... | reverse complement strand
TTCTCGATTTGTGCAAATCAAAGGCTGGTGCAAGATCGGATGCGCATCTTTTCGACCATTGCGAAACAAGTTAGGCTCAGCGGCCGTCTTGGGTGATTTGATCCAAGTAGCGTCGATATTCGACATCTTGGGTTCCTGGCAGAAACATGCATGTGCAAAGTGATAGGACCGCGTGATCTGGAATTTTCACATATATATATATATGCATTGATAATATACATACTGTATACCATGTTTTACCCCCTGGATCCAGCACCAGCTCCACCAAACCCGGCCTTTTCACCGCCTGGCTGGCAGGACCCTGGGGAAGTTGGGATGCTGAGTCTTCTTTGGAAACCACCTTAATATTGGTTAATAATGGTGATTAATGGATGACTAATGATGACTAATGATGATTCATGTGGTTACAACAATGCCATTTCACGTATTTTTACCACCCAAAAAAGGGAAATGGTGTGCACATACCACCTATAAAAATGGTGATGAATAATGGGGATGGTTTATTAATATTGTTTTAACCACATCAATCAGGTATTAATCACTATTAATCACTATTACAATCTCTACTTTACTTGGACTGCCTGTCATTGGTTTGTAGACCACTTCTGAGTTGTTTTACCAACACGGCAACCCTTTCGCTGCGATGCCACACGCTGACCAAACAACACGGCACCTTCGATGGACCTTAGGCGCAAGGGGCGCTATCGCCCTATCGGCCTATCGGCCTATCGGTTGCCATGGAGACTATCAAACATTATCAAACCTTCAAAAACAACACTGGATGAAAATGATGAAAATGCTATCTTGGATATTCTTGGATACTTTGAATCATAACAATCTGGGATCTTTGCGCCACTGTTTTTTCGAGGGTTCAGTCGCAGAGTTTCGACTTTTCACGGGGACAGTCGCTGGCCATTCTGCAACATCTGCAACATCTGCAATGTTGGCCCACAAGATCCCATGGACATCTCCCTGGTTCTGCTACCATCGCATGTTGGAATCCGTTTGAATCAATGGATACCAGCATTCCCTTAAGGTGACTATATATATATATATGAAAGAATCGCATCACGCAGGCCAATGCTAGGCCCTCAGGCGGAAATCTAGGCCAACCTGGCACTAGAAAGGCACGCTAACGTAGGGTTTAATCCTGATTATAATTGGTATCAACCAGGCATCATTGGAATAATTGGGATTAATTTGGTAGTTTACATCCATCATGACAGAGTTTTTTTGTGCTCCAAATTCGGCAATGAATGTGCTGGAGAAAACTGACATCCCAAGCATTTATTGAATCCATCTTGAGCAGAATCAAGGCCGAGATATGATCGAGATCTCTGCAGAAATGCCGTCGGGCACGATGACAACAAATAAACATCGAGAAGAATGAATCTTCCAACTGATTTCATCAGTTTCGTTCACTATATTTCACCAGCACACACTATGATTCTTCAAGAAACTCGTATTGTGGCTCCACCAGATCCAATACGGTATGGCTCCAAGTGATCCATCAGCCAAATCTCCAAGATTTGGATCAAAAATCACCCAATTTTTGATGCTTCAGCCATTAACGTTGGCCACATGCCACGAGGGTCGCGCCATTGGGGGCCCCGTTGTCCAACCTGGGTCCAAAGCTCGAAGCTCTTCGCCTGGGGGATTTTTGGGCCTGGCATTTCTCAAAGTTTGGGGGTCTCTCATAGACCTTATCTATGTATATTACATTATATGTATATTACTATATATTATATTGTTATATGTATATTGTAATTGTATATTATAATTGTATATTATAATTGTATATTATAATTGTATATTATAATTGTATATTATAATTATATATATACACCGTATATGTGTTATATCTATTATATATAATATATATTATAATGCCACATCGTAGCTACATGATACCGATTAATCATGTACATATAGTACAGTGTTAGATACGGGGGCATTGTTATAACTAACCAACAAGACTGGGTATGTATAACCAACAATGGTGGTATATATATATATATATATCTGGTTGGTGGTTTCAACTCCTCTGAAAAATATTAGTCAGATTGGATCATCATCCCAACTATTGGGGAAAAACATATACCGATACCTATCAAAATATACAGCCAGCAAGATCCCTTTCAAACTTGATGGCCACTTTACTGGGGACTATGATGATGATCTTGGGGCACATCAAGGTACTGATTTCGCTCGCGCTGACAACAAGAGTTGCCTTGAAATCCATCATCAATCACCAATAAAAAATCAACTCCGTATCTATCCAGCTCTTTAGAATCATCAAACCGATTATCGTCATCAAAATCACGCGTCTAATCAGTCTCATCATAGTCTAGTCATTCTAGTCATCAGTGAATCCTTGTCATCATCTTCGTTGATTCATATTGATTCATCTTCAACGGATGTTCCCTGTGACATCCCAACGCAAAGCCCAGTTCTCCGCACGGAGCCGCTGTACCTGATTCCGGATGGCAGCAGGAGGCGAAAGATCCTCTCTTGATCCATAGTAGAAGTATATCATTGTTATATGCGTTACATGCTGATATAATAAAATCTAACATAATCTAATTGTATAATAACCAACATATAAGAACTATATACCAGCATACAGTCGTACAATGTATCAGCAAATACCAGCATGTATTCGCCAAGCTAAAGGATTCTGAAGCCAGGAATCTACCCTCCAACAGCAACATCACTTGCTTCGAGTCAGAATGCCGCTGACGACCTGCCTCAGGATGATCTTCAAGCTGCCTGCAGAGCATACCCAAGTGGGACCTGGGACATATGAATCCTGGCCTACATTTCATGTTTCATAAGTTTCATATGCCAAGAAATCCGGGATTCACAACTGATCAACAAGGGAAAGTTCGTTGTGCCGAGTTGCTGGTGACACAAACCGCACCTCCGAAGGAGTCTGTTCTCCTCGCGAATGAAGGCCACTTCATCTCCGGAGATCTCCTGAAAAGACTTGCCCCCGATTTTGATGGGGGTCACCCGATGGGAAAATCATCGAACAAAATGAAGACTTTGCCATTAGCATGTTCCGGGTAAACACCCCAGTTGTAAATATTGTAATCCTTCCATTTGAAAGAATGTGCCCTAAGACCATGACTCGTCTGAAATCCAGTTCAACGATGCAAGACCATGGAGCCCAAATTGAGCAGAGTGAGAATTTGGAGCTGATACGTGTCACACCTGTAGCTTGATGGTACTTAGCGGCTCTTAGAGGGACATCTTATTTTCTGCCCAAATCATGTGCCATTCAAGCGAATGTCATATTGCATACAGTGTATATCAGTATATATCAGTGTATATATGTATAAAATTGTATAAACATGTATAAATCAAAATCTCATGAGATTGACATAGTTTAACAATGGAAAAACACTGTTTGACCATGCTTAACCATGAACCCCGGCCTCGCCCAGATCGTCCACTTGCGGCCTCGGGATACCAACAAGAATATCTATAGTTATGGTATGTCACGGTCGGAAGCAGACAATGTTTGGGTGAACATATGGCTATTATAGAAATTTGGACATCTTCATAGTTGCAGAGGAAAACCAAGACCGTCATATGGCCTGACATTGCAACACGTCCAACTGATTGAGACCTGAAACAGTACATCTCAAAATACTGACTAACCGGCTAACCATTTCTTGAGCCTCATTGTGTATCGGCCATTTCATTCCTCAAAGAGTTCTTCGAAGATTCAGCTCAGATACAAACAAGCAGTTTTATTTCCACCTCTTCGACTTATGTCTACGGACATACAGTATGAGAATCAGGGAATGTAAAGAATCGGTACGATTTGATACATTGTGAACGCACACAGAAGCAAAACAATACATCGCTCTTTGCCGTGAGACTTAGGAGTTACAACACAATCTACGACCAGAACGTTTGCAAGAAAGTGTGAAGTCAAAACTCCAGGATCACAATCGCATCCTACCGTCCCAGCTGTGCTAATTTGTTCTCCATTTTGCCATGGTCTTCATGGACGCTATGACCGCTATGACCGAGACGGACTTCAGGGGAGGGCTTCAAAGATTTCCAAGGCATCCAGCAAATGGGGCCAGATCACCAAGGGCATTGCAGTGCCAAGGTTTGTGGCACCAGAGCATCCGAAAACCATCGGATCACAGTTGTGGAGATGACACAAAGTGCAGAATGTTGCACTGCCAACAGGAAGAGGAGCAATATCAATATCTATACATGTTTCAAGCCATGGAACTAAATCCTGCATCTTGTTCGTCAAAAATTGCATAAATATGATTCTACAGTACGATGACGAAAGCCATGCTGCTACTTGTTCAAACACTACAAATGTAGATTGGTCCGGGTATCACTCCACTACACTGCGATGATGATCCGATGACAAGAGCATTTCTACGGCGGAGACGTGATGGGACTGTTTGTGGATCTTCAAACGGATCTTGTGCTGTGCTACATTCATCAGATTCTAATTATGTTCATATTGAAATAGCTAAAGTAAAGCTGTGGATCAAGAAAGTGGTATGTTGATCTCGCATGGCCAAGAAAATAATGAAGAGGCCCCGAACAGCTTGACACGCTTGATGACCACGCCTGTCTATCACCAACTGTTCCCGGGTTCCCGCAAGATTTGAAAAGCTCTTGAAGTTTTCCTGACACGTCAAGACCTTCTGCATCTTTCCATATGTTTCCACACCATCCAGTCCCTGCAAGCATGGCATTCCATGGCATTCCATGGCATTTTCCATGGCATTTCAATGGCATTAATCCATCATTTGAAATGCCAAATCCCTGATTTACGACTCCAGCCCACTACAGTGCTCAGCTCTTGCGCAAATTCCAGCGAGGCTTTGGCACCCTCGCAGTCCAAATCAGCGCCGGGGATATCGGAACCTCAACGATGCGGATGATGTGGCAGGCAATGTATATATATATTAGAATTAGTAGATACGTATATTCTGATCATGTATACATATATTATATTCTCTATATATATAATCATATATATATATGTATATATATATATGATTATATATATGATTATATATATATATATGATTATATATGTGATATTTTAGATACATGATATATTTACATAGTAACTATGCACTGCTCCATTCCCCATCACTCCAGTTCATGCGCCAAGGATCGAATGAAGGTTCCCACCATCACCTTGGTATTGCGATTCCTGCGCACCTTGGCCGTTGGGATGAGGCATCTTGTGTGTGTGTGTGTCTCTATATAATTCTGTTGTAAAATGATGTAAAATGTAAATATAGTAATAAAATGTGATAAACATCTATACAAATCGTGTTTCTGGGTTTTATATATATATACACATAATAATTAGATCTACTGTGATGCCAGTCCAATTCTGCTTTGAATTTAGGGCAGCTTTCCTCAAGACCCGCCATGAGGGCAGGGATGGACCAAGCCATTTTTGTTTGAACACTCGTTTGCTCAAGCCTTCTTCGATATTGCCTGACCCTTTTGAATGAGTACCTTCGATCAACCACGTCACATTGGCTATATTGATGATGTGTAGGGTTTGTTGCCATATCAACAGGCCGAAAAACGGTCACAACCCCCCGAGACTTGGAACTGCGAATATCCATCCTTGATCCATTTGTCATGACATTTCAAAAGCATAGTCTTAGGGGTTATATAGTTATATATAGTTATATAAAGTTATATAAGTTATAGTCTATAGATGTCTATGTCTATAGTATATCTATAATATATCTATAGTATTTCTATAGTTAATATTGCAACTTAGCAATCACCATGGGTTTACCATGGTACCCACAAGGTGAAGCCCCCCACGAAACCCCACGAAACCCCACGAATCGCCAAGTCTCCGAGAGCTGTCGGATGTATTCCAACATGGTGACTAACATGATCCCATCCTTGCCCTCCTGCAAGGCCTGCGCGTAGCCTGGGGGCAATTCATTGAAACGTACGCGATGTTGATGTTGAAAGAGTTAAAACCTCGAAACCTCAAATGTCTGTCATCCTAAATGTACTATATCCATACATCCATACGATTTTTCCCAGCCATGGAGCTCTTCTCAGCTTTTGCATCCTTGATGAAGGTGTAGATGTTATAGCCCTCAGAGACCACATGACTGGGCCTACATGGACCTATGACGGTCTCCTCTGAAACACACCATGATGGTGCCCACATTCTTGGAATAATGTCAATCAAAGCCTTCATTTTTCCCTCCATGTTTTTGTCGGCCCTTTGTACATCGGATACAGATTAATTATAGGGTGTATAAAAATTACATATACCCTCTGGTTATTTAACATAGCCATGGTATAGATGGCCCATTTATAGATGGTTTACCTATTATATAATTTCATGGTGATTTTCCATGGCGAACTGTTAGTCATAACCAGAGGGTATGTGGATATCAAAATTGTCCCTGGACCTCCTGCCTTTATTCATCACCCAAAGGTTCCCAACTGTTCCCAACAGGGGATGAAACCAGCTACAGGTTTCAACAACCAACTGCAGCCATCGCACCAGGTTTGTGATTTGGCTGTTGGGAGTGACATAGTCCACCAATTGAAAGTTGTCCGCACCCGACACCTGTCAGGTGGCCAGTTTTACAGTATGGAGGACCAAAGCTTCGCAAATATGTTTTCTTTCGCAAGCCTCTCTGGCTCAAAGGTTTAAGGATATTTATGATATTTGTGTTGTCTCATGTTGTCTCCACGATTTCTTTGATAGCACTGTGGTGATGAAAAAACCAACTAGCTGCAACTAGCTTCCATTCCCAGTTTAAATGCGAATCCTAAAGCCTCGTGCTGAGGGGTTCTGGTAAAGATAGCAGCGATACGTCCCAAGATACACAAAGAGCCTGCCCCTATAGGCCCTATCGTTTGCTCTGCTGATCATCGCACGCTGGCTACTAATTTGATGATGCCTGAATTCACTGTCTTCACTTGAAGTTGAAACTGGCAGACGACATATCAAGAAAACATGTCGTAAACTTTAAACGACAGAGTCAAGAGTGTTTCCCTTCGAAGTCCAAAGGACACAAGGCGAGCCCAGTCCCCACAACACTCAGCAACAGCATACAACCTGAAGACTAATTCTTGACTGATTCCTTCAAGACTAAGATGTTTACAGCCCTCATCATACACATCATCATACACGGCCAACCCCCATCAAAAGGTTCCGGGCTTCTCGTGGTGGCCACACGTTCAGCACAACACCCAACTCTTCTTTCCTGGAAATTCGACTTCATCTGCAACCCCCAGGAATCCAACGGCTTCTCTGTGAGGAATACACACAACAAACAGACTAAACATGTTAAACGCTTGGACCAACCCCAAAAGGTCCAACGGATAGGCAACGACTGAAGCAATCCTTATACTGTTCAATCTCTTTGTAAATGATTTGTTGAAGCTACAACTTTCCAAGCCGCCTAAACTCTTCCAAGCGACTGGCTTGTCTGGGCCCAATAGCCCAAATATCCTGCGGTGCACATGCGGCGCCGCTAGCCACTGGAATATGAACCATGTACAGCCTGCAGCACCTTCAACGGCCCATGGAATCGATAGTTCTACAAATCGATGATGCTCACCATGTCATGTTTCTGTCTCGAAAAGGTGGTGCAAAAAGTCAAATGAGATGAATATGTTTATGAAGAATAAAGCTGATTTTTCAGCCCAGGCCTTTCATGTTGTTCAACGCCTCATTGATGAAAAAAGCTTCTTCCACCTGAAAGCGAACAACATAGGAGAGCAAACTCCTGTGGAACAGCAAGCCGGAGTCTGCAGGACAGATTCGGATCGTCGCCCATCCCAGAACACCATGATTGAAGAGAACACGACCAACAAACACTCAAGGTTAACTGCCAACCCAACCATCATCCCAGACATTGATGACATGATAACTTCATGCCAAGTATCAATGGGGCCGATGGCACGAGCAAAGTAGCGCAAAGTTCGATCAAACGCCGCGTTGCCCTTCCTGGTCAGTTTCATGCTCTCTTTGCTAAGTAACTTCTGCCGCACTGTCTGACCGCTTTTTTAGATACACATTCGTACTTGTTGATCTGTACTCATCGAATGCATGAGGAGTTGCCTCTCATGATTTATACATGCCTCATACGCATCATAGGTGCAAGGCCAACGATTCTTGAAAGTAACATTGAACATATATATATATATATAATATATATAATACATAATATGTTCAATGTATCTGGCCAAACGATCAGGTTTCTGTGGAATTGTGCGAGGCTAAAAGCATTTTGTTCACAAGGGTATGGGTCGAAATTAAAGACATGGGGGACCACAGATTTTAGTCTATTTTTAGTATTAACCATCCAATACTTGGCAAATCCAATGGCTTCTAGTGGTATTCTGAGATGAGCAGCTGCCATCAAAAAAAAATGTGTCCTCAAGCTATTAGAATGCTTCCACTAGAGTGGGTAGTGCTGTCTGCAAAGAAGATCAAAGAAGATGAAGAACCACAATCATCAGCCATAAATCATGGTCAGTTTGAGACTTCAAGCTGCAAAGTGAAGGGCCACTTGCAATGCCAAGACACTCTGCATCAACTCTTTCCATATATTCCTGATGGCATCTGATGGCCAATGAGCTGTTCGCAATTGAGTCCAGGAAAGTCTGTAATGAAAAACTTGGAACTTGAGCATGTTCAATTCTTTTTCGTGCAACAGAACACTGCAGATCATCCAGTCATACCAATCATGGCTGCCAGTAGTGGAGCTGCTGGGTTTTGTGACTGGATGGCTCTTGGGATCCGAAAGAGAGTTGGAACCCCAATTCAAAACAACTAAGCAATCAACTGATTGGCACTGACTGCTTAACACCAGATATATGACTTCCTAGAACCATTTTCCCCTTATTCAATACATTCAATGAGCAATGTTTGAAAAAGGCATGTTGGCTACAAGGCAGACTGCCAGTACATTGATCAAATCAGATAACACAAATGTCACGGGGGAAGAATTCATGGCTGCGCAGCCCAGGTACAATGATAGCCCTGAAGAAGAGCGTTCGTTGGCCCTTCCAATGCTTCACCTGAACAGCGGAGATCTGGCAGATCGCTGGTCTCACGCAACGTGACTTCGGCAAACAACGCCAAACTGTTTGATCACCGGGCCAAACATTTTGGGCCCCACGGCCCCCCACCTTCTTGCCGGATGAACCTTTGAGGTCGTGCCATTTGGTGTATTTGCTCTTCGAATCCAGGATTGCTTTGGGCACTTCCACCAGACCCACTCGCTGCGGGTCTTTCATGAACTCCGAATACCTGGGTGGTCAGGGGGAACCTACCAGTCGTGACACCCAAGGTGTTGTGAAATGCATCCCCAAACGGCAATCTTTAGCGGGGAAAATGATGGAGAATGATGACTGACCAGCAAATTTGAGGGCACCCTATTCAGACGAAAGTGACTTGTGTTTGTGACATTTTGTGACATTTTGTGACTGTTTCTGCCCGGCTAAAGAGAAGATCCACCACTGATTAACCCGGCCCAGGTACGCCGGGCCCTTCATGGAATTGACCGAATCACCTCAAGTGCCCCTGGGGGGTTTTGAAACTTGGGTGGTTGAACCAGCCATAAAGAATTTAAGGCTATACTGTACACACAGCAAACACGCGGAAAAGAACGTGACAGATCCGCTGGGTCTGAGTAGAGTAGACCCATGGTTTTTGGAGATGCGGGGAGACCTGGTGAAGCACTAGCAGTCACTAGCACCATGAACATCCTTGAACTACCCTCTGGTAATTTAACATAGCTATTGAAAATGGCTATTTATAGTGGATTTTCCCATTAAAAATGGGGATTTTCCATAGTTATGTTAGTTTACCAGAGGGTAAAGCTTCCAAACACTCTGGCCCAAGTTTGCCCCCTTTGAAGTTCTCAAGATGCCAAGCAACCAATGATCATTTTGTCCATCCTGGCGGGACCAGACTCGATGTATTCCACGGTGTCTCCATCCTTCACCTCGATATTTTTCGGGATATGGGGATGGGTCAAAACCCTGGTACCTAGTGAACCCCAAGTCATAGCTGGGATAAAATGGATGTTCATCTCACTATAGTAATGGTATCTATAGGTTTTGACCCATAGCCATATGGGAGCCGCAGCCAGAGATCACTGAGTGAAACCTCTGTTTCAGAACTGGGGCCTTGACCCTCAATCTGCCCCAAATGCGCTCGATCCAGGAGTACTGGTGAGCCCTCTCTGCAGCTTCATCTTTATCTGCCGCGGACATGGTGGGCACTGAACGTCAGCAAGGAAACTAGTATAGGACCGTCACAGGCATCCACAGTATACACAAATACATATATGAATATATATATATATATGATACATATAGTATAGACAATATGTATGCAAACAACCAAGAATCATGTTGTCTGCATGCGCATCTCATGCTATATAAATGTGCATGTAGATGTCGATGTCAGGTACGGAGCTAAACACATAGCATCTGTACATGAATACATCAATATACATGTATAGACATTTAAGTATTATTTAATATTATCCAATTATATCATATTTTCAGTCTACGGGTTTCTCTGTTTCCAGGGAACTGCTCAGAACTCACGGGCCTGCAACAGAGCCCAACTGTTTCGGAACACGAAACTCTGGGTGTGCTGTGAAGGTCAGAAGAAACAGAAGTTCAACAGTTTCTCCTGGGATGCTCTCATCGCTGTTCACCGTCCTTTCTACATAGCCAGTGGAATAGGATTGTAAACCAAAGAAACCATTGGAACACAGGGTTCAACATATTCTTAATATGCATCTGTAAAACCAACCCTTGTATTCCAGATTATTCCAGGTCTGCCACAAATCCAACCCATGCATCCAAATGACCGAAACCCATGTCTTCTGTCACGGTTTCTGCGCGCAAAGGTGAAATACCCTCCACAGGTCCTGCAGTTGGCATCTGGGATGAATCCAAAAATGACCAAAACCGGTGGCTCCCGGATCTTTAAAACTGATCCATATCCAATTTGGCTGAATTAAATTTAGTAATAAATATCCACAATCTGGATCAATTTATGATTCTTCTGGCCAGAAAAACCCACATATAGTCAGATAGTCAGATATACATAGATATACTCACATTAAATGTGTTGGGTTTTTTCCCAATGCAATGACCATGAACCACTAGTAATGACCATGTCATACCCGACGTCCTTCATCTCGGGCCGCCACCAAGGTAGCACGGGGGACGGTGATCTGGCGGTAGGCTGTGTGAATATCACATCTAAATTAGTGCATGTATATAATATACGGTGTATATATATAGAATATGTATAATACAAATACATATACATATATGCATATACATATATGCATATACATATATGCATATACATATATGCATATACATATATGCATATACATATACATATACATATACATATACATATACATATACATTATATGTACGTAGTTAGATCTACATGCAGATGTACTTGTATAATATGTATACATATATATACATAAATATGATAATATGATATTATACATGTTCTATGATATGTTATACATGAGTATTCTACATATGTCTATATTAAATTATATATTTATACGTACATATAAATTCATATAAATATATTGAGTATCACAGTATCACATCTGCACGGTTCAGGAACAATAAATGTGTCTAAGAATCTCCTTGGATGTCACCGCGGCGCCATGACAGCTCCAACATGTTGGGCCCATACGAAGTAAGGCAGCTCCACTCAGAATTTCTGTGACATTCGTTGAATTTCCATATGATTCTCACTATCAAAAGTCGTGGATGAAAATTTCTGGCAGTTCTGCATGGGATTCATCCAGGTTCAGGCGAAGAAACGGCGTAAATCCATCCGTCACTCCGTCACTGCCACGGGTTCGTGCAAACGCCTTCCAGTTCTTTTTGCCATCCATTTTTTTCCCTCTAATCCTTAGAGACTTCGGGACTGGGTGTGTGCAAACACGCGTGGATACAAGTGGAGGATAGTTATATTCTGTATCTAGAACTATATCACCGTGTATACTGCAATATACCCTCATGTCAGGTCATTAAGCTTGCTCAACTTAAAGATCTTAAAGATCAGGTATATAAGTATGCAAATTATGTAGTGATAGTGGGAATACCTCAACATATCCGAGCAAATTGGAAGATGTTCCCGAAGAAGGACAGCTAGCCCTGACATTGCTGAGCTACCTAGATTCATACCTTCTGTTGATCACCTTTCAAGATCTGTAAGGTGCCTGCAACATCCTGTAACTAAGTAGCTATCATAGCTGTCCAAGCGGGGAAGCCTAATGTCATTCCCCCATTTCCCCATTTCGAGTTTTCCATCCCTTGGATCCTGGCGTGAGCTCGTGTGGCACACCCACACCTCTGGGATCCTGGGCTGGGCCAAAAGCTATGCAACACATGAAAGAAAAACAATAAAAACCTTGCAAAATAAAAAAAAACCTGACTCAAAACAGCAAGCAACTCCCAAACATGACACGTCTGAAACTGTAAACTAATACAAAACATATCAAAAAACATATCAAAAAGTGATGTGTTGAGTGGGAACAGAGTGGGAACAAATCATCAAACTCCCGACATCATCTCGGCCTTGCCCATCCACTTGGCATTGGGCTTCTGCAGGTTGGGCCGCACGAAAGCGCTCATTTTGTCTGGCCACACCCCACGAGTCTGATCTGAGAGAACATAAGCATCTTATAACATCTTTAGAGTCCTTATCATATGATTTCTGTATGTATATTAACTTGCACGTCAGGACAGCTACAAGCGGACGCCCTTACTTACCCCATCCACCTAGTAGTTGCCCCATCCGCAAGGCACACCGAGTTACCCCAGGGCAAACAATAGTTACCCCAGGTTTCAAATCCCCAAGGCACAGCGGC
>Ga0126342_10016382_pt1:10000-12921 | contig 12921 bp, 10 predicted proteins | sample Cyp1metagenome_FD_92528 | JGI IMG/M metagenome (GOLD analysis project Ga0126342, IMG submission 92528) | Coral microbial communities from Lord Howe Island, Old Settlement Bay, Australia - Cyphastrea 1 metagenome | ecosystem: Host-associated > Invertebrates > Cnidaria > Coral ... | reverse complement strand
TTCTTCTTATTCTTTCTCTTCTACTCTTCTTTCTTCTAATCTTTCTCTTCTCTCTGCCTCTTCCCTGCTCTGCTTTTCATCTGTCCATATTGTCGGAAGTTTGACTTCTAAACTTCCTTCGATTATTACTACTACTACTGCTGCTGCTGCTACTACTACTACTACCACTACCACTACCACTACTACTACTACTACTATTACTACTACTACTACTACTACTACTACTCCTACTCCTACTCCTACTGCTACTGCTACTGCTACTGCTACTGCTACTGCTACTGCTACTGCTACTTACTACTACTACTGCTACTAAGAATAATTACCACCACAACTACTACGACTACTACCACTACTACTACGACTACTACTACGACTACTACTACGACTACGACTACTACTACGACTACTACTACCACTACTACTACGACTACTACTACGACTACTACTGCTACTATACTACTACTACTACTACTACTCCTACTCCTACTCCTACTCCTACTACTACTACTACTACGACTACGACTACGACTACTACGACTACTACGACTACTACGACTACTACGACTACTACGACTACTACGACTACTACGACTACTATACTACTACTACTGCTACTATACTACTACTACTACTACTATTACTACTACTACTACTACTCCTACTCCTACTCCTACTACTACTACTACTACTCCTACTCCTACTCCTACTACTACTACTACTGCTACTGCTGCTGCTACTGCTACTGCTACTGCTACTGCTACTACTACTACGACTACTACGACTACTGCGACTACTACTACGGCTACTACTACTACTACCACCACCACCACCACCAGCAGCAGCAGCACCACCAGCACCACCACCACCACCACCACAGCTACAACCACAATCACAGCTCACTCATTACACTACAATACGGTAATTAAACTTCAGTACATTACAGCTACAAATGCAAATACATCTAGAACTACACTCCATTACACAACACTACACGACACAAATAACATTACACTACAACTGCAACTACCACTACGTTGCACTACTCGACACAACACTACAACTACAACTACACTACTTTCCACTACAAATACACTTTCCACTACAATACACTAGACCGCACTACAGTATACCACGCTACAGTACACTACAATACACTATATACACTAATCACACTACATCCAGCAGTTGTGGTGAGGTGACCAATGCAACCATTGCAACCACTCCAGCAAACACAACTCCAACCACCTGTCGGTCCATCAGTGGATTCGCTCTGCCATCCGTGATTCACAACAACCAACCGCTCCTATAGGTTTCCTATTTTTGAAACTTCCGCCACCGCCTTGTGCGGTACTACTGAAATATAAATAAATAAATAAATATATATATATATACATAGGTAGGTAGGTAGGTTAGGTTAGGTTGGGTTGGATTAGGTTAGGTTAGGGTAGGGTGGGGTAGATAGACAAATAGACAGGTAGAGAGAGAGAGAGAGAGCGAGAGAGAGAGAGAGATATACATACATATATATATATGTAGATAGGCAGATAGGCAGGTAGGTAGATAGGTGAATAGGTAGATAGGCAGATAGGTAGATAGGCAGATAAGTAGATAGGCAGATAGGTAAATAGGTAGATAGGTAGATAGATAGGTAGATAGGTAGATAGGCAAATAGGTAGCTAGCTAGATGGATAGATGGATAGATAGATAAATAGATCGATCGATGGATGGATAGATGTAGGTTTGTCTCTTTTTTCAACATTTTTTGCACACATTCCATGTATGTGAGCAGAGTCAACCTTGGTTTCAACTTTCTATGCGCCTCCTCAAACGATGCTTTTTCCCCGAAGTATTTACGATCAAATGTGAAATGTTTCAAGAAAACGATGTTGCTTATTCAATCTTGAACAAGCATATTGTACAATCAATCAAGCCATATAGGGTTGCTAGCGATTTTGATGTTGAGATGCTACTTCAAAAATCAGCTCGACCTGGATTCCCTTCACAGTCTTTGTTCCTCGTCTGCAGAAGCACACAGACCTACTGACTGTCATATCTATTTTTTGGTGATCATTCGCCCTGTTCTACATTGAGATGCCAAGCAGCAAATCACCGCAACATTGACATAGTAAATTACACTGCAGAGCCAGGTGGCATTGAGCAAAAGATGACTAGTGACAACCCCTCTAGCTTTCATCTACCCCTTCTCAAGTACACATACATACATCATACATATGTACAGCACACAAATATATATGTATAACTTGTTGGAGATTATTGGAGCCTAGTCGCAGCGATCTCTCGCAAGTTACAACAGTTGTCGTATCTTGAGGTTGGTTGAGCTGCGCGATGCCGCAAGTCTGTTCGAAGAAACATGTAGAGATATGGGGTATACGAAAAGAGTGGCAATGGGATCTTGGGGAAATCTCGGCAAGCTGATCCAACATAAGACAAACCTGCCTCGGGCACTCGGCACTCTCTACACATGACCCGACACATAGAAACGACTTTCCAAAATGGATCAAAATGGACTGTCAGTTCCAACGAGCATTAACTCAGGTAGCTGACGCTACTTTTCGTGATGTACAAACATAATCATTTTTTGCATGCCCACTAGAGTCGCTAGAAGATCTGGAAGAACAAAAACCTGTCAACACACCTGGTCACGGCCATTCATTCTGACACTGTCCAGCTGCTGCTGCACCATCACTGGGTTGCACGGAAACCTGTCAGCTACAAGGCGAATAGGATAAACGATGATAAACGAATATAATATGAACACTCCCTTTTCTCAATTTTATCGGATTTTATCGATAAACTAAGTTGGAAGTCAAAGATGATCAGGCAGACTGGAATGGAGTGCTGGCAACAAGTATCACTCGAATCACTCGAATCACTTGGCAGGTGATCAACGAGGACGTCAC
>Ga0126342_10016382_pt1:0-5000 | contig 12921 bp, 10 predicted proteins | sample Cyp1metagenome_FD_92528 | JGI IMG/M metagenome (GOLD analysis project Ga0126342, IMG submission 92528) | Coral microbial communities from Lord Howe Island, Old Settlement Bay, Australia - Cyphastrea 1 metagenome | ecosystem: Host-associated > Invertebrates > Cnidaria > Coral ... | reverse complement strand
TCTCTCTCTATCGCTCTCTATCTATCTGTCTGTCTGTCTATCTATCTATCTATCTCTCTCTCTCTCTATCTATCTGTCTATCTATCTGTCTATCTATCTATCCATCTATCTACCTATCTACCTATCTATCGATCTGTCTATCTATCTATCTATCTATCTCTCTCTCTCTCTCTCTGTCTGTCTGTTTGCCTGTCTGCCTATCTATCTATCTATCTGTCTGTCTGTCTATCTATCTATCTATCTGCAAGCTTGAAAACAAAGCTATTCTGCGAGACCGCCTCAGTTTTTAAACTTGACAACATCAAAAACGCAGCAATTCAGCGAGACTTCTTCCCTTTTTGCACTTGGCAACATCAAAAGCGAAGCAAATCTGCGAGACTTCCTCATTTTTTAAGTTGTCCATCAAAAACGAAGCAATTCTGCGAGACATCCTTCAAAAATGGAAAGCAAAGTGCAGAGCTGACGGCCTCCATCAATGCGTTTTGCGATTTTTCCAGTCCATCTGTCTAAGCTACTGCGCCTGCCACGAAAAAGCGATGCCAGCTCATACGAAGTGCTGCACCTGTCAGGCAAAGTCATCTCAGCAAAACCTGAAGATTGGAGGCTCCAAAATGCAACCCCTCTTAGGAAATCAGCGCCCGGACCTCGTAACAGCTCTGATGAACATGTTTCTTGTACTGTGCCTGCCATGGAAAATGCATCTTTGCAGATCCTCTTCAAATGATTGTTTTTGGAAATGCTACATAACCCTCACGTTTTGCTCACTTTTGACAAGGTCCACAATCCCTTGCGCCTGCCACGCAGAATGACATCTGAACGTCCAAAAGTCGTCCGAGCATGTGGTGCTTTTCACATTTTGACTTCGAAATGTGCTTCGCGCCACAACGGCGTACACTTTTTCGTCATCTCAACTTCCAAAAATGGTCCGGAGCTGGTGTGTCTTGTACATTTTGACTTGGAAATGTGCTTCGCGCCACAACGGCGTGCGCTTTTTCGACATCGCAACTTCTAAAAACACTCCGGAGCTGAGGTGCTTTGTACATTTTGACTTGGAAACGTGCTTCGCGCCACAACCGCGTGCAATTTTTCATCTCTCATCTGGCCAGCTGGCTCCGCACCCGCCGCTTTAGCGAGCCTACTCTTCGACCCTCCGGAGCCACAAATCATTGGAAAAACACAGTGCTTCGCGACTTTCCTACCTTTTCGCGCACCTGGATCTTCTTTCTTCTGAGACTTTCTCTTCTCTGATCTTCTCTCTTCTGCTCTTCTCTCTTCTCCTCTTCTGCTCTTCTCTTCTCGATTCTTCTGCTCCACCTCTGCTTTTCATCTGTCCATATTGTCGGAAGTTTGACTTCTAAACTTCCTGCGATAAGTTATGATCGTGTAAAAATGTAGGGAAACTGATGATTGACCAATGGATTAGGGGTTTTCCATGGTTTTCCGCAAAATGCCCCCGTGGTTTCTTCGTGATCTCATTTTTCGCCGGGCCGCGAAGCGCCAAGTCATCACCGACAGTTGGCTACTGAGCTAAAGGGTGCATTTTTGTCTGGGGTGGGGCACTTCATTGGCTCCGGTGTTTGGTTCGAACCAAGCTCCAATGGAGAATCAAGCCAGACTTACATTATATAGAAACCTTGGGAGGCGTGTGCATCCAAAACGTAGCATCTTCTGGTCGGAAAAGTTGAGGGCGCGATAGCCTTACCATGCAAGTGACATTTTTTGCACCGTGCATTGTCATGAGAGTTCGTGGGATCCTGGAGTTCGCCGGGCATGCTCAGCACAATTTAAGGAGCATGGATTGACATGCGCACTGACGTGCAAGAAATTGTTGGGTTTTCTCATCTCCATGAGGTTGCAATGGTCGCATCGTGTGTGGTCCAACAGAGGGGCCAAAAATGCCAAAAAAAAACAGAATTTTGGGACAAATATATCTCTATCTCTCTCTTGCTCTCGTTATTTCAGATTTCAGGCAAACTTCCTTCTCTCCCCAGTCTCTCCAGCAATGTCTTTCTCCCCACCCACTTCTCGAACCAGGTAGCCCGTCTATCTTTCCACCTGGCTGACCCAAGAAAACAGGACCTAGGGGGAATCGATACCCACCGTCACTGCTTTGCCGCACGGTACATTGCCCCGAAAAACCATACCTTTTTGATGCCTAAAACAACACCCATATACGACGTTTTCGGCACCTCCAAGGAACTACCCCCCCACACCCCTATTCTCACTTCGTTCGCGAATAACAACTAGACTAGCCAGCTTCCCAGCTGGCTTTCGTAATAAAGACTGATCATCTGAATGAAGACTTGGGGAACTTCAAGATCACATTTCATTTATAAAATAAACTAAACGTGCAGTCTTTTACATATGGCTCTTCATGCATGGTTCGCTCCACCCTTGTCAGAGGACAGAACCGCTGGGCAGACTTCACCTGGCAACTATGACAACTGACATTGACAAAGGCCTGTCGTGTCTTCACATGGTTTTAGAATGTTTTAGATCTTTGAAGGAGTTTTTCTCATTTCACAAATAAGTTGAATGTAAAATAAGTTCAGGTGGAGGTTGCCGAATGTGTTCACATGTTTTCACCATCCTTTCCTGCACGTTGGCGAATGTCGCTATCAATGTCCCTTGCCAACGAAGAGTGCATCACCCGTTTCTCTTCAGCGATGCACCTCATGTTTCTTCGGTCGTCCCCCCTCAGATCACGCACACGTTCGACGCCACAGTGTTGGAAAGCAAGGTTTGGAAAACAATGTACCTGTGAACTGGTATGGGCAAAACCTAGCAAAACCTATAGCAAAACCATCAAATGCATGAAAATATCAGATGTTTCCTTTCAGGGCAGCAGCTTAACATGCAAACATTCAACGTCTCTCTCATCTCAACTATGAGTCAGGCAACGCTAGACTGCAAATGCCGGCGATGTTCCAACCTTTACCAAAGGTGCACCAAGGCGAATGGCAACCCTAGTTTGTACATTACAGCAAGCCATGCAGTTGCATGTTCGTCAAAACATACATGGAGTCCGAAATCCCATGGACTCCAAAATCCCATGGAATTTGCAAAGCAAACCATGCAACCCCATTGGCTGCGAGCACAAACTACGCATTTCCAAAAGCAAGTAATCCTGCTTCAACATCAATGCTGCAAACATTCACAGTAGAGTGTTGATCAGTGTTGATCAGTGTTGATCAGTGTTGATCAGTGTTGATCAGTGTAAGTACAGTATTCTGTTCCAAGCCACCATTTTGCAGCCTCTGGTGTTGCCCAAGCTGCGTTAGCTTGCGGCATGGGACTCGATGCGCCACCTGGATGCAAATGCAGACGGAAGTTGCCAAGCCGTTAATAATTCGTTAATACATTGCGTTTGAACGGCATCACTTACACACAAGGCTTCTGACCCACTGCCATGGCACCATGTCACCATGCCGCTACAACATAGAAGGAAAATAGATCCATCCAATTCCGTTCAACTGTTGTACCTTCAAACTTTGCAATTCATGGATGTGGTGGGCCTGAATCACTTGGTAAAGAAAATTATGCGAAGATAAAAGTAAAATTGATGATGTAAGATCATGTGAATTCAAATTGTGTCTTCTGCGTTGGCTTGAGCTAGAATCACTTTCATTGATGCAGGCAGCATCAAGGATATCAATCAAGGTCATGAAATAGTCATGAAATTCCCAAACCCATCACCGGTAACCATCACCTTCCCCATGACTGGAGCCGATCGGCGTCACGACGAAGAGTTGCAGCAAAGGGTTGGCAAACCATACTCCCCAACGGTTCATATGTTTGGGTATGTTTGGGTATGTTTGGGTATGTTTGGTGATGGTAAGAGTTGAAAAGTGTGCCATGGGTGTACAGCAAATACAACACCAACAAAGCCCATTAAGTGTCTTCAAGTGATCATGTTGGACATGTAGTGCTGTGGTGTCATAGCAGGCTTGATTTTTCCTCCGGCAGGTGTCTGACCGAATCTGTGAGGAAAACATGTTAAAACGAATCAAACCTTCGATCTTCAGATGATCTTTCCGACCTATTCTGGAAGCTCTATAAGCATATTTAGCGATTATTTAGCATCTTGTCCTGCAAAGTTCAAAGGCCGCAAGGCCTTGGACAGAACCTGAAGTAGTCAGCAACTGGTGCAGTTAGCATGCACTGCATGTACCCATCCGTCTTGCACACTCATGCGATGGAATTAGGTGGTGCACCCACCATGCCTACTTGGAAAACCTTGCCAAGCATGGGCTTGCTCTCCAGCCCTTGTGCACTCATGGTTAAAGGGAACAGAAATGGCAAAGGCATGTGTCGCTCACACTGTTCAAGAACTTGGAAGCCCCCAACGGGCCTCACAATGGGGGGTTGACAACGGGGCAAACAAGTTCAAGCTCGACGATGGCATGTTGGCAAGGCTGAGTCGGTCCAGGCTGCCAAAGGATTTAAAGGTAATGTGGGTATGAGTCAAATTTGGGCACATCAGAAATGGATGGTTTAATACAGAACATCGCTGAACTATAGAAAAACCCTCTACTTAGGCATCTTAAATGTTAACTGATATCCAACTTCTGCGGGCCAGCTTTTTTGGCATGGCCAACAGGTCAACAGGAAATCCAAAAGTCATATCAGCCAGGGGGAAAAGATGTACCCCACCTTGCGCATCTCTGGAACAACCACACTGATGTATGTTAAACTGATCACTATGGAAACTCCATGCCATTCATGTGGAAACCTTGGTCTGACCCTTTGACCTTGCAAATGAGTTCAAACTTTGGTTGTTTTTCAGCACGTGGATCCAGGAGGATGAAAAAACACTTCTGCTGGAAGAGTTGGAAGGGTGAATTATCACAGCTGGTGAGGATTCAACTTGGTCAAAACACTCCTGTCTGGATGCCTGAGCCCAACCCGAACTGATATCTCGGCCAGAGCCAGTGCCGGTTCTAGAATTCAAGGTTTTCGCGCTAAAGCTGCAAGCAGATGCAAGCAAGAGAGCGCAGTCC
>Ga0126342_10016381_pt1 | contig 12921 bp, 8 predicted proteins | sample Cyp1metagenome_FD_92528 | JGI IMG/M metagenome (GOLD analysis project Ga0126342, IMG submission 92528) | Coral microbial communities from Lord Howe Island, Old Settlement Bay, Australia - Cyphastrea 1 metagenome | ecosystem: Host-associated > Invertebrates > Cnidaria > Coral ... | reverse complement strand
TTTGAAGTCAAAATGTACAAAACACCTCAGTGTCGGACCACTTTTGGAAGTCGAGATGTCGAAAAAGTGCACGCCGTTGTGGCGCGAAGCACATTTCGAAGTCAAAATGTACAAAACACACCAGCTTCGGACCACTTTCGGCAGTTGAGATGTCGAAAAAGTGCACGCCGTTGTGGCGCGAAGCGCATTTTCAAGTCAAAATGTACAAAACACACCACGTTCGGACCACTTTTGGAAGTCGAGATGTCGAAAAAGTGCACGCCGTTGTGGCGCGAAGCACATTTCGAAGTCAAAATGTTAAAAACACCAGGGTTAGGACCACTTTTGGAGGTTCAGATGTCAAAAAAGTGCACGCTGTTGTGGCGCGAAGCACATTTCGAAGTCAAAATGTTAAAAACACCAGGGGTTCGGACCATCAGATGTCGAAAAAGTGCACGCCGTTGTGGCGCGAAGCACATTTCGAAGTCAAAATGTTCAAAACACTAGGGGTTCGGACCACTTTCGGAGTTCAGATGTCGCTTCGCTTCACTACACTACACCACATTACACTACACTACACTCCACTACACTACACTCCAGTACACTACATTACACTACACTGCGCCCTGGCGTCCCTTGGGCTCCGCCTCTTTATATGCCAACCCTCCGACAGTGTATGCTAACCGTCCCGGAGTGTATGCTAACCCTCACCCGGAGCGCGCGCTAACCTTCCTGGAGCGAGTGCTATGTCTATATTTGTCAGTTTAAGTTATCTTTATTAGTACATTGTCTTGTTTGGTGATTTAAGGCAGAGTAAGGGTATCACGGAAACCATTTCAAACCGTTTCCTGCTACTTTCTAGGTAATCGTCCGAAAGCGTTTCAATCCGTTTCCTGCTACTTGCTACTTCGCCTTGGCAAAAATCTCAAACAGTTTCAAATAGGTTTAAGCATGGCTAATTAGCAAATAGTCCGAAACCGTTTCAAACCGTTTCATAGTACTTACTAGGTAGTAGTCCGAAACGGTTCCAAACCGTTTCAAACCAATCCCTAGAAGGCCTAACTTGCAGAATTTTTTGTTAATGTAAAAATTGTTGGATATTGTTCAAAAGTTTGTCAAAACTGGATTTATTTATGAAATAGGTTCTGTAAATGGGGTTTGTTTAAGAAAAGTTGCTGCAAATTGGGTTCATTTAAGAACTAGTTTCTGTAAATTGCCTTTATTTAAGAAATAGTTTCAAATAGTTCCCCAGCTTAGCGTTGGTTCAAGAAATATGTTCTATAAATTGGGTTTATTTAAGAAATAGTTTTTTGGCCTCCACAGACAAAGAGGCCAAGGCACTCCCCAATATAAATATAATATATATATATATATTTGAACATGTTCGAACCATTAGAAGTACAAAATGTTTGAGGACTGAAACTGCTTTGTGAAAAGAACTCGCATGGGAACTGTGCCTCGGGAAGTTCCGGGATTTTTTGAACGGTCGGTTTCCGTGACACTTCCGAGGCCCCATGCCGATGGCGAAGTCTTCCTTCCTGAGCACGTTCTCTTCGTGCCGCAAAAGTCACTGGGCGATTCTACGAACACATTTGATTCGTGTTCGTATGTGCTGTATGCCGTAAGTTTGGCCATGTGGGTTCCAAGTCTGTAAGTTTCAAGTTTTAGGAGAAACGGCGGCATAACTACCCCGATTTCAGAGTCTTCTGGTGAAGCCTATTGCTGCGAGAGATAACATGGAGTTCCAGGCTGTGCTCCCATCAGAACGCTTGAGTTTGTTGCAGCTGACCCCCGGATTCCAGGGCTGGAAAAAACATAAGTCTACGAAGAATGCAGTAGCTTGTGCCAGGTGTTGGCAGATCAAATGGCTGAAGCTGATTGAGTTTCGATGCGTTTCGATGTTTTGATATATTTGGATCATGTCTTGCCATGTCCCACCAAAGCTCTGAAATGTAAGTTTCCCAAAATGGGGGGTTACCCCAAATGGGTGGTTTATAATGGAAAATTCTATTAAAATTGATGATTTAGGGGTACCCCCGTTTTGGGAATCCTCCAAATGTGTCGAAAATTGTGATTTCCTTCAATGACTGTGCCCACGTTGTGTCCGTCTATTGAGGTCGTACATTCCCCAGGGGACGCTGAAGCAAGCAGTGACCTATCCTTTGGGCCCGGAAGCAGAGATTTTTCGGAAGGACCCTTTGAGTCAACATGCGATAAACAGAGTTAAATAGATCTGGATAATAGGGTTTAATGATGTTTTTCATGGGATATTGATGGGATACTAATGGGATATTACTGGGATATTAATCCATCTGTTTCGGGTTTTACCATGAAAAGCCATGGTATGTGGGATGCATCTTTGGGATGCATCGATATGGGGATTTCATAACGGACGGCCTCGGGTTATCAAACCTGGCAAACAAGAACATCCATTATGATATTTCTCAATGAGATGGTTGGGAAATGTTGGACTAAAACAATAGGAACTTATTATCTGGGTTAATGGTCCAAAAAGTATATCTTAATATGGACTTAATATGGACTTTTTGTAGATCTATATATCTGGTTGGTGGATTGGAACCATGGAATGGAATATGACTTTCCATTCAGAAAAGGGAATGTCATAATCCCAACTGTTACTCACTCCATCATTTTCAAAGGGGTAGGTATACCACCAACCAGAATATATCTGGGTAAATTATAACGACCGAACCCTGTTCTCCAGCCTGGAAGAATGGTGAATGGATTCGGGGATTTTTTCTGGTGGAGCCGATGTTTTCAGGTTAGTGAATTGATCTAATTTATCATAAAACTGGATGATGGGAAAATCTACAGGAAACCCCTATATTTGATGGTAAAAACCCATGGGTTTCCTGTAGATCTTCCCTTAAGCCAATCCATTGAATTTACCCAGATATATATCTCGGAAGTCATCCCCAAATAGCCGAAGTTTTGGAGCCGATTTTCGGGCGAGTGAATAAAAAATAATTTAGCCAATGCAGCCTGGTTTCAAGATGTTTCAGGACAGCTTTGGTACTAAATGAAGTTGTTTATAACGGCGTATCCTAGGTACATGTCGGGCACATTCCTGCACAATCCTTTTGATGTGCCTTACTTGGGCGATTTTCAAATGTGAATCTTGGAAGGTTGGATTTGTGTTCTGCAATCAAACAAAAGAAGCTGAAAGGCACAGTTAGAAAAATAAACCTTCAAGACCTCAGAGCATGGTAAATTCTGAAGTTTGCCACTTGATGATTGTTCAACAAATGTTCAAGAACCTCGAGTCAATAGAACCCCAAATCCCTTGAGACCATTTTGGCTGCCAAGGCTCTAGCGATTTCTCAGATGATGAGGTGAATGGCGCCCTGAAGGCAAGGCGAAATAGCAAGCAGGTATACATCAGCTACCATCCATCATTTGCTAGGTTTGTGTACGATCGTGTTTTGCATCGTTACAGGGAGGAGCGCAACTGATTGACTTTTGACAGTCCTTGACATGTGTTTGGTCATTCGTTGCTGCTCAGGAAGGGTGAAAACTGGAAATCAAATTGCAATGGACTTCTCACAGGTATGAGCGCACACAGGTGGTGTAGGGACAAAGTTGAAGACTTGGATTGGCTATGATGAACCGTCAGCTTCATACATGTTTATATGTATATATGTATATATTAACGTACACGTGTATCTAAAAGATGTTTGTGTATATTATATATTATATGCATACATGCAATAATGTATGTATATATATATGTGTGTGTTTACATTTACATATATATATACATATAATACATACATATAGTGCGTATATATATATGTGTGTGTATGTATACCTATAGATATATATACATAGACGTAAATGTATTTGCAGGTACAGATGTGTCTTTGTACCTGCACATTTTTGCTTGCATCGATCTCAACATATGTATGTATGCGTATATAATGTTTATATATATATATATACATATGTGTTCAATTGTTGATTTACGTATGTGTCCATGTGTGTTTGTGTATGTAAACTTATGTGTAATGTGAATGTCAATTAAAGTAAAGTAAACGTAATGCAATGCAATGTCGTGTCATGTTACTCTATGATCTGGTTTGTTTTGTTATGTGTGTATGTGTATGTGTATGTGTATGTGTATGTGTGTATGTGTATGTGTATGTGCATGTGTATGTGTGTATGCGTATGTAATGTAATGTACTGTAATGTACTGTACTGTACTGTACTGTAACGTAATGTAATGTAATGAATGTATATGTATTTTTATACATTGAGGGCCCGTCAGCAAGAATGCATTTTTCATATGCGGATGCGGCCCCAAAAGCGGGCCCTGGTGGCAGTGCCGTTTGAGCACAAGCCGACTGACAGCCAAACGCATTCTCCACTACCGAACTGTGAGGAAACCAATTGCAACGGATTATGATTGGGAAGGCATGTGGCTCGAAAACAGGCAAGGGGCGTAGAACCCCATGTGGACAAACTCCAAGGAGACCACGCTACCCGAAACTATTGCTCCTCAAACCTCGTACGTCCCGATTACGCCCCCCAAACCCCTCCAACCCGCATGTAAATAAGGGATTACGTCCCTCCCATCTGTTGTTACGCCCCTCGTACATCCCGATTACGCCCCTCAAACCCGCATGTAAATAGGAGATTACGTCCCTTTTAGCGCTTTGGCCGTATACTGTAGTATAATCCAAAGCGCGCGGACGGGATGCACGGCAACAAGTGCACGCCACACACTTCTCCCAAGATGCACGCAAAACAGCTTCCTGACATAAGTGTTGTAAAGCGGCACGCTGCCAGAGCGAAAGAGGTTAGCATGGCTTCTTGCACCCCCCCGGAAAGTGGACCCTTTTCACTGATTCAAAACAGCTCCTATGCCATGTACCCTCATAGTATTTATATATATATATATATGTATACAGGTGTCTATATATATATATATATATTATATATATATATATAATACATCAACAAAAATGTACCTGGATCTTCAAGCAGGCTGCTTTTCAGCCTGTTTCCATTCAATCAAACAGTGTTGACCGTTTTTTCTTGGGCTGCCCGAGATATGTTTTTCTGCCCAAAGTTGACTGCATTCTTGACAAAGTTATCATGATACCACCAAAATAGTTTTGAAAGTTCGGGTTTTTTTGCCTGAATTTTCTGAATAGCGGGTGCTCTTTGTTTCAATTTTTGGGCGGCGCCATGAAAACTGCAATTCTGAAAAAAATGTCAGTCAAAAAGGACGCCGCGTTTCCCTATCCAGGCTGTGGATCTAAGTTGTCTTGAAGGTGCGCTATGTCAAGATCATTTGGATTAAACCCAAACTGGGGATGGTTATTTTTCACGAAAAAATTTGAAAAGCGGGAATTCACATATTTGGTCAATTTTGGTCAGTTCTACAGTAACGGACGAAGGATTCCCAATTTCATGCTGGGATGATCACCAGGGGCGAAAAAAACACTTCCAATTTTTTCTCGAAGACATTTGACGGGCACCCCAAATAGAATTATATTGAACATCAAACAGGGTACTTATATGAAGAGGGCTGCTCTGATTTATTTTTTTGTTGATTTCTGGTATCCCAATTTTTGAATGTTTCGATACCAGAGTGGTTTTACATGTATCTAGTTTGTTTCTTGAACTGAGGCGAAAAAACCATGTTCAAAAAACCCAAGCAGAAATTATCTGCAGGAACCGGGTTTGGTGGCCGAGAAAAAGAATTCAAAGATTCTGCAACCAGTAAGTGGGGTTGGTTCACGCTCTGCGCTGAACATCATCAGTTTTCTGGAGATCTCCAATCCTTTTTTTTGTACGTCCTGCCTCGCAAGGCCGCGCTTTGAAAGATGAAGCTAATTGGGCCATCCCAGCAGTGTTATCAAAGGGGGGTCATGAAATGGGAGTTTGTTTGCCATTGCCATTGTTGTGGGGTTGGAACTGGTCATGTTGATGGTCATTTTTGTTGAGGTATGAGAAGATTGTTGAGGATTTTTGGGTGTTTAGAAACACTGTAGTTCTCGAAAGACTCTAACTCTCACGGGTTGACCAAAGAAGCCCCATGGAATTTGGGTCCAAATATGTGATTTCATCCCCGACATCCATGGTGACTTAAGACGTGTGGGGCCTAGAGGAGGGGATTACACATGCAAAAGAACACAATTGTATTATATCATGATTATCTAATATTATCTATAATTATATGTATATATTATCATGGTATTAAATGTATGTGTATATATATATACACATCATTGTGTAGATCATTATAAAATCCCATGATGGAATTACCCAATGAATCATCCTTTAAATTATTGAATATCCCATTATTCTCTATATCCTAATTAGGATTATTGGGAATAATCTATATCATCATAAGATGAGAAATATCTATGGGACAATCTGATTAGAAACTTGCCTATGTTTCTCACATTCTCCCCCCTGGAATTTCCGCGTTGGCCAGGCTTTGTTACTGTCTGGTGGTGAGCAGCAACGTTTAGCCATGGCAAGGGTCCTGCTGAGACGCTCGGTGAAATCAATGCCCTATAGTGGGTTTTTTTTCAAGGATGGGTTGATGGAAAATCCATAGAAAATCGTATCAAAAATGCTTGGTTTACAATGGAGGATCCCCAATAGCTGGTTGGTTTATCATGGAAAAAGCCATGAAAAATCATGGATGATGTGGGGGGGTTCATGGGGTTTCCAGAAATGGGGAATATCCCAATAGCTGGATGGTTTATAATGGAAAAATCCGATTAAAATGGATGATTTAGCGGTACCCCCATTTTAGGAAACCTCTAAATGCTCATATTATTAACTTGGCTGATTCTGGTTTAGTTCATATTAAGCTGATTAAATTTAGCGATTTGTTCATATTTAACTTGGCTGATTCTGGCGTCACCCATGTTAGCAACACCCCAGATTAGACTTGTAAGGCTTTCTTGTCCGCAAGAATTGCTCGCGCTTTTATAAGTTTCTGGCTGCACAAGTCAATGGCAGTATATATTATATGAATAGTTGATTCTTGTTACATTTCTCCGTGGACACTTCATGTAGTTCGTGACATTTCGTGACATAGTCAACCCTTTTCTTGTATCTCCGCTTGATGTCCTACACGTTTCTTTCGGACGTGTATCACCAGTTTCTGCCAACAAATTCTTGACGCCTTCGCGCAAGACGCAAAGGTCTGACCGCGAACATTTGAAGTCTGAGAACGCAATAGTCCTATGTCATGTTTGCCCCAAGAAAATCTAAGAAACAGGTGAGAATCGATGGCAAACAGGCAATAATTTACCGATGAGCGAGAAAACCGGAGGACACATTTCTGCCAAGTTCTGAAATTTCGAGAACAATCTTTTCAGGCGAGAATTTCTCTCGGCGGTACTGATTTGCAAAGCAGGCCAAAACCCTGAGGATGATCCAGATGTGAAGACAGCTTCGTCAAATGAACCGAAATGGAAAATGGAAAAAGTCGTGCAAAAACCTGCAGTAAACGTGAAATTAAATGCAAAATGTGACAAGGGCGTGCAATTTCAAAGTGCGACGCCAACAGTTTGATTTCGAGATTTGTCGTTGTTCCCCTTGCAGAAAATGTGTTTCTTCGCAGAAAATGCGGATAAGGATTTATGAACAATGTTCAGCGGAATTAAATGTGAAAAAGAGCGTGCGAGAGTCCATAGTCTTGAAAAACAAGACGTATATGAACATGTATTGACATTCTGACAGTCAGAATTTCTCATATGTTTCAGCCACAAAAATTGATCGTCCAGGATTTTTTTGTTGCTTAGCTGGCGAGTCTGCTCCATGTCATTTCGCTGGCGGAATCTCATCTTAGAAGGGCATACCTATACCTAACCTGGAGTAATGTGTGTAAAACAATAATAAACCACCTATTTGGGAATGAATTATACCACCTATAGAAATGGTGATTTGGGGGATGGTTTATTATTGTTTTACCCACATTAGTGTCTTCGGTTCAACAGAGTTGAGAAGTGCAGGAAGGATGTGGACGGCCACCGTTTTCGTCTCCGTTCTTTGCGTATCTGCCTGGCAAACATGCGGGACATCCTATAAAAATTGGCATTGCAGTCCTAAGTCCATGAGGCTTTTGAGGAATCCGTTCGAACATTAGAGGAAGGACATTGAGGCTGCACAGAATGTGAACCGCAAAGAGATCACTGGGCTGTTTGGGTTTCTTTGCTGGTCGCACATTTTCCCATGCTTTGTTTACCTACATTTTGAGTCACATGTACACACATTCAATCACATCATATAGTGTATAAGCATCTATTTCATGAAGAAACCGGTTAGACATAAATTGGACTGCAGGAAACAAAAAAAAACAGGTGGTATTTGTCCAATTCAATCATAAACATGAATAAGAAACAAAAAAAACTGGTGGTCTTTTTCCAATCATGAACCTGAAAAAAAACATCATTAAAACCTCCAAAAACTCAGTTTGTCGCCAAGGACAACCACAGGTTCTTCTTTTGGATGAAGCCACCAGTGTGGCTGAGCTCAGCTCTCATGGGAGTGAAGATGAGTGAAGCAAGGAGGCTAAATTGATGTAAATGTTAGGTGGTTTTTGAATGGTTTTGATGTAATTCATGTTTGATTCATGTTTGATTCATGTGACCTTCTTACCTTCTCATCTATCTAGTTCTTTGGATCTTCTTTTTGGCCCGGGTCTGTTGAGAGCCCTTGCCTACTGTGTCACCGTCCTATGGGACCTTATACTGGTTTTAAACCTTATACTGGTTGGTGGTTATTAATGGTTATTAATGGTTAATGATTGTTTTTAATGGTTAATGATGGTTAATGATGATTAATGATAGGTAACTAAATATTCAGTATATACTGGTTAATCAAACCTGGCAATTGAACATCCATTATGATATGTATATGTATATATATATATACACATCTGGTTGGTGGTTTGGAACATGAATGTTATGTTTCCATAGATTGGGAATGTCATCATCCCAACTGACGAACTCATATTTTTCGGAGGGGTAGGTATACCACCAACCAGTATAGCAATAGTGAAGGTCGGTGTTGCAAGTCAAGGATGAGCTACCCGGAGTATCCATGAGTCCCAGAGTCTTTTCCTTCGTTTTTTTGTTGAACAACTCGAACAGATTCTACCATGACATATTGGATGGCAAAAAGCTGTTGACCAGGACAATCAGGAGAATGACTCATGAACGGTGCTTGATCCCTTCCCCCCAATATTGAACACCCCCAATAAACATAAACCTTGGTTTAGCAGGATATTTACATGATTTTACATATATTACCACAGAATGGAGCTTAGAATCTGGCTGTTTAATATGAACCGCGCATGGATCAGTTTGGTGCTTCTCAGCACTCTGAGGCGATGTCAGCTGAGGCTGCCTTGGACATGTTTGCTCTATTGCGCAGGCGATCTTATGCCCACCAGGGGTGTTGAACCAAGGTAAGATGCCCGAAATCATCCAAAGGTTAATCGCTTCCCTAAAAATGATGTTGAAACCCATGGCTTTAGGATGGAAAATAAAAATATACGGAAAATCGCTATGTCCTGAAGTCCTGGCAATCTCGGGGTGACATCATGAACTTGAGGAGGTTGGCCAGTGTCTCAAGAATGAAGGATACACTATCGCTGACAACAACATGAAATCATGCTAGATCATGCTAGATCAGGCTAGTTGGTATTTTGCAAAAGACCCAAGTGAACTGAGTGTGACGTATGATTTTTCTGTGGCATATTGAGAATTCTGTAGTGCCACTCTCTTCTATGCGTGCGCTACGACCGAATGGTTGCCATTGTCCTGGTCATGTTGCATTTTTCCCATTTCCAAGAATCAGAGATGTTCCCATTGTTTTCCCATGGTTTCTTAGATGTTTTGGTGGTTGTTTTTGTGATAAATGTCATGTCATTTTCCACCATGTAAGGCCTGGGAGCCTGCCCAAGGGTGCAGCTGTCATTACGGTGAGTCGGGCGTCACGGTGTCGGGATCACTTTTGGGTCTTAAGGGTACCAAGATAATTACCATGCTTGATTCGTTGGGGATTAGATGAAATGATACTAGCTGGTTGAAAATTAGGATGAACTAAGCCATAATATACTGGTTGGTGGTTTGGAACATTTTATATTTTTCCATATATTGGGAATGTCATCATCCCAACTGACTCATATTTTTCAGAGGGGTAGGTATACCACCAACCAGTTATCCATTTTATAAATGTGTCAGTTATTAATCATCCCAACTGACTTACCACCAACCAGTTTTACATCCATTTACCAGTGTTTTTGGCTTTGAAATGGATCATCTCCGAGATCACATCGGACCTCATCGGTTCCAAAACGTGGCGGGCCTCCTCGTCACGATTCCTGTAATACGCACGTGAACGAAAAGAAAACTAAAACTGAAAAAGTAAGCAAAAACTAAAAACCATGCAAAAATAAAGTAACTAAAGTTTAAATATGTATATATATATGTATATGTAATATAGTTTTCATTGTATTTGGGCGTCCTCTCGTTTTGTTTGGGGCCCATGTTGGTGATTGGTGTTCCAAAGGCCAAAAGGTGCCACCTTTTGCTCCACCTAGCATTTCCAAGATATCCCAACGCCCCTCGGTTAAATACAATGCCATGATTCTACTTCATTTTCCCAAAGAAGAACTTACATGTGTAGGACCCAGACATTGTGAAATCATACCCAAATACAACGAAATCTACTTATATATATATATACATACATATTTATATAATAAATATATATATATACATATTTATATATTGATATACATGTACGCCCCAACCCGGACGTTGCTCCACACTTACAATCGTCATGATCATCACCATCATCATGATCATCATCATCACCATCATCATCATCATCACCATCATCATAATCATCATCTTTATCTTCATGAGGGGTCAAAATTCGCCACCCCTATGAGCAATATGTTGATTCGGGTAATAGCATCAACTATATCTCCATGAGGGATCAAAATTCGCCACCCGCTATGAGCAATATTTTGGTTGGGGTAAGAACGTCAACTTTATCTTCATAAGGGATCAAAATTTGCCACCCCCTATGAACAATATGTTGGTTGGCGTAATAACATCAACTTTATCTTCATAAGGGATCAAAATTCGCCACCGTCTATGTTAGATTTGGCAAAGCGTGAAGGTACTAGAATGTGTGCCGCAATCAGCAATTGTATATCACATACATATGATGTTGGCAGGGCATGCGTTCCGTTCTGATGGTACTCTGACACCTGTGGGCATTGCCTTCTTCCTTGACGCTGTGCGCCCACTGCTCGAGGCTGTTGTACCTTTTCACAAGCGGTCATGTATGTGTTGCTGGGTATGCTTCAGGAAGAAGGGGTAGACCTACTGATCGGCGATTCTTCCTTATGCGCGGTGATGCCTGAGGTATTTTTCCCATGCTGTAAAGGATGAGACGTTCGCTGCTATGAGATGACTATGCGTTTTCCTTGACAGGAGGAGTTGGACCGCGATTACACTGGGGCCATTGCGGCAGACCTGCTGCTAGCTCCAGTGGCACCTGCTTGGGGAAAAGGTTTTGCAGGGGATGGCTTCAATTGGCTACTGTGGGGCCAGCGGGGTCTATTGGATTGGAAAACTCCGCCAACCATCGCAATACTTTGCGCGGGTAGTGTGACCTTTGAATGTGCATAGATCGAACCGCCGTTGGCCCACTGCTTTTTCTGATCAGGCAATGATCTCTATGGTCGGCAGTGCCCTGAAAAAATCACTGCTGCTGTGATCAAAATGAGAGAGGCGCTGCTACAGCAGTGTAAATATCAACTGTATATGCACATGCGCGTGTGGTTTCCTTTTGCTTCCATGTTGTGATCTTGTTTGCCAACTCGAACAGGATTGTAAGGGCTCTTGGTCTGCTCGACTGCTCTATGTGGATGTAGTCCCGGATAGTGATAGGCGCACCATCCTTGCGATCTTGTGGTGTTATCATACAGCATGATCTTAGCAGGCTGAATGATCAGGTGATTCCACGGGAGATAAACTGAGCATGTGTTTGTTTGCTGCAGCGCCCCAAGAGGCCACATGGTAAGTATATGGCCAGGTGCTAGAACAAAAAGCGCTGTGGATAGTGTTGTTAGCACTTGTGATACCAGTAGTACCGCACAAGGCGGTGGCGGAAGTTTCAAAAATAGGAAACCTATAGGAGAGCTTGGTTGTTGTGAATCAGGGATGGCAGAGCGAAGCCACTGACTCCATCTATTTGTCTAGCTGTATCTCTGACTATTTATCTATCTGTCTGTCCATCTATCTATCTATCTATCTATCCATCCATCCATCCATCCATCTCTCCCTTTCATCTGTCTAGCTGTCTACCTGTCTACCTGTCTATCTATCTATCTATCTATCTATCTATCTGTCAACCTGTCTATCTGTGGTGCAGTGTCATTCAGTCTAATGTAGTGTAGTGTAGTGTAGTGTGATGTAGTGGAGTGTGGCGGAATGTAGTGTAGTGTAGTGTAATTTAGTGTAGTGTAGTGGAGTGTAGTTGTGTAGTTGTGTAGTTGTGTAGCTGTAGTTGTAGCGTAGTGGAGTGTAGTGTAGTGCCATGTAGTGAAGTGTAGTGTAAGGTAGTGAAGTGTAGTGGAAGATAGTGTAGTATAGTGTAGTGTAGTGTAGCGTAGTGGAGCGTAGTGTAGTGTAATGTAGTGTGGTGTAGTGTAATTTAGTGTAGTGGAGTGTACTGGAGTGTAGTGTAATGTAGTGTACTGGAGTGTAGTGTAGTGTAGTGCAATGTCTTGTAGTGTAGTGTAGTGTAGTATCATGTAGTGTAGTGAAGCGAAGCGAAGCGACATCTGAACCTCCAAAAGTGGTCCGAACCCCTGGTGCTTTTAACATTTTGACTTGGAAATGTGCTTCGCGCCACAACGGCGTGCACTTTTTCGAC
>Ga0126342_10016380_pt1 | contig 12922 bp, 8 predicted proteins | sample Cyp1metagenome_FD_92528 | JGI IMG/M metagenome (GOLD analysis project Ga0126342, IMG submission 92528) | Coral microbial communities from Lord Howe Island, Old Settlement Bay, Australia - Cyphastrea 1 metagenome | ecosystem: Host-associated > Invertebrates > Cnidaria > Coral ... | reverse complement strand
CAAAGGGTACCCCCTTTGCAAGCCCCAGAATAGCAATAACAAACCTGCACCAGGCATGGCAATAGTGGAAACTTTTTTCCGCAACTCCAATTTTGTTGCCCTCCTTCTCCTTCTCCTTCTCCTCCTCCTTCTCCTTTCCCAACTCTTCGCCAATCTCTCAGAAACTCAACCAAATCCATTCAGAATCTATCAGAAACCCAACAAAACCATGGAGAATATCATGATCCCAGCTATAAGGTTCCAAAAAATTACTATTGGAATGCTGACCCCCCTATTTTTTTTAAAAAAATATTTTATTTAGGGGGGGTTTACTATTAGGCAGCCTACATTATATATATATATATATGTTGACATGAAAATCACATACGGGATTCGCCCAGTTACCAAGATTTGACATTGCCTGCAGTGGTAGCCATCCAGAATGGGATCCGTTCTCTCTGTGAGAAGTGCAAGGTGGACATCGACAGTATGACCAGATATGTAGGGGGTTCCATAAATGGGGGTACTGTACCCCAAAATAGAATATTTATACGGGAAAATCCTCATTAAAATGGATGATTTGGGGGTAGCCCTATTTCAGGAAACCTCCATGTTGTATTGTGATGTCTCAAATGTGCCGAGGTACATAATGAAGCATGCAGCATACGCAGATTCCAGTCTTTCCATCCCCTTTCAACCTTGGAGAAGCATCCCAAAAGGCTCATCCATTTTGGGTGATATCTATAGCTGTAAAAAAAAATGTCTAGAAAATCATCTCATTTTGGTGAATAGAAATCCATGGAAATCCTCGTGGAAAAACGCCTTGAAATCGTCCCTGGGGATAACACCTAACCCATGATATCCACCATGATACCATCATGTTGGATGCTAAAATCCTCATTTCGGGCCAGTCAATCACCATTTTGGGATGGTTAAATATTAAATCGCCATCTTTGATGTAAAAATCACTATTTTGTTGATAACAACATCTTCATGTTTTCTTGTGAATCAGCAGTTCTTTTCGCCATGAAACTGCCAGTTTTTAATCTGCAGCTGCTGAAAAGGTGAAACCGCCGTAGAGACCAGCTTGAAGTTGAGCTCGGAGAAGACGGAGGAGCGAAACGACCAAAATGCGGGATGGATCTAGTAAAAATATATGGGGATGGATGAAAATGGAGGATATCCACACATATATATCCATTCTAACAGTGATTTCTTAAATGATAATCCGTTGGAATTTGGGGGTGTGCCCCCAGATTTTCAGACACACCCATATTGGGATGGATGAAATACCATTTGAAATACCAGATTTGGCGGGATGAACATCCATTTACCAGCTATTCTTGGAGTGAACAAAAGGGGTGCAGGGTTTTGACCATTAGAAGAATATCATATTGTACCGTCGGCATGCCAAAACGGACCCGTAGCAAAAGTCAAAAGTGATGTTCGCAATGACAATGTTTATATTGCCAAAATCCCTTTTTATTTTCTAACTTCGTTTCGGCATGTTGACGGGCTAGGTTCTCCAGAAAACATGTCAGTTGGTTTGCTTTATAAAATAGTCTCAGCCATCCAACTACAGAATACTATACAGACATAGGTCGTACACTTATGAACTGCACCCCGATGAAGTTTACCCTCCGGTATTCAATTGTGGCTTGCTGGACAATCCCCCAACAATCCCCCGGCACTGGTTTGATGTTCCCAGCGAACGAAGCCTCGAACAGTTGGGGGATTTCCCAGCGGCCCTTTCCATGTTTGATTACAAGAAGGTATCCACATCAATATCCATTATATCCTCATTGTGGTTGATTTTAGATCCCAAGTATCCATAATCATCCTATTATTGGTTATATCATTTGTATAATCCCAATTTATATCAGTTTATCCTAGTGTATCACCATCTAAAACCACAATGTTTTACATAGGCGTTTTAGGTTTTTTATGTTTGATGATGTCCCAATGATTTTCCCAAGCGAAACTCGCAGGAGATGATCAAGACTGCGACGAAAGTGTTGAGTGATGACCTGCTCAAAGGCGGAGATGGCGGCCTGACGATTTTTTTGCGATTTTGAAGTAAGAAATGCGAGGATACCATGCGGTTTGTGATGAGATTTGATAGATAGATATGTCAATGTATATATTTACATAGGGGTTCCTAGAATAGGGATACCCCAAATCGTCCAAGTCATTAGACCGTATTGAAACCCATGGTTTTGGGACACCCCCATTTTAGGAAACCCAATTTTCAGACAAAGCTACCTTTCAAAATGGCGGAGATTTTCAGCATTGAACGCCCAACTGTGGTCGAGAATTGAACGAACCCCCCACGGAACAGATTGGGTCAAGTCGTTTAGTCACTTGATGTCACTTGATGTCACTTGGTATGAGTTGAAGTTGCGAGAACAATTCATGACTGGGACATCAACTGGGACATGACTGGGATTGCTGAGTCCATCATGCCTCCATCCGGTAGTTGAATGGGCTGGCTTTTTGGATCTTTTTGGATCAGAAAACGGGAAAAGCTCGACCAACCAGCTAAGAATTGAGGGCACCCAAGGTTAGCCATGTCTTGAGAGTGGGGCTACTCAGATTAAAGCCACCTTGCGTACTCAACATGAAGCATGTCACGTCCTAGATCTCAGTCAATCTAGACTTAGGAAACCTCAACTTCTTTTATCTTCTTTGAATGAAACACTGGTTGGTGGTTTGGAACATTTGTTATTTTTTTCCATATATTGGGAATGTCATCCCAACTGTTACTCACTCCATCATTTTTCAGAGGGGTAGGTCAACCACCAACCAGAACAGTTGTGGGCATCGTGAGGCAAAGCCCAAGCGAGTCCGCGGACCGAAAGCACCGACACACCCCGGGCGCGCAACGGGATCTTTCCCGACCGGTGGGGACGGTTGTTAGCGGCAGAAGGTGGCAGAAGTCGGATCTGACTGGTGAAATTTGGTGATGTTTTTCTGCTGGGGGATCCAACCCGGTTGGATTGTGATATACATGCCGCGATTCTATGCGATTGTGATATATTATGATTCATATTTTCTTGTTACCAATGGCTACCTATTTTACATAATACATCTGATGCCTAATTTTACCCATTGTCTCATCCCCATAGCATTGTGATGGCGGAACAGGATGTGTCCCAGCTGGAAACCCCCAATGGATGATGCAGTCGCACTGGAAATCCCTGCTGCCATGGCCTGCTAGGAGCCCCCAAAGCAATGGAAGAACAAACGCAGCTTGGATCCAGTCCAGAGAGCTAGCGAACAGCGATGTGAATTGTTGGTGAATCAACCACCGTGAGTGTTAGGATTTAATATCCCTATTCTTGAGCAAGCTAGAGGAAAACCAGCCGAACAATCGCAAGATATATAACAGTAGAAATCCTTCTGGAAACGCTGGCAGACAGATTTTTTTTCCACGAGACTCAGCTGCCCAAAAGACCATTCGAAAGATAGATCCGATGTGCTCTTTTCACAGTTGCTGTAAACGATGTTTAGTGTGGTAAACTCAATGCCATAGACCTGAATGGGTTCAGTTATGCTATGTTATACTGTTATACTGATACTCTTATACTTATGTAATCTTATATGGATATTTATGTGGATATATATATTATACGTACTACTAATGTGGCCCAATAGTAAACCATCCCCAACAGGGCACTTAAATTCTTGGGTGCCCAATTTGGATGGTGAACGTTTTGATCCCCATGGTGGGTGGGATGGTTTATTAGCTTTACCACATTAACTGATATACATATGTGTCATGTGTGTGGGGGCTTGAAGTATCATATTCATGCCCTACTAAGATACAACACAATATATGGTGGAAGAAATCCTGCATCACCAATATTTGATGGTTTTTCAGCCCTATAAATAATTGCATACTTATCAACTGGTGCAGGATTTCGCAACCATCCACAGTATGGATGGGCTCAGAAGATCAAACCTAGGCGCAAAGAAGAGGGGCCATGTCACTTGTCGAGCTGGGAAGGGGTTTTCTCCATCACCCGGTCACCCAGCAGTTTTGGGTGGTTCAACATGGATAGATGGTTCAACATGGTACCCTAGTTTTGGGCCAATCAAAGTATGGCTTGGTCCAAAAGCATCGGAGATTTTGTGGGAAGTTGGTTGTTTCATCCGATTTTGTGAGGATCTCCTATTTTTTTAAGCATCCAGATTAAAGGAGCCACTGATTGGGTTGCAACATCCAATAGACGCAAAGATAGATCCCACGTTCTTGTCCTGATTGGGACAAATCCACTATGTATATATATAAAATGTATGATAATGTATATGGTCTTTCTTGGAACTTTCAAATGTTGTTTTCCACCCCGGAACATGGGATGATGGTTTCCAAGACTTTTCATGGGGGCTCTCTCAGCCGGAACATTACCTCAATACAAGGTGGTGCTCCCCGAGTTACAGACGTGGACTTATCAACCCCATTATCTAGTTCGATATATATATATATACATATATAATGTATATAGTTATAAATATATATATATACACGTAGATTATATATATATATACATATAATATATGTAGTTATATATACATATCCCATAATCCATAGTTTAACCGTTTAACCTATAGGTATATAAACCGACTTAGCTAAGTATGGGGCACCTTGTATGTCAAAATCAATGGATGTCCCACATGCAATCTCCAGTTTTTTTTGCATTTGGGATGGGTTCGTCTTAGTCACGCCAAAACGGTCCTTTCCGAATACGTCCGAATACGTATGCTTACGTTGATTTCTTGCGAAGAAGTGTTTACTCATGATATTATTATTATTTGTTGGCTTTAAATCCACCATGACATAGATATTAATAGATAATAGAGCGTTGGGATTTCTTGCGGTGGTTGCGTTCCAGTTGATGGTTGAACGGGTAAACCGCCGTTTTTGATGGGCCGTTCACTTTTGTGATAGTTCGATCGATTAAAAAGACATGCTGATCAAACCACTCTTTTCCTCCGCATAAGTGGTACTTAAATACTCATCTGGTTGGTGGTTTGGAACATGGCTTTTATTTTTCCATATATTGGGAATGTCATCATCCCAATAACTGACTAATATTTTTCAGCGGGGTTGAAACCACCAACCAGTCATTTATAGTCATTTCCCATGCATTCTCGATACGCCATGGTGGCTCCATGGATTTACTCATGAAGGGTCAAGCCACTAGTAGCAGTAGGGATTTACAATGCGTTACTGTTTGGTGGTTTCAAGTTTCAAACATGATTTTTTCATGTTCCAGAAATCATATCTGGGATGTCATCCCAACCCCATAACGACGAGTCGTCCTTCTGATTTTTCAAGATGGGCACAGCCAGCACCACCAGGCGCCACGGTCATCCCACGGGGGAATCCCATGGCAGGATGTGGCCATGCTCCGACTGAGGATTCAGGGCCTAAGAATTCCGTGGTCGAATATGTCTTCCAGCCTGACCACTACTTACTGGAGGTGCCCTGTTGTGGCTGGATAACAGGACCTTGAAAGATCCTGAAAGTGGGGGTTATATTTTAGCCATTCACATCCATTCACTCTATTGAATTATGGTGATATTTGGACATTTGATGCGGATAGCATGGGAGACTCAACTTAATATGATAGTTTCATGAGAGGTCAATTGGATTTAACCATCAATCATTGGGGTTTAACAGGGTTTGACCATCAAAATACGGAGATTATATTTGAAAATTGATGGTTATTATGATGGTATTTTGATATATTTTGATGGTTAAACCCCAATGATAACCATGAAAATTGTTGGTTGATCATTATAGGGGGTCATTGACTTACTTCGTTCATCTGGAATTTTACAAAGAGGACCCATGAACTGGGAATCCCGAACTTCACCAAGCAGTGTGTTTACGTATATTTAGGGATGACAAGTTGGCTTTTGAGGACTGCCCCCAAGGCCCCAAGGGCAGAAAAAAATGTGGTTTATCCAGAAAATATGTTGGGAACTTTTATGACGTCATGGGTTAAGATTGTCCAATGTGATATTCATTGGGTTGAATGTTGGTTGAACTTTGCGAGACATGAGAGCACAGTAAGCTGGGCCTGTCTTGAAAAAAGTATGTTCCACACATATTCATTTTTTTTGTTCCTGGGGAATGTTTAGATTAATATATAAACGGTTGATTTGGGGCATATAATACGGTATACCCCGGTATATGTATATTTCTGCATTTGTCTATCTTGTTAAGTATAGCCAACTAACATGAGGGCAATTAAAACCCGTTCAGGAAATCAGGACGATTAATTAACTTAAAGCTTTGACAGAACATAAGGCTTTGACCAACTGGAAATCTTGGTTTGGGTGAGGTCAAATTTGTGTATAAACCAAGCGTAAATAATGGTGAATATATGGTGAATTCTTCCAGAAGAAGTAGTTTGTGGGTTACTGACTGACGAACGGGCAGCTCTTGACGGTGGATAATGAGCTACTTTTGGTTGGATACTGGGACATACGTAATTATGTGGTCAACCCAATAGTAAACCTACCATTTGATGGTAGTGTTTGCGAACCATTTGTGGCAATATTGGGATGGGGATGGTTTATGATTGGGTTTACCACAGTGTACTACAGTTACTACATATCGTCTCAAATAAAATAATGTGTGCTTAGTATTGAAAGTTAGCCATGACAAGTGCAAGTGCTAACATGTTGGGCAAACATATTGATGAATCCTTTGCAACCCGACCCTGCGATCGTCAAAGATGCTTCAACCTGAACGGGACATGTCAGCCCACACACACACACATTTCTCGCAAGGTCAGACAGACACGTTCTGTGCGGTTGGTAGTTTGATCATATTTGATCGGAGAATCTTTAACGGCAGTCTAAAGGGTCCTGGCTCTTTTGTGCCTGAATCTGTGGTGCTTTGCAAGCATGTTCTACCCTCTGGTAATTTGACATAGCTATTGAAAATGACCATTTATAGTGAATTTTCCCATTAAAATGGTGATTTTCCATAGTTATGTTAGTTTAGCAGAGGCTATTATCTGGAGGTTTGCTTTAGGATGATTTAAGTCCTCCCATCAATTCACGGATACCCTGGGGTTAAATGTCTACATGCCAATTGCAGCCCAACTACTGTACAGGACGTTGTAACTTTTTCTTAGGGTAAACAAAATAATCAACACTCCCTATAGTAACCCCAAAAAAGATGCAAAACAAATCATCACTATTTTAGTGGGATTTTATTTCTCTATCTTTTTGGGGGCTGCTACAATGAATTTTCAGACATGGGTAAGATGGTTTCACCATCCCCTTAAACGCTACCCTCGAATCAACTAATTCAGAGGTTACACCTAATATCCATACATATATATATATACATCAGTTTCACTTCTATGATCTCAAAAATTCCCATGATTTGTTCATTTCCATATCCCCATGAATTGCCGTGTTGATGGTTGTCACCAGGAATTTGAGCTGGTCCCGAAGGGCATTGATCGTCGCTGTGCAGCAGTGCTTTTCTTTGACACAGTTAATTAAGAGTTAATGGCCCAACTAACAGTTATATGAATTATGAATGGGATTATAACATATTACAACTACTATAGCTAAGCTATCTTATATAACTACTATAACATATTATAACTACTATAACTATTATAAATGGGATGATTTCATGATATATAAGCTTAGTTATAGTAGGTAGAATCCGATTTTTATAATTGCATAAATATGGAGATGGGGTCAAAAGATTTTGGAGAAGAGCCTTCCATTCACCCGCTATAACTTAGGGTACCTACTGTAGTGTGCCAGCGTTTTGACTCATAGACTCATAGCCATATCGCACATTTGGTACTAGTTTGTTTGGGGGTCAGGTTGTAATATCCTACTAAGATAGAAAAGTTTCATATCATACTATCATACCAAAGGTCTTATGGCTAGAAAAAAAGTAAGTTTCCTACTTTTTCTATTTTTTTGCCGGTATAATACATATATGCACATGTATACCTGGAAGGCCAAAGAGCCAGAAATAACAAATGGTTGTTTCGAAAGCATCATTTATTTCTGGTTGTTTACAAATAATAAATGGAGGGACTCTGCATTGCCATGTTTGATTACCGCAGGTTATACTAAATGTGTATATATACACACGCAGATCTCATTTGCTGGTAACCTTTTCTACAGCTCCATCCTTTGTGAAAGAGAATTATAATCACTGAAGTTTTTTCAAGCACTCGATGTCCCACTTTCGCTGGGGTGCATATACAATAGATGTTAATGGATGGATACGTGTGTAATATATATATACAGTATTCATCTATATTCATACTATATATATACATACACAGTATATCCGCATATATATATATACATATATATAATATTATATTATATTATATTATATTATATTATATACATACATACGTAAATGCATGCATACATACATACCTACCTACTATATACAATGCATGATGCACTATATATATATATAATGTAAATACCCCCAGGCCAGGTGTGCCGCCCGAAGGTTTATCATGTGACCAACTCTTTAGGCTTTTAATAAGTTTTTCAAGGTTTTTCCACGGTTTTATTTTTTCCACGGTTTTCTTTCAAGGCGTACGTAGGGTTTCATGTTAGATTTAGGGTTGAGGATTTAGGGTTTGGGTTTAGGGTTTTGTGCTTTGGAAACAAATCTCGTCAGCCAAGTTGCAAGTTGGCCGACATCCCAAAATGCATAGAAGACTGGCCTTGCGCAGTCAAAACGCACTTCCCCGGGCAGCACATCCGTCCTGGCCGTGTATATATATATACACATGTCATGATATATACACATGGTATAGAATGACAAAAATCATATATGCATACTTATATACTGTATATACACTCATATGTAGATATGATGTGTATATATATATATATATATTGCAGAAAGCACTATATACATACAGGTTGTGATGTTTATACATGATATAGATATGTATATATATATATATGTACATATGTGTGTATCGATGCCCATGTATATAAATGTGTATGTATACTATACATATATATATGTATATAGTATATATAATTGTATATATATATATATATACACACGTATGTTCACGATACGTATATGATATGTGTTGTTTTCACACATACCTACATACCTATTTTCATTTATATATATATACACATACTTAGCATGCATCCAATCACTTGAGTTGGATCATCCGAGCAAGGCGGAGGCAAAAAGACCAAGGGGATCGCCGAACAATGCAACGGCAAGGCACATGGAAAACCGGCGGGAACGATTTGTGCTCCATGATCCCAAAGCAGTCCGAGGAACATTTGCAGAGTAAAAGTGATTTGGTGAGTCCGTGGCAGGTGCGGTTTCGAGGAATGGGAAGCAGGTATTTTGAACACAAAGATCGTGAGGCCCGGCCAAAAAAGGGGATGGTCATCATTCACACGCTGGTGCCCCGCATCCCAAAAAAATAAAAGTTGGTTTACAAACCATCTAAATATAGACATATGGGGATGGGTCAAAACCCTGGTACCTAGTGGACCTAGTGAACACCAAAATAGCTGGTAAATGGATGTTCATCCCACTAAAAATGTATCTATAGGTATTGACCCATACCCAATATGTGTCATAACCGCCAGTTAATGGAATTATAATCCAACTTACTATGGGGTACCACCTGATAGGAATATCGCAAGTGCTGTGGATTCGGATTCCCATGGCATGGGGCGGATGACCACAGACTGTATACCATCCTGAAAAAACCACCCACACATGCTATCACCCAGTATATGTTTCTCAGTTATGTGATCATCTATGATCATCCTAATGGGTGCCTTTTATGTTGTATTTTTTTTTGTGGAGGCCATAAACTTTTGAAGACTGGTTGAGGATGTTTATATAATCGTTCATTGTTCGTTCATTTAGCGACAAGGACGATGATTATTTTTCCTCAAATTGGATGCTTGGGTGTCTAGTTATGTCTTTGCAGTCATCAAACTCTGTATTGCTACCTCAAGAATATTGACCGGCTACATTGGATAAGCCGAACAAATCGATAAATCAAAGAAGAAAAGGCCATGGACGTTGCGGGATTACCATGAATTACGTGCCTTCATTTTGAGTCATTGCTGGTGCCATCCCTGCTGTTGGCGAGATCCTCCGTGTTGGTGCTGCACTGAGCTGGTTTATAAAAATTCTCTGATTGGTGGTTTCACATATTAATTGTTGTTCAACCTTGGGATGATTGGTTGAGATGACCCTTTTTTTTGGGATGGGTGAAGACCACCAATCAGTTTTTTGTTGGTCAAATCCGCATGTTTGTTGCTTGAACCTGCTGTTTGATGTTTATACTTTGTACAGTATCCTTTTGTTGTAATATAATGTTATGTACTCAAATCCACTTTTGTTGGATTAAAGAACATCATTTTGGCTACAGCAGGTAAAGCTGCTTTTCTTGGTTAAATATGGTTGAATCCCTGTGCAAAATGGTACTGTGGGGCTCGCTGGGTCGCCAGGCACCGATTCCTTTGAGACTCTGTATCAGCTGCCCACCGGAGAACTTTAAGGCCCGAATTTGAAAAACACGTGGCCATTTAATGCCATTTACAACTAGGTTAACTATGATTGACTATGGTTAGCTTGGGTTTATTTCATGGATATATCAACGCGTATATATATATATATAGATACAGATTCTACAGTATATATAATTTATAATAATATATATATATATGATATATACTATATAATATAATATTGTTATACAGATTGGTGATACTAAACCAGCATACATAACTGGACAGGTCCTACCAGTACCATAGGTTGGTGGTGTTGAATTTCCTGTCTCCATCGTCGCTTGAATCCCTCCTGTGGATGGCTATCATGTTTGACTACTGGTTATCCTAGTCCCATCCACTCAATGTCAGACACCCCGAGAGACCAGAGAAATCACCAATGAGGCATAGGGAGACAGATTGATCCAGTTTCATTCTGGGAGGTATCATATGACCTTCAAAACGTCCTAAAAAATATATCATTATACATATACAGTAGCTGATATCCACATTCTGACACTTGAGACTTTTTTGTCGCCCCAGGAAGGACAAGAAGAGGCCAAAAAACTTTTGGCCGAGTTGCAGAAGGACTTTGTCACAAAATGCCGCAAGGGCCACCCAGGGCCCAGCCTCGGTGTTTTCGACTTGGCATAGAACTATAATGGTTAATTATAGTACTACACAGACCAGCAAAAAAAACATATACTATAATCATATACTACCAATCGTATCCCCCACATTCAGTCCTTAAACACCCCCACCCAAGATTAATGGTCCCAAACATGTGGTTTCATCCCCTACTAAACCAGGGTTTCTTGGAGGTGACACACCGGGTTGGGAAATTGGAACCTCCAAATCATTCAGAATTGGTGATTTTTGACGATGATTCCAGGTGGTTCCACTGGTAAAGGTCCAATTGGTTGTTGGCCGAAATTCACAACTCATGGACCCACAGGCTGCGTTCAGTTCACGTTTTGGGTAAAATATTTTGTCCTAGGGACCAGTGTTTCTTGTCATAGACTCACTGATGTCGATACCCACTACAAAGGTGGGGTTAGTAATATGCCCGTTCGGCAAATCCAACGGGACATGGCTGCTGTTCAACCAGGGTTCGTAGATTAGATTCGTTTAGGGGGCGAGCAGCTGACTCCGCTCTCCGAGCAGCTGCTTCTGGTGAAAGGGTAGAAAGGGTAGTGGTTCTTGTCATTTCAATAGTATACCATCCCATCCTGTGCACAATTCTTGACCCATACCTTTCTAGAAACTGTTTCAAAAGGTGCTCAAACTGGACCCGCTGAAACTGGGCAAACCTTGTGAAAGGATAGATGTTGATCCAGGAACACATCAGAACCAGTGAAAATCATGAACAAAATCGACCTCCAATATAGGCCCCAGTAATGTTTGGGGCTCTTGAGGGCAAATGTTAACCACCAACAACCACGTTTATGGAGGGCGAAATCTTAACCAACTATCATAGCAGCAACTGTTCTGCAGGGTATCCGCGGTCAGCTCAGTGAAAACCAAGGTGAACACAAGAAATGGCCACGGCCAGTGACTCAGTTGGAGGCGTACACTAAAAGAGCACACCTTTGAAGCCATGGAAAACCATGATTAGTAAGCCCCAAATAGATAAACCAAATATGAATTTAAACCTTTAAATCGATATGAAATGATGGGGAAAACATCATCTCCTGGAAACAACATTACTATTCATTACTTTTCCATCAGGGTTGCCTTCATCGCCAAGTGGAGCCCGACCTCCAAGGCCCGGATGCAAGACGTTCTACTCAGAGTACATCAGGGCACCGGGCACAGCCGTCTGGATTCGAACAGATGGCCCAGCCTTGGCCTTCGAGGAGCAATGAAAAAAAGTCGTCGGTGGCCAAGAATGTCATGGAGAAAGAGGGGTAGACAGACCAGCCAATTTCTTTCGCTAATATTTGACTGGCTGATGTTGGTGCCTTGATTTTCCATCTATGCGGAAATGATCATGATAGTCTAGCAAGTACTGACGTTTTTTTTCCATTGACTCAATTCCCCACCTGCCAGGTGAGGGTCTCTAGATTTTACTGTAGATTATTTTAACAACGGTGCAACTCCTTCTTCTTTTTCTTCTTCACCTCCTTCTCCTTCGCCTCCTCTGCCAGCTCGTCGTGAATGAGGGCACCAATGTACCCAAGCGATATCGCGAGCTCCGGATGCAGCTGGGCACGCCTGGACCCGAACACAAGGCGGGGTGCCAGACAGAACGCCAGACAGAATGTCAGAATATATGTGGGAGCCGTCCGTAAAAGCAGGTCACAAATTTATGAATTGATGCGTTTACTTTGCTTTGCGCGATTGCTAAAACCTGCATCGCGATAGGCTGAGCGATTGGTTGGCGATTGGTTAT
>Ga0126342_10016379_pt1 | contig 12922 bp, 15 predicted proteins | sample Cyp1metagenome_FD_92528 | JGI IMG/M metagenome (GOLD analysis project Ga0126342, IMG submission 92528) | Coral microbial communities from Lord Howe Island, Old Settlement Bay, Australia - Cyphastrea 1 metagenome | ecosystem: Host-associated > Invertebrates > Cnidaria > Coral ... | reverse complement strand
TAGTAGAAATTTACTAATTTTAAATCTAATCTAATTCTTTTTTTTCTGTTTTTCATTTTTTTCTGTTTTTTTTGTTTTTTTTTGTTTTTTTTTTTGTGTTTTGTGTTTGTGTGTGTTTTTTTTTTTTTTTCTTTTTTTTTTTTTTTTTTTTTCCCGAGCTTGTCAAGCACTTGAGCTTCTCTTGGAGACTAATGGATGGCTTGATTGTGTTTCAAGAAACAACAAGGAATGTGCTGTGAAAACAATGAAATTCTGAGGTGTGGTCATCAATCTCTAGGGTTGCATAGATTCAATTTTGCTCGCTTTCGAAACTCCTTTTCTTTTCACGGCTTCCTTAACACTCCAACGCAGTCCTAGGATTTAGCCGAATTGCGACTCCATGCAGCAACTCATCAAGTTCGCATTCATGAATTGGTATGCACATTTTCGCATCCAACCCTCGTAGCCTAGCAGGCCTAGCAGGAGCGCGTGTTACTACGGACCGACAGGACAGAATGGACAGTTTTGTTGCAGGTCGTAAGCCAAATGAAAGTTTGATAAAGTTTGCAATCGTGATTTCTGGGAAGACAAGTGCACAACAAGCAGCACCTGGACCGAGATAAAACAAAATCCAGAAATCTTGTAACTCTTTCTTTTCCTTCTACCCAAAAGGCACATGGATGCCTTCAATCAGGCAAATGTCAGCAAGCATTCAAATTTGGAATTCGCTCCTGCAATTTCGTAGTTGTGAGGTTCAGTCTCGTAGGCACCGTGCAGCCAGCACGGGAGACAGCAGTTGCCGAAGCTCGCAGAATTGCTGCGTCGATGATGTCACAGGACTGCTTGGAAGGTTGCAGAGACTAGAAGAGTCAGCTCACAGGAAACGAAGGAAGTTTCTCCCTAGGCTTTTCCCAATCTACTGCTCTCCCTTGCCAGTTTCATTTCCTTTCACGCTTTGAGACAAAAACAGGCATTTATATGTATATGTATATATATAATTATATATATATGTTTGGCTCCTCCAGAGTCTCAGTTGCAAAGGACTAGCGGGAAAGGATGACCATTGGCTAGAAGACAAACTCTTTGATGGAAAACATTTTGCAGTCCTCTGGTCGTTGACTAGTTTTTTTTTTTCAACAGGGAATTTTGAAAGAAAGGGCAAAATGGGGACTCGAAGCATTCTTTCTTGGCAGAAATAATTATATACAAATTTTCGATGCATTTTGCGCAGGATCTTGACGATGCAACTGTGAGAGAAAACTTCTTTTTAGACGGAGTAGGGCTGCCAAATGCAGACAGCAAGGCTGGTTCAAATTCATTTGTGCATATGAGGCCTATTGTATAGGTGGCATTTTATTCCTTTGGAGCTTGAATGTAACCCTCTTTGGGTCTGCACGGCAATCTGTGCAGGTGATCCAAATTCTTGCAAAGGCAGATGGTGATGAATACCAGGCAGAAATTATGTGATTTATGTGATTTATGTGCTGCAGCAGGAAAAAAACAACGAAAAACACATAATTCAAGTCAGATTGACAGACTGACTTACCTTTATCGACTCCGCAGGTTCAGGAGGAGGAGGAGTCAGGAGTCTTGGACCTCTGCAAGAGCTGTACAAAAGTGACAGGGGCCTGCTGCTCAGTGTTTCACGATGCTTCGAGATGCTTCGAGATGTTTCAAGTCTGCAAGTGGCGCATCTGCAACGTCTCCATTCGGATTGTCTGCAAGGTTCTGGAAATGATCACAGACTATCCGAATTCATTTTCAGCTGATCATAGATCTGAAGAGGCGCAAGAGCTCCAGCCGGAGCTTGGTTCAGTATGTCTTGTGCCAACACGTCCCACAAATATTGGTTCAGCATGGTACAGTGAATGGGCAAAAAAAGACAAGAGTAGAATGAGCATCAGAATGAACATCATGTAATCTATGAAATTGTGTACCAGTATGTATATAATCGTGTATATATATATAGATATATATATATATATGAAATCTACATCTAGGATCTTCATCTATGCGTGTATATGTATTGACGTCTTTGCATGTATATCCTACCATTTATGACAGATTGTGATTTGAACAGATGCTTTAGCAATGAATTTCCTCCAAGACTCCAAGGTATCTAAGATACATTCAAAATCACAAAGTCATACAACGTCCGCATTCACCAAACATATATATATACGCACTGTTGGAAATGCACAAAATATAGCATTTCCAAGATCACAAAAAATGCCAACATCCAAGACTATGATGGCACATCAAATACTAAAAGTCATTTGTTTTCCAAAACCAAGCCGGCAACGAAAAACGACAAACAGACATTGCAACTCCAAGCTTGTTTCCAATAGTTTATTTTCTTGATTGTTGGTAACTTTGGTGACATGTCCAATAATGGATTGGATTGTTTTCCAGGTCTTTATGTTGCGAGAAATGAAACACAGGTGATATTTTCACCCAACAAGTTGTGCTTTACAGCAGACATGGGCATGTAAGCATCAAACACACACACACGAGATCTGATCTGTACCCTGCTGAGTGTCCTCTGGAAACCCACAAAACACATTAAATGTTCACATTCAAAAAAACATTTTTTCTTGATTCAGAGTTTCTCAAGCCACAAGCCTGAAACAGAATTACAGACCAAAACAATGAGGTCAATCGGTCAATCTTGTTTTTTGTTTTTGCATGTTTGTTTTACTAGTACATTGGAACATCGTGCTGCAAGTTCTGACTCTAAAGTACCTGATGTACCTGAAAGAGGCTCCAAGATGACAATTCTAGGAAACATTTCTTTGGGCAATCTTGAATCTTGAGAATCCTCCGAAAGTTCAAACACACGTATATCAAAACATATTTTATCCTCGCCTATCTTATGTGGGCAAGCTATGCCATTAGAAAATATTAGAAATCAATAGACGTGAATAGACATAAATAAAAATGAATGGACATAAATAGAAAAAATAAAAATCCATAGAACTAGTATATATTGTTTTTTCTTTAGATACTATAGTATTTTCTATGCATAGGTATTTGCAAGGATTGCCATAGTTGCGATGGTTGCCAGGGCTTGAAGCAAGCTATCTCCCAACTTGCTGGTGTTTCCTATGACAGCGATCCTGCCCTGTTTGTGCTGACCATCTGACCGTGTCTACTTTGTCCACCATCCGTATCACGCAACTCTCAAGGGCCTGCAGTAGTTGGAAGTATCAGAATCAGCCAGGTGTCCGAGTATCAGTGGTGCCGAGTGATAAGGCAAGAAACGGAATGGCCATGCTGCAATGCTCCTCCATATATGTATGAAATTGAGAAAAGAATGGGAAATTTGTCTCGCCGTTTGTGGTTGCCTATGCTTGTTCATCTTGTTCGGTCCCTCTGATGAAACGCCCTCGTCAGTCACGGATCGACTCGCTCGATTCACTTCTCCAGTCTGATACGGAGGCCCATGAGGCCCGTGCACAGGGTCTGACAGGAAACTCAGGAAACTCAGGAAACTCAGGAAACTCAGGAAACTCGGGAAACAGACAAAATTCCAAGATGAGCAGAGTTTTACAGTTTTACCATGTTTTACCATGTTTAGCGCTTTGATTGGCTTTGATTTGTTTTTTGAATGTGTGACTGTGTGACTCAGTGTGGCGTGACTTGGTGATTCCGGACTTCTAGTGGATTCTCAGAGCTCTGTGGTGCTCCGTGAAGGTCACGACTCTAGCACCTCTTGATGAAGAACAGTCATTCGAGAACGAAGTATCAGCTTGGTTCGGGCCTCAATTGAGTCTGAATTGAACCTGACTGGAAAACCGCTTTCCATTTCTTCTGTGCTTGAATGTTGGCGAGTAGCTTGACTTGTCACTGCACCGTCATGTGAATGTCCTCTGAAGAGCGAAGAGCGAATTGCTCTTGCATTGAACATCACAGAGGGAACTCGTCCAAATCTTGCAGATTTCACGTCCTTTAAGGTTTGTGATCACCATTCCCTTGACGTCTACAACAACTGGAGATGACGTCGTGGAGAAGTTGGAAAAAGAGGATTGTTTGGGTTCATTGTGCAGTGTAGTTTCACATTCAATGTGAATATTTTGGCCGGGGTCAGACACGCGATTTTGTAATGCAATGGCAGGCACCAACACCACCCACCCACCCACCCACCCACCCACACACGCTGCATCACATGCACTATGCACGCCTTTAGGCTCTGACTTGTTGCATTGCAGCGCTGCGCAATTGGTGCCGTGAGGATCTGACCATCATGAGTTTGAAGGTCCAAAATTGCATTGTAGACGAGGGTCTTGATTTGCCAGAGTCCCAGTTTACTTTTGCAGATCTTGATCGTTTGATTTATTATGACAATATTGTTATTGTATTGGTGTTCATTTGCGTACAAGGCATCACAATTTTGGCAGTGAACATCTGAGAAACGTCAAAACAACAGCAAGAATGTCACGTGTCTACAGTCCACAGGACAGTCAAAGTGGGCCGAATATCGGCAGTGGTCCAGACGACCACCACAACAACAGCTGAGTTCCGGCTGCATTAAAGTCGCTGCCTTCCTTTTTGCTGCATCCTTTAGACTCCAGACTCGACGACTTCTTATCCTTATCTGCGCAGACTTCAGAGTCGATCGAGATATAGAAATATTTTGACCAGCTCAGCTGGACCAGCTCCTGTAGTCGGTGTACGGGTGTCTATCAATTTGGCAGCTTTCCTAATTCGGTACGAGAAATTGTTGGTCGCTGCTTGTTCAGCTTCTCGGCGCTTCTCCAGCAAATTGATATGCAGTTGTGTGTGCGGGTGGTGCCAAAACATCTTGTCTTTTGTTTTTCTTTGGGTGCACAATTTGGTATGGTAAAGTACTTGGATGACTTGGATGTGATGATGACAACGCTGGAAGCATCCTTGTGGTTAGCATCCAGTAGCTGACCTTGCTACAACACGAGTGAAATCTGCAGAGGAGTAGGTGTTGACCTTCTCAACTCCGGCCCAAGTTCCTAAAGAAACCATGCCATGACTTGCCATGAAAGCTCAGGGAATCCGACTTGCTTTGGAACACTGAGGCAACAGGTGTTATCAAGAAAGTGGTCCTTTGCTCAGCTTTCAGAGCGGCTTTGCTGGTCATGAATTTCTATGATGTCTTTGGATGTCTGTAGTACATGGCTTTTTTGCTCAGGGTTAGTGTTTGACCAGACGACAGTGTGGAGCGAGCCAGAAAGCGGCCACATTCTCTGTCAGTCGTTTGGAGCATATTCATGTTCTTGTAGGCCGTTCCCGCAACCCTAAACTAAGAGACTACCCAAAGGCATCTTCAAGGATTGGCTGCAAAAAATAGCAAACTCAGGAAGGCAAATGAGGGTTTGGAGGCTCCAAATTGCAAACACAAATCCTTTCTTGAACCCCGCTCCCCCTTCAATTTTCTGGAGCTCAAAGGTGTGAGTTGCGGTCGCTGCAAAGCACGAAAACAAACAACACAAAACATTTTTTGGAGGAGACCCTACCCACCCCTTAGATGCACACGCATCGGGCACCAACTGTAGCAGTGAGCAAACATGAATACCAGTCCTTTTTGCGAGTCTTGTCTGGTTTAGACAAATCTCTCCACATGTAAATTAAGTAAGAGATGTTAAAGTCCATGTATCCATAAATGCTCATTGCGATCATAATCTCTTTTCTCGACTGGTTATGCTTGCTGCTTGGGTATTCTCAGTTTAATGAGGGCTCCGCACGCACATGATCCAATTGTGTAATTGTGTACCAACAAAAGTGAATTTCTGAGCAAAGTTTCTTAAATCTAAAAGGATGCAGCTGCAGACTTGTGAGTGGTTTTGTGGTTCCAGAGCGGTGCTCTTCAGACCGGGATTGTGTCAGACTTGCTGTTGTGGCCTGAACCCCTCAGGATTTCAGCGCGACTTCAGAAACAGGAATAGCTGGAATAGCATCTGGTCAAGGTGTCACAGACCTGTGTTAGACCTGTGACAGAGTTGTTTGCCTGTTGCACTGAATTTGCACGAAAGTCGATAGTGTCAGATTGCAGTGAACCTTGGGCTTGGCATTTTCGGCATTTCTCCTTGACCGGAGGCGATCAGACTTCAGCAGATGGCCAATCTGTCGTGGGACCCCTAGGTGGCATTCTACAAAAACATCAAGATCAACTCAGATCTCACAAGCTCAGCATTGATTTTCGAGGTCACCGGAGATAGCGCTTCTGCACCGGCAAAAGTAGTTGCCGTGGTGGCTGCAGTGTCGCCAGAGGATGTAGAGCCACCGACGATGTCCAACCCAGGCTTGTGGTCTAGTGAGGTCCAAAGAGCAAAGAACTATAAATGAAAAATAAATGAGATGAAATTGACGACATATGACATAACAACAAAGCGAATTAAGGCACATCATCATAGAGCGACATAGTGGTGCAATCCTCCCCATGGTGATCTTACACATTGCACAAATCCTTCCGCAAGCAGGAGGGGTGCATCATGGTTTTTATGAGTCCGCAAAAAAGAAATCAACTTTAGATCCCACCTGATGCAAACACAGAGGTGCTTTTTCAATAGGATGCGAGGAGACAACACGGATGGACAATGATGGACAGATGGGCAAAAAGGTTCTTGTTCTTCCTGAATCTTGCTGTCTCTATGGATCGTGTCTCAACCTATCTCAACCTGTAGGTGGAGGGGATGAGGAATCTGATGATGCAGAGAGTGAAACGAAGGCCTTCTATGCTCTGTAGTGCTCTGCATTTTATAACATTTTATAACAAGTGAAGCCCAGAACAAGACTGATGAGAATGAGTGCGTCGGTGCATCACCAGAGTGTTGCTATGCAGAAGCTTCTTTTACAATTTTTACATTTTACGATTTTTGCGTTCAAGGTCAGAATGGTCAGATTATTCTCAGTGACGGTTCGCTGGAGGCTCCGGCCAATGCAACTGCAAGTGGAGCATCCTTGCTGGAAGGATTGAAGTCTGCAGCGTGTGCATCTTTCTCACCATTGGCTTCTTGGCCGAAGTCATCCTCAATCTTGTCTATGTCACATGCGCATCTTCTTTGCCGTGAGGATGTGTTGCATGAACTCAATGTGCTTCATGTATCCTTCATGTGCTCAAGTACCCCATGCTGGGTCAAATCCCAATGCGCAGATGGATCCCAGCTGTCTGAGGCTGTCCTTTTTGCTCTCCAAAGCTTTCATTATCATTCCTAGCCCAACCTCGCTGCTACTTTGTTCCGAGAAATGCCAAAAAAGATGACAAAAAGACATAAAAAGACTTCAATCTGCTTCATGCTCTGCTTCATGCTGCTTCATGTTACTTTATTGAGTCTCGAGAGGTGCGAGGCTCGTGTTTGCACGTGTTTGCACAGTCCTGGCAGAAGGTGCAACTGCACAGCAACCTGCAGCTTTGGACCAAATGGTTTAGATGTGTAGCTCCGACATGGGCCTTCCTGGCCTCTGCCCATATCTTTGCGTCGAAAGCCCAGAAAGTGCAGACAGTGCAGAAAGGATCAGCTCAAAGTGTCTGAGCGACGCTGTCATTTGCTATATAAGCATATATAAGCATATATAAGCTGTATCGCACTGATGCTTCCAAGTCCTGTCAAAGATTCTGCTATTTTCAAAGCAAGGTGGTGTTGTCCAAACGGTTTCAGAATGCCCGATCCTTAGCCCGATTGTCAAATGTCTAACAGCCATTCTCAAAGACATGACGCGTTGCCTTCGCAGGTCTTGTGGGTTTGATGAGCTTCACGTACTCGCTTTCTTTACTGGTGTGGTGCATTGCTCGGACCGTCCGACAAGTTTGCGCGAGAATTGAACTCTCAGAAACTCTGAGACTTTGGAGAGTTTCACCATACTTCACCTTTGTGTGACAGTGATCACCTTGGCGTGCTCTGCAGGTCTTGCCTTGGGCACATGATGAATTGACGTCATTAGATTAGATGTCAATAATATTTAATATTCAATGATGACTCTATATGAATATCGATATACAAATGAATATCGATATACAAAGTCAATGAAGAGTAGCTGAAAACCGGTTGATGGTTTGCAGCTTTTGGCTGCCATGCACAGGATGATCATTCCCGTTTTCTGTCTTGGAAACTGATCACTTGCAGGTTTTGACAGTTGCCGTTGCGGCCTGCATTCACTATGTGTTAGTGCCAGGCTCCAAGGAGAGTGTACAATTGCACAAATTGCACCTAGTATTGAGAAATATTTCAGAAATATTGAGAATCCGTATGCTCTTGTATGCTGTGTGTATGCTTTGTGTATGCTGTGTACACCCCTGCACGTCCTGTGACCCCGTTTGTGTTCAAGGTTCCGACGTGCAACAACTGTCGAGCCAGGCCATGCGGTGCATTTCATCTTTCCCCAATTTTTGTGTGTCTCACGGTGTCTCACGACCATGAGTTGACAGGCTGGAAGGATCCAGAAAGAGGGGAGATTGCTGCCCAGGCCGATTTGCTTTGTACAAGTTGCTCTTGGTCTCTCCCTGCTGCTGCTGCTTTGTATGCAAATCCTTCAAAGTCCTGAGCGTTGCTGTTGCTACGTAGCAGGATCAGACAGCTTTTATCGAGAGCATTTGCGACAAGTTCCGGTGCTGCCCCAAGACACCTGCTCCAAATCAAGTGGCATGGTGCGGCTGCTAGGAGCTTCCTGAAATAAGTGAGTGTAGAATTTGAATGTTTGTTGTCATTCTATTTTCATATTTCATATTTGTGACAAACATACCATATTCATACTCAGTCATACTCAGTCCGTGTTCTCATATATTCCCCCACATTCCGCCATATTTTGCCATATTCCCCAGACTCTGTCAGTCAAAGACGGACCCCATAAATGCTTAGGACGGTCGTCGAATCACAGATGCGGAAAGGCTCCAGCGTCCAGGAACTGACCAGTCTTAGTCAATACATAGCGGACATAGATGGACATAGCGTTGGTTTTGGCAATTCGCACGACTCGGAATCCTTGGATTTGATGCAAACCTCTGCAGTTTGCACAAAATTCTCTATTTCAAGGAGCTCGAAGATCGCCTGGATTCACTGTTACAGCTCGTAGAAAAGGCCCACATCACATGGCATCACATGGGGCGTTGCAGTGCTTTGGATGTCATGCGAGGTACAATTCTAAGTGGATGCACTGGGTTGAAACCATGAGGCTGCCCCTACTTTGCGAGAGTCAGCTATGCCAGCAAGAGAGGCGAGTGCTTTTTTTTGCGTGTTGTATCATGTTGTATCCACATTAGAATTATTAGACATTGGACTGGCTGGCAGGTTGACACAGATGAGGGCCGCGGCCAATTGCCTTCGAAGGGCTCTGTTGACACGTCCAGTGCTGAAGTCGGTCAGCAAAAGTCGAGCACAACTCGTTGCCATGTTCTCGACTTTTGTTGCCATCTTGGCAATGGCATGTTCTCGGCAGTTCTCGGGTCCGAGCTGCTTAGCTTAGGCGCACTCCGAGTTCATCCAATCGCAGTGGCAGTACTGAGCGGGATGGAGAGGCTCCCTGCATTTTGATGTGTGTGGAGTCTGGAGCTTTCTTTCTTTCTGCCTTTATCTGCCTTTATCTTTACCTGCCGTGCGATGAGCTGTGTGATATCCTGCAAGATCTGTGGGATATGGATTGGATGCAGATAGAGAACGTGCTGTATTGTAATCCGATAGGATCTTCCTGGACTTGTTGCTCCACCTGACAAACCTGGAAGGGTGCGCCTGCCTTTCTTTTTCAGCTTTACGCAATCTTCTGCATGGATCATCGTAGATCATTGTGGATCATCATCAAGATTCTAAGAGAAGTGTGGCAGAGCGCAGCTGCATGAGCTGCATGCAGCAGCATCTGGACTTTGGAGAGTTCAGGAACCCATGCCACCTCCAGTGCCTCCAGCAAACCTGGAACCACTGAAAGCCGAGGTGCCAAATGTAAAAAAACATGTTAGAGAAATCTTAAGGAAATGTCAGAGAAACGATTGAAACGATTGCACCGATTGAAATGTCAGAAAATGTGGAAATGATGAGATCACTTTTCTTCATTTTTCAGATTATGAGTAGCGGCTCTGGCGGAGTCCAAGTGAAGCTCGGGTAGCGCAGCTTTGTCCCGGTGAGGCGTCCCAGCCATGCCGAGACAACGGTCCACCAAAGCAGTAGATATCTCAGATACTGCAGAAGTGTACAGAATACATTGCATAGATTGGAATCATATTGGAATCATATTGGAATCACATTGGAATCATAGAATTGCTAGATGAGAAGCGGTGTGGATGAGAGCAGGCAAACGCACATCCAAACACAGATCGATACATAATATCGATCCCTCGTTCTCGTGGTCGCTTCTCCTGAGTGCACCGGAGAGACCTCAGGTTGGGGCCAACCAGCAGGCATTGTCGAATGTGACCAGATGGGGCCCCAACCACGATTTAATTCTTGTTACTATGACTTGACTTTCATGTACCTCGAATTAATCTTATACCCATACTACGTTCTTTTTTTAATCACCTTGGCCACGATTTATTGTTTTCTATATGTTTTGTCTAGTATATCACAAAAAAATGCCTTCAGCATTTATTTACTGTATTGCAGGCATGTTCCTGAGCATTTCTCCTTGCTAGGTTTGTGATTCTTTCTAGGTCTGTCATTCTGGGTTTGTGATTTGTTACTAGGTCTGTGATTCTGGGTTTGTGATTCTAAGGAAGGACACAATTTTAAGTGTAAGGACAACATTTTAAGATTAAGGACACATTTTTAAGTTTAAGGACAACTTTTTAAGTTTAAGGACGAAATTTTTAGTTCAAGGACAACATTTTAGTTTAAGGACGAATTTTTTAGCTTAAGGGCGAAATTTTTAGTTTAAGGGCGACATTTGTAGTTTAAAGCTTAAGGATAAAATTCTGAATTTAAGGACAAAATTTTAAGTTTAAGGACAAAATTTTGAGTTTAAAACTTTCGTCCTTAATCTAAAAAAATCGTCCTTAAACTAAAAATGTCTGTTGTCCTTAAACTAAAAGTTTCGTCCTTAAACTAAAAACATCGTCCTTAAACCAAAAGTTTCGTCCTTAAACTTAAATTTCTGTCCTTAAACTCAAATTTTCGTCCTTAAACTAGATTTTTTGTCCTTAAACTTAACTTTTCGTTCTTAAACTTAAAATTTCGTCCTTTAAACTTAAATTTTCGTCCTTAAACTTAAATTTTTGTCCCTAAACTTCAATTTTCATCCTTAACCCCCTTCTTGGAGCCTTCTGGGAGCTCTTGCCTGATGAAAATCCCATTGCTCAGAAAACTTTTCGAAAAAAAACAAACTACCAAATCAAAGAATTTACAAATGGAATGCCACATCATCGAATTATAATATAATTGCTTTTCCGAACTAGAAGCATTAATATGCACATAATTTAACTTCAAACGAACCAAATGAAACCCAAAAAAAGTTTACAAGAGAGAGTTGGTTAATATACGTGATGCCTGAACAAACCAAATCGTGGTTTAAAACTAGCGTTTTTTTTTTTCGTGGTTGAACCGTTTCTAAGCGTGGTTTGGATCTATAAGCTTAAATCGTGGTGTCGTACCCGTCTCTGTCCGGTATCCGTTCAGTCGGAGTTGCTTGAATGGTCAGAATGGTCGACCGTGGTTGGAACATAGACTGACATAGACTCACTTGCAGCAGGGCAAGTTTTCCTGGACTGGACCAGTTCGTTTCCAAACAAATAAGTATTTCTTGTAAAACAAAATGGACAACTTGGAAAGGCAGCAGTTGGCAAATGTCGTTAATGTTTATATGATTTATATGCTTTATTAATTGCATCGACTCTTTATGTATGACACACACACAAGAATATTGGACAATCTTAGCCTTACACTGCTTTGGTATGCGAGTACTCAGCTGCAGTGCCAGTGCCATTGAAGCAAAGCCGGAGGCAGTCTTGCTTTCCGGACCCTCCTGAAAAGTGCTATGCCTTGAACGAGGAAGCACACTGAATGGACATCATATCCTGAGATCAGATTTCGCAAGCGTTCCTTTTTTGGCATATACGCATCTTGCAAATACCTGGATACCAAGATTGGAACGGCACTACTTGCACACGCGACTTGCTATACAGCCCGATGCGTTGCTGGAGACAGTGCTGGATACAATAAATCTTCCACCGAATCCAGGACGAAGCGCAGCGGAATTCGCTGTTGACACTCCAGCGAGTCTTGTCCAAAAGAGATGCCATGAGCTCAGGAACGGACCCGTGGAGCACGCGCAACCCCTGTTAAGGCTCTGTTAAGCGTCTTCATTTTTCAAAGCACAATGTTACTGGAAAACATCTTCCCATGAAACATGTTCGCCCCAACCCAGACGTTGCTCCACACTTACAATCGTCATGATCATGATCATGATCATGATCATGACCATCACCATCACCGCCACCACCATCACCGCCGCCGCCACCACCAGCACCAGCACCACCAGCATCATCATCATCATCATCATCATCATCACATCATCACATCATGATCATCATCACATTAAAATTCGCCACCCGCTCTGAACAATAGGTTGACTGGGGTAATAACATCAACTTTATCTTCATGAGGGGTCAAATTTCGCCACTCCCTCTGAACAATATGTTGACTGGGGTAATAACATCAACTATATCTTCTCCATGAGGGATCAAAATTCGCCACCCCCTATGAACAATATGTTGGTTGGGGTAATAACATCAACTTTATCTTCATAAGGGATCAAAATTCGGCACCCCCTATAAACAATATGTTGATTGGGGTAATAGTATTAACTTTATCTTCATAAGGGATCAAAATTCGCCACCCCCTATGAACAATATGTTGATTGGGGTAATAGTATTAACTTTATCTTCATAAGGGATCAAAATTCGCCACCCCCTATGAACAATATGTTGATTGGGGTAATTTCATCAACTTTATCTTCATAAGGGATCAAAATTCGCCACCCCCTATGAACAATATGT
>Ga0126342_10016378_pt1 | contig 12922 bp, 15 predicted proteins | sample Cyp1metagenome_FD_92528 | JGI IMG/M metagenome (GOLD analysis project Ga0126342, IMG submission 92528) | Coral microbial communities from Lord Howe Island, Old Settlement Bay, Australia - Cyphastrea 1 metagenome | ecosystem: Host-associated > Invertebrates > Cnidaria > Coral ... | reverse complement strand
TGTTCCCTCCAGATTGAGCTGAAATGCCTATCAAAGTAACATACCAAAACCCAGGTCTGGAGTACGATGAAAACATGGTATGCGAAGATTTTCTGAATATGGGAATGTTGCCTCTAGAAATATTATATATATATATATTGGGTATATATTGGGTATATCGATAATATGTAAGCGATATATATATATATATGCTTATACAAATTAAAACACATCAATCTCCACTTTGCATCTCCTGGCTTCAAAACCATCCCCCCATGCGGTCGTTCCTTGGACATCTGGCTGGAAACTCCTGGCAGCTGGTGACGTGGTGAAGATGTTGCCAAACTGGATCACCTACCAGGTAGGACCTACCAAAGTCTCCCCGCAGCTTTATGTTTTATATAATATATATATATAATTATATATATATATACAGTATATATATTTTTGTTACCATATCTTTGAAATTCAAGACGCAGCCCTGCGATTGAACCAGAAAATCCTCAGCCCACTTCCAGCACACATCCGGCTTCAATCATCGGTCCTGATAGTTCTTCCATTATTTTCAATGAAGACTGCACTGTGGCCTGGCTTCTTCAAAATCCGCGGCGAAAGGCTGACTTTGCCATTGTAGGTTTAAAATATCTTGGCGAATGGTAGCACATCTTGGCATACGGCAATCAGCTAAATGAATGTCGAATACTTCAATTGCAATAATTATGACATTATCATACATTATCATGGATTGTGTTGATGCATTAAGAAGAGTAAAACAGCAACCTTCGATTTCAACCCAGTCGTCACCACATCAAAGCATCCCTGAGCTCTCGCACGCGCAGATCATCCTCATCCGCAGTCGGCAAATGTCCAATATTACAGACCTGAAGATTGATGCAAGTCCAGGTAACCTAGAAATATGAGTCTAAGTCTGTTTGTTCTACACAGTGACCCTTAAAGATATTATTTATATAAAAAAAAAAAAAACACTGAAATAGATGGTGATAAACTCCGTGTTTATTTTGTTGAGAATTACTACTATCATGAGAAAAAAACAATGGACAATGCTTTTGTGAGGATACTTGCTTCCTTTGCAGACACTATTCTGATTGAACCCACCCAAAAATAGAAACAGTTTTGGCCTGTGGGAAACCTGTCAAAAAGCCTGAAGGCCCCCAAAAAAAAATCCACCTGAAGCGCCCGATCTTATTTTGGATCTAAACGATCATTGGGGGACCCCCCAAAAAAATCATTGCTGAACCCAAAAATCATGTGGCCTATGGCTGGCTGATATAAAACGTTCTAAAACCTCACCGTCCCATAACTTGATAATTGGGGTATGCGGTATGCTTCATTTGGAGGCCCAAGTCCTCGGCACACCCGTCACCAACTTCGTGGGTCCATTGCTGGCAGAGGCTCCGCACTACATGTCCTGGCACCGGCGAAGGTTCCACACTACCTGCCAAACGGTCCAGGAGATTGCGCAAGCTGTGGGGGATACGGTGGTTGGACATAAAGACCCAGAGGCTTGGACACGTGGAAAGTCCCTCCGTCCATATGAACCACCCCTCAGTTTCCATGCTGGATGTAGGGGATAACTCCACATATTTGGGACATTTTGGGACCATACAATGGGAGTGCCTGATATTAGGGCGGTCTGTAGTTTTTCAAACTCCGTCCAATTTGGGTAGTCAATCATCTTCAGCCAATCCGAAGCCTTCTGTTTCTGTAGGCATAGTCAGACCCCATCAATCAATCGCATCTCTAAACTCTAAACCAAGCCTTGCAATAGGATTCGTCGGGATGCATATCTGTGGGAAATAACTTTGATTCGGCTTGATGTGCTGTTCCCAAATTGAGATGCCAAACCACAATGACATTCACGCCAAACAGCTGCGCAGGTCCACTTTACACAGGGCTCGACTGACCCTTCGCAGTGGCGTCGCGGCAGTCTTTTCCAGCTCCGGAGTTCAAGCAATGACCACGGCAACCTGGAACACCAAAGGAACATGAGACTTTGGACCTCGAAGAACATCAAGGCTGCCACATCGACAGCTTCAGTATTGTCATCCAAAATGTCTAAACACCAGTTGCACTGATATGACCGAATCCCCAGACCATGCCATGCCACTATGGATTCCAAGATGCAACTAAAATTGCGAGATTTTCCACCCTGCACTTCGCCTCTTGGAGGATTGGAGTGGATCTCACAAAGACATTATTGAGCCATCGCTCGGCTTCTGCCACCTCTGGCCATTCTCTGTCTGCTTGCAAGCAGCTCTGGGGCTCGGGGTGAATTGTGCCCGCGCCAGCACTGAAGTCAAGAAACTGTAAGTGTTCTGCATGATCATAGTAAAGACCGCAACGTGATCTAAGGCCATGTTTGGATGGCTTGCAAATAGCAATGACATGCAATTCCCAGTTATCAGCATGTTTTTGGTCGTTTGAGGTCCCGATACAAGATTAATCCAGATTCCTTGAGCTTCGATGTGGAAGAGGTGAAATCAAACATCACATCTGCAGCGGGACCCTCAACGGGTCTCTTCTATGGCACCATCCCATCCGCAGCCATCGTCGCTATTTTTTTAAGGTCGGATTCGCCGACCTTGCGTCGGGATCTGTTGGGAAATTTGCACAGTTGATCTGTTTATGGTAAGCAGAGAGACATAATCCTGATATCTTGCTGCTGACAATGCCAATAGGTGACCCAGTTGCAGATTATGATAAATATTGATAAATTATAAACCCGTATAAAAAGGCCAGCTATATTCTGTGGTTGTATTGGGTTGTCAATCACAATGTCAACCCCAGATGAATAAACGGGGGTACACCAAAAACAGTGAGAAATTACTATTTAACAGCAATTGGTACCCCCTATTAGTGAACTGGTGGTTGATTACAGTAATCCTCGTTAATGTTTGTCCCATTCTATACATGTTCCATCAAAAAACCAATAGATCTCCATTAAAAACCCATTAAAGATATTTCAAAATCATTAAAACGCATTAAGACACAATTAAACTCATTAAACCACCATTGAAGCATTAAAACCCCATGGTTTGATCAATGTTTCCTTCCTTGCAATAATCACTTCGTCATGTCTCTCCCGGCCGTGGCTTCACACCACTTGGCCATCACTTGGATTGGAGCTCGTTGCTCCTGCAGGTAAACTTCGCCGAGCCCACAAAGTCAAAGGCTCCTGCGAACTGAAACTCCTCTTGGGAGCGGGGACGTATGAAATTTTGGTGTCTACTCCACCACACATCTATCATCTAACATCCACAGGTGCAAGCCCCCAGTCCTCCACATTTACCCTTCGGCTGCAAGTTGTATGTCACGCAATGTGTGCAATGAGGATCGCGGCATCCTGAGTAGCCGGTGCCCCCGGTCTCGCTACTTCAATGAAAGGTTCTGCCATAAAAAATGGAAGAAATACCGTAAAAATGTAGGTTTGTCCACAAAAAGGGTAATTACCCCAAAATCCAATGCATTATCATAATTTCCTGACATCATTTTGTTTTTTTTGGTGTGCGGCATTTGTGGCCAAACTCATGTACCTCGACCCAGCATCCGCGGAGCAAACCCAAAGACATCGCCGCACAGGTGAAGTTTCCATAGAGCACATCCGCACCGTGCCTGAAACCACCGCTTTGCGGTGCGGATTGAGCTATGTGGTTGTACCCATTTAGACAGACTGTATCCGGGAATAGTGAAACAGACTCATCATCCGTGGTAATTCATGGCGTATACACCCTTGCTGATCACATCCCAGGTTGCGTTGTTTTTGAACACTTTTTGACGGTGATCGCATGAATATGATGAGGTGCGTGTTCACCACTGAGCCGGGGGTCACCATGAGGGCAAGATCTACTGGTCGATTTGCACATGCACTGAAGCCTAGATATGGAAACCAATGGTTCCCCCGGAAAACTATCAGTATCTGCAAATGATTTTTTTGTTCGGTATCATCTAGTCTATAATTATTTATGTTGGTTTTCTGGAGGGTAAATGGGATCCCACGCCATGGAACTAAGGTTTGAACACCTTGTAAATTAATGTAATTTATGCCTGGTAGTTTGGAGTTACACCTCAAACTGGACCTGGAAACTGGCGGAATGGTGTGGCAAGCGGATCAGCCCAACCTGATTGCTTCGCAGGGTGCTCCACTGGTGGTCACTTCAGCCACCGGACCCACACAGCCTGCAAGGGCAACGTGGGTTGAAACTGATCTTTTGAGACCTTCTCACCCCTGTCATACCATTCCAAGCTTTGAAAAAGTGTACACTCCAAGGCAGCTCATCTTTTTTGTAAAACTAAACACACTTGTAATTTGATGTAATTTGTACGTAGTCTTGTGCCATCAACCTGAGCTGTGGCCAAAACCTGGGTTTTATTTTTATACTAACATACGTCTTCCGCGAACGCTTCCTCGCTACTTCCGCGGCCACAGTTTCCACTTCCGCGGACGGTCCCGCCCTACAATTCACTTCCGCAGCGCTTCTGCAAACATATCTATCGTTGCAATAAGAAATGTGGCGAGAAACGCTCTTCGGGTTCCGCAGCGCTCCGCGCTGGTTTTCAGACCCCTTCCGCGAAAGCTTGCACGGAGCTTCCGGGTTGCGGGTTTTCACTTCGGCGAGGTCATCTTACTTTAAGCCCAAGATAAAACAAACACATTGGGGTTTTGGTCGCTGCTTACCTGAAATCTGACATCCAGCCTGGCTGTTGGTACGCATAGATGATGACTCCATCATTCCTCTGCTGCGGCTCAGCGGACCGCAGAGCGTCCTCCGCGCCGGACGTGCTGGCGCTAATCACGGCACCAGCAGCGCTGAGGGACTCAGCTGGCATCGAGCTGTGCCAGAAGATAAGCACCAGACCCAAAGCCAGAAAGGCCACCAACAGAAGGAGCTTGGGCACCTCAAGAGAAGCTATATTAATATAAATATGATCATTCAAAGAGGGAGCAAACACCAAAATAGCTGCGATATGAGCAAAATCGGGATGAAAGCAACAGTAACCAAAATGTAAATGACCAAAATTGGAGATGGTTCAAATTGATAGCAAAGGGGAACCCAACAATGTCGGATGTTTCACTGTGGAAAGAAAAAACTGTGGTTTGCAGGATTTTGATGGATTTTGAAGGTCTGATTGATTGTAAGCAACCATAAGCAACCCAATATTCGGCAACTCTCAATACTGCTATACTCCATGGATCTCACCAAAGTAGACATGTTACATCGGTCCGGCCATCCCCCCAGCAACAAGTTGGGCCTCCTTTATACTCCTTTCCTGCGGTGGGTCCGGAGAATATTCCTTCGCCACCAGTGCCCTGATATCATCGCTACGTTGGTCCATCATGTCACCCCAAGGCGGCCATGTCAAGGGCATCTGCTCTTCGGTGAGCTCTGGCAGGCGAGGAAAGGAAGGCTTTGGCATTATCTCAGCTGAGCCAAAGATGCAGTGAGGCCCACATCAGGATTTGACCTCTAAAAATCCAAATGGAATAGAATAATGCAGCAATGAATTGCTTTCTCAACACGGGAGAGACTAAGAGGAGCTAACTTGATCAGGAAGTCGGAACATAAGCAAAAGCACAAAGGACAACAAAGGGTTCCAATAATAGAAAGTGTTGCTCATGGAGTGCGATATCTCAAAAACTGGTGTTTCTTTTGCATCTTTTGCTCTCCATCTGCACATCCTAGGTGGGGTATGGTTCAAAAGGCTACTACCCTGTTCATCTCCCCATGTTTCATGTCTCCTATGCTTGTCGCTTGTCTGGTTGGTCGTGGTTTCACGCCCTTGAGAAACCATTCATCAGTCAATTGGGATCATTCCATGTGTTGGATGGAAACTATGTAACATTATGTCTATAAATGATTATAAATGTGTAAGTAAGCCACCAATGGTTTATCATGTTTATCATGTCTTTCAGCTCATTGAGTCTTCAATTGTGGAGGTTACATTGGTTTCATTGGGATGATCCCTGCCATCTTGTGGCCTCCGTGGACGCCGTCCAACATGAGGCAAACCTTCAGCACTGTCCAACCATGGAGGCTTAAGACACCAGAGTTGAGGAGTGAATCAACATGCTTGATTGTTTCATCGGTTTAATTCGTTTCACATCGTTTCACATGTTTCACTATTTCCAGCTACCCACTTACCCTTTGCTAATTAAGAAAATAGCAATGGAACATCACCCATTTGCAGATGAACTACTGTACTCCAAGAAATGATGATATTGGATAGTCAAGTAAGATTACCAAGGGCTAAATCAGAAGGTGAAAAAACCCTGCAGTCCGCCCCGATTCTTCCCCTTGCTCCAAGCTGAAAAACCACCACCGTGCGCCAAGATTGGGCCATCACTCCCAGATCGAGGAGGCCATCCAAATCGTCCACTGGGGCCTGAACAAGACATGTTGGAACGTTGAAAACACTGAGCATGGCTACCATATAACACTCTATGAGACAGTAGTTCACCGGAGGTTGTCCTCAATTTTCCCATCGTCTGAATGAAATCGGTGTGACCAACACCGAGTGTACAGCTCAGAATCTCATCCCTATAGAAAATCGATAGACTTCGAATGTCCCACTTCCTTCAAGACAGTTCAAATGTGTGTTACTTTCCAAGCTTGGTCAGTCTGAAGGATCAAGTGAATCCTGAACGTCTTGCAAGAAACCATGCTTGTGGGTGGTTTCACCGTTTCACCCGCGACAAAAATGGAAGTCTACTTGACTCGCGGATCATCCTAAGCAGGGATCGAGAAAAACTACGAAACCGCTTGAAACCACCGGGTTGATTCCTTCACCTCCAACGCTTTGTAAATGGCTCACAAGAGAGTTAAGTCGCCTTTATAATACTTATTGTACAACATACGCATGTTTTCTCCAAATAAATATGTATGTGATGGTACAAAATGGGATATCAATGGAATATATTATCTCTGAATGAAATGTAAATATCTATATATCAGCATTTCCTCAGGCCCCAGCCTCAAAAGCAAAGACACGCAGCCTCCCCGGCAGCAGCCAAGTCACACACCTGCGGCAACCGTTGAAAGCTGGGTGTTTGAGCCGCCGGAGGCTACATGGCGCTGTGGCACCTGGCTAAAGGCTGCCCCAGCAGGTTCCAAACCTCGGCACCAGCCACAGACATAGAACACTGGGATCTCTTTCCCCGTTGCCAGATGGGATATCAGCTGGCTATATGATATGAGCGGCAAATCATGGGCTTTCAAAATGGAGTATGTAAAATAGATGGTGATCTATAGTTAGGATACAACTGAGTTGTCTGCGCAAATAAGTGCCAAGTTTTGACGATGAATTTGTATTGTATTTGCGATTAAAGATGATTAAAGGATATTAAAGGTGCATAGCTTTTCCTTTACAGTTCGTCCATCATTTTCTCGGGATGGATTTTTGTCCTTTCCGACCTTCACCCAAGCAGCGACTGAGCCCGTGGCTGCAAGCGCCAGCATTGACCGAGCATTGTCCAATAGGAACTGTATCCTCCAGCAGAGCTTGTGGATCAAAGATGAAGTTTATATAACCATGTTGAATTCTGTTGAATCATCTTCAATCAAGTTACAGTAATCCCTAATATAGTAACATAGCGATGGAAAATGAATGGTCCATTTATAGATGATCCATTCAAAAACATGTTTATTTTTCCATAGCTATGTTTATTGAACTTGGGTGATTTTGGCGTTCCAAGTGTGGCCACACTCAACAAGCGCTCAGCTTTCTGCCTTGCACTGTTCTCCGTGGGACACGACCTCAAGGGCGGAAATCCGCAGAGCCAGTGGCAAAGGAAGGAAGGGCTAAAGAGATCTTGGCGCTGGCAGTATACAAACTAATAGTAACTATGGGTCAGATCCCAAAAACCCTTGGTTGTATAGTGGTTGTCTCGGATCTGCCTCCAATTTCCCAAGCATCATCATATCATCTACCAATCCAACCTTGCAGCAATAGCAAACTACAGTGAAATGTAGCACGGACCTCTGGGTCCATGACTGTCTTTCCAAAGCTGCGGCCCGACCCTGGAAATGCAACAGCCAACCAAGCCTCAGAAGACTTGGTGGATCCTCGAAGATCATTTTGATTCTGGTGACATGAATCTGTCCATATAGATTCCACGTATATCCACGTATTGTGTTTGTTGATTGGCATTTCACGAAAGTGTCTGACATCCTTCTGCTAAACTTTCACTTTGCCGATACATATTATTATATAATATTATATAATATATCATATGTTCCGATCTGAGAGGTTCAAATAGGTTTCCAAACTTGATGAATGTGAAACACTGGTCCAAAGCATTCCATTGCCCCAACTGTTACCATGAAGATCGAGGTTACAGTAATGTTGCTGAGCTTGCCGAGGAAACAACGGACATCAACGGAGCGTGTGACAGCGGAAAAGCATCAGCATCTCCAGGGCACCCGACACTGGGAGGATCATCCACAAACCTTCAGTGGTGATGGTTTGATGGTTTGATGGTTTGAAATGGTTGGGATCCAACTATTATATATCTCCAGATATCTCCAGATATCTCCAGATATCTCCAGATATCTCCAGATTCCATTCCAACTTGCCAACTCTCTTTTTTGGAATAGCAGTTCCAAATCATACACGTCCTGTGATGCGCAACTGGGATAGATTGGTTGGCTGGTACGCATTCGAGATTCAATGATGCGCCTTGAACAGAAGGTTCGCAGTCACTCAATCCGGAGGTCTACAACTTGGTCATGCATTGGATCAGTTTGCTACAGGATTTGATGCTGAGGAACCTTGTCGGAGCTCAAGCAAAGTCGCAGCAGGTCCTATGGAGATGCACCCATGGTATGCCCATGATCCCAGCTATGAGGCTGTGGAGGCCTTCAAAGGATGAGAGCCAGACCTGCTGCTGAGTCCCAGATAAATAATATAGATCCCCAGTCCATAAATTGGGCACCATGCAGCGGTCCTAGCACCACAGCCACCCACACAGCGCTGAGTTGCCATGGGCTTTCCATCAACTGTGCTGCCTAGCGATGGCAATTGGAAAATGGATCAACATGTCCAACAAACTGGGTATCCCCAAACTTTCTACGGAAATGGATCAAAGTGGTTTAGGTTTAAAAGGGAAAGTTACAGTATGCAGGTTCAACATGGTTCAACCATCATCTTCGGACTCAGCTGCCCAAATTCTTGCCCTCCGCATGACCTCTTTTCTCAGCGCCTCATTGTTCGGGACGCATCTTTGGCCCCGTGTCTTTAACAAAGCGCGAACGACTGGAAAATGACCCCTCTCACATGCCAGTTGCCAAGGTGTCCTGCTTGGGAAAACAAAGTCTTTCAAGGATTCTGAAGAGAGCCATTCCCACCCGCCAAATTGGTTGCATCCACAGTCTGGTGGCTTACACCCTCAATCACCATGGTCACAAATTGTTCTTGTCCGTGTCATTTGCAGAATATATAATTATGTACATATATAGTATGTATTGATGTATACTACAATTTGTTCGCAATTTGTATGCCTATTTTGGCGGCCGATATTACACCTCAACAAAATCCGTAATTATGCACCCAAAGTCCAAGGTGCCCATCGTCTTAACCTCTCCCTTTCCCATTAACTCTGTCCAGTCCTTCCATAACTTCCTGACACTTCAGCATCAGCGCCTGACTCAAGACTAGAAGACCATCGCTGACGCCAAAATGAAATAAAGTGAGATTGATCAGATTAATTGTTAATGCTCAATGGGATTGACCAAATCAACTGCCCAAACTGGAAATGCTGTACATTGTACAGATATGTGCGAGTCAATCCGCGCATTACAAGAGGGGCGAAAAAAGGCCAAGGCCAGTTGGCAAAATCAGTACAAACAAAAACCCTTGCAGCAACAAGCAGCAGCCAAAGGTGCTGACAAAAACCTGGCCCGAAAAAACCTACTGGCTTTCATTGTCTAACGCATATAAATCATATATAATCATATATATATATATAAACAGTAATACGATGTTTATACTTTCCAATTTGTCAAGCCTTGTGGTTTCCGTGGACCTCCAATGACCCTAAATCTTCGCACCTGCTTCGAGGAGACGTTGAACAATCTCTGCATGGCCCTGTTCACTCGCCAGCTGCAGAGACGTTCGGCCATACTGCTTGAAGTTGATGGCCGCGCGAGCATCCAACAGAAAATTCAGGACATCCAAATGTCCTTCTGCACTGGCTAGTTGCAAGGGACTTCTTCCAAATCGACTGGTGATGTTGATGTCAGCATGCCGTGCTTGCACGAGACATCGAATCCTGTCGATCGGACAACAGACACATACCATCACCAAGCCTCACGTTTTTGCTGGGATTCCTATCAAGCACCAATTGCTCAGGATATCTCAGGATATCTCAGGATACAAAGTCTTTGCAGAGCGTTATTTTTGTCAAGCCCCAAACATATTCTTCTGCCATCAAGACACCACAGCTGGATCCTGGTTGTCCTTTATGGGCACTTAGATAGATTGACATACATTGAGTATTCTATACTATATAAATAGATGCCTGTAGAGATGTAGATAGTTTTTGAAAATAGTATGACACTTATACAACATATAATAACAGATATACAAATCGGCTCAAATTTCGTGAGATTCTTCTCATGTCACCTCCATCCCCATCATCCCCATCATCCCCTTCACCGAGGGACAATTCCAAGTGCCCCTTCTCTGCGGCAATCTGCATGGGCGCTGCACCCAAGGTACCCTTCTTGTTGATATTGGCACCTCCCCTCAGCAACAGTTGTGCTGTCTCGGGGTGCCCGTGTTCGCAAGCCTCAGGGCACCACCAAGGAGCCCTGTAGGTGCTTCAATCAGAAAGCCACGAACAGAAAGGTGACCACACTGCGGTCACTCTCAGAACATCTCAGAAATACAGCATGTGTAACTCTATCATTCTATCTATAGCTTATTGCAGCTTATTCACATTTTCAGATTTGCTCACTGATCAATCTCAAATTAGTACAAGTAAAGAAGTCGCAACTGAAAATGCCTCCACTTACAGTGATTTCGCTTCAAATTGTGACACTTTGGCCCAAATGATGGATCTTTTCTTCCATGGGACCATTTGCACCACCGAGAGACCAACTGCAAGGGAGTGCGACCGCAACGCCCCGTGCCATTCGGATCGACCCCGGCCAAAATCAGCAGCCGAACGACCTGCAGCCAATTCAGCCGAAATTCAGCCCCAAGAAACTCTGCAAACTGATGACCTGATGGTTGGGTCACATTGATATCATTGATGAATGAAGGTGGGACTTCAAGTCCCTTATTGGCTTCGATATTCTGGTTCCCACACCCCACTACACACCTGTCGCAGGAAAAATATGGAAAAACGTGAAAACATCCTGCCAATGATGAGGTGATCAGAAGGGATTGGAAAGAGACCTGCGCCGTGAAGAACGCTAAAGTGCCGCTACAGCAATCACTTTGCCTGTCGAAACCACATGTCCCAGTTCGCTAAACCAGACCCCAACACTTGGCCCTCTGAGCCCTCTGGAGTCTCACCATGTCTCACCTTCACATGGCCACGTTCACAGGCGATGTGTAGAGGACTTCGACCATCTCCATGGCTGTCGTTCAGATCTGCCTTGGCCTCCAGCAACAGCCGCGCAACCTCAAGGTGCCCATGCTCTGCAGCCATCTGCAAGGGACTCTTCCCAACTGACCCATAGGGATCCGCCTTGGCCTGTGGCGTATAGGGCACCGGTGGCTTGCTGCTAGTTTAGAATCTGGATGATCTGGCAAGCCCGGGGACAAGACGTGTAAGACACGATGGGATTTCTCAGTTGATGGAAGTCTTGATGGAAGATTAGTAGAAATCTGGTTGGTAATTTGGTTATCTTAACCCACCAAGCTAATCATCTCAACGCTGAAAGAACCCGGCACCTGAAGCAGGAGCTCCACTACCTCGGAATTGCCTTGGCCAGAATTTTGGACCCCGAAACTATCCATCCAAAGGGAAGAGCTCAGTGGTGGTTGAAATCTTCTCCGGTTGGTTTTGCAATGAACCTGCGAGGTTCATTAGACTGTGTAGCTTCACCTTTCTTCCAAAAATCAAAGGGCCCCCACATTTCCTTCAAGAAACAACAAACCATTGCGCCACGGTCTGAATGTGGTTTCAATATATGGCGTGTTTTCAAGAAACCAAAAAAAATAAAAAACTGTCAACATCCATGTCTTCCAGAATTCAAGAAACCGAAACAATACAATAAAATACAATAAATCAACATCTTTCAACCAAGGCGCCCTGTTGACACGCTAACATCAAGGGCCTTTTGCCCCCCACCTTCACTGGCTCTGTCTCCGCCCGCGGCCCGGAGAAGGTTGTGAGGAGCTGGTCCACCCGCGACACATCGCGGGCCTCCACGGCCTCTCGCCAAGCAGGGATGGGCCAACGAACTTCATCAACTATCCGAATATGGGGGGGAAATATTTGGCAAAATGTTCCGACACTTTCACCCAGTTTCATTCAGTCCTCTTTAAAAAGCATAGGAACCAGAAGCTCCACCCAACCTTATCTGGGCTATTGGGGAAAAACTGGATGAGGTGAGATGCTGTGGCAAAGAAGAAGATTTCTCGTACCGTGCGAAAAGTTCAGTTGTCACCATCCACACGGCTAGTCCGAGAATGCCAGCCTATGCCATGGAGTCTGATCCATGGTTCTTGGATTTCAATTGTCTAAAGTCCAAAGTGATGAATCCCCTACCAATGAATCAGAGGCAAAAGGCCGTATCCACTGCGCAGCCACTGGCGGCTAAAACAAATCCAGATTGCATGTGCCTGCCAAAGGTTCTCATCGTGCTCCCAGGCTGCAAAGCTTTCAGCACTCGGACTGCACCTGACACAGCATGGCCATGGAACGGCACTGAAGGCGTTCCCAGTCATCATCATCATCATCATCATCATCATCATC
>Ga0126342_10016377_pt1 | contig 12922 bp, 10 predicted proteins | sample Cyp1metagenome_FD_92528 | JGI IMG/M metagenome (GOLD analysis project Ga0126342, IMG submission 92528) | Coral microbial communities from Lord Howe Island, Old Settlement Bay, Australia - Cyphastrea 1 metagenome | ecosystem: Host-associated > Invertebrates > Cnidaria > Coral ... | reverse complement strand
GAGTGGGCGGCGGGGTTTAGATCTCTTGTGAAGTTCGACATGTAACATAGTGTTCAGAGGGGGTGGCGGGGTTTAGATTCCTGGTTAAGTTCAACATGCAACATTTAATCATAGTGGTCAGAGGGGGTGGCGGGGTTTAGATCTCTTGTTAAGTTCAACATGCAACATAGTGGTCAAAGGGGGCGGCGGGGTTTTGATCTCTTGTTAAGTTCAAGATGCAACATAATGGCCAGAGGGGGTGGCGGGGTTTAGATCGCTTGTTAAGTTCAACAAGCAACAGACTAGTCAGAGGGGGTAGCGGGGTTTTGATCTCTTGTTAAGTTCAACATGCAACATAGTGGTCAGAGGGGTTGGCGGGCTTCAGATCTCTTGTTAAGTTCAACATGCAACATAGTGATCATAGTGGTCAGAGCGGGCGGCGGGGTTTAGATCTCTTGTGAAGTTCGACATGTAACAACATAGTGGTCAGAGGGGGTGGCGGGGTTTTGATCTCTTGTTAAGTTCAACATGCAACATAGAGGTCAGAGGGGGTGGCAGCGTTTTGATCTCTTGTTAAGTTCAACATGTAATATAGTGGTCACAGGGGGTGGCAGGGTTTTGATCTCTGGTTAAGTTCAAGATGCAACAGAGAGGTCACAGGGGGTGGCAGGGTTTTGATCTCTTGTTTGCATCTTGAACTTAACAGAGAGGTCAGAGGGGGTGGCGGGGTTTTGATCTCTTGTTAAGTTCAACATGCAACATAGTGATCATAGTCGTCAGAGGGAGTGGCAGGGTTTTGATCTCTTGTTAAGTTCAACATGCAACATAGTGGTCAGAGGGCGTGGCGGGGTTTAGATCTCTTGTTTCTTTTTGGTTTCTAATTCGTACATTTTGATTTCTGAATCGTACGTTTTGGTTTCTGACTCGTACATTTTGATTTCTGAATCGTACGTTTTGGTTTCTGACTCGTACATTTTGGTTGCTGAATCGTACTTTGGGTTTATGAATCGTGTTTTTTTTTGGTTTCCGAATCATGGCCTTTTGGTTTCTGAATTGCTGCGGTTTTGGAAGCTGAATCGGTCCTTTTGGTTTCTGAATCGTACATTTTGGTTTCTGAATCGTACTTTTTGGTTTCTGAAGCGGACGACGATCAAATTAACCGCCAGCACCACATCTGGGACAGGCCCCAAGATTACAACGTTGTCGTGCACCCTAGAGTGAAGGTCCAATCCAAAAAAAATAAAGTAGAACTGGAAAATACATCTGGCATCCATTCTCCACGCTGATCCATTCACTACATCAGCATCCAAAGATGCTTCCCCTTCAAAGCAAAAAAGTCTTGTAGTCACACTGGGCTCACCGACTTTCACCACCAGGGCAACCATGGAGGTCAAGGAGCACCTGCAGAAGCAGATGGGGACCGTGCTGGTGCTTGGAGGAAATGCTGGGTTGAGTTCCACAATGGTGGGAAGAAAGCAAAAACGCCATGCCACAGCTGCTACAAACAGCTGCCGTCTTGATTAAACCCCAAAAGATCGACTTCAAATCAGATTCAGAAATCCATGCCTCGAAAGAACCATCTGATAGAGTCGTGAGATCATTTCAAGGTGGACCTTAGATTTTCACCCACGCAATACGAACGGCACCTCCAAGTCACACTCTTCTGCCCACTGCACCGCACGGTCCAAATACTCCAGGGCTGGGCCCTGGCGGAGTGGCCGGGGATCTGGGATGGGATCAAATGCACAGAAAAGTGTGGAAGGCAAAATCATTATCTGAACTTTGAATTTTCACGTTCTGGAAGGTCACCTCAAGTACGATGTCACTTCACTTCGCAAACTGATGCCTTCCTTTTCCATCCAGCCAATAGTTAGCTTCCGGAGGCACCGGCACCGCATGCGCCTCGTACGGATCGCCGTGGCTGGGGCCCAACACGATCCAGTATCCGAAGGGCACCTCAAGCTTCAGGCCACAAGCAGGGAAGTCGAGTCCAAGAACACAAGTTGTATGAGCTTACTAAAATTGCAAGAGATGTGTCAACTGAGGTAGGCATAAGTCATGTCCCCTTTCCCTGCACTCAACCAGCAAGAGCTCTTTCAGTGGTTGCTAGATCTATGCAAAATACACGTCAGACTTCTCTTGCAAGATTCCGGCTTCACAAAAATCGATTACAAGAAGGCCTAGTGCACAGACATGTGCTATACTTCTCCCTCAACTCCTTTTTCCAACAAGTGAGGACGCGAGCTGCCCCATTTCAATCCCAGGTCCTCCAGCCGTTGGATCTGCTCCTTGGTGAGAATGCCCCTTGAATGTGCAGCGCGTTGTCTTGCTACCCAGCCGCCGAGTTTGAAGCCATCGGAAGCCTCATAATCACGAGGCACAACAGCATTTTGATGCTCTTTCTTGTAGTCTTGCAGCCTTTCAGTACCTTGCTCCCACATGTGGCCATAGACATTCCAAATGAATCCCACATTATCAAGGCATTGGATATGTTCCTTGCCCAGTTTGCCTCTGGACTTTGCCACACGTCTCTGGTTAACCCAATTGCCAAGTTTAAAGCCATCAGCAGTCTCATAACCCTTAGGTACAAGCACATGTCCATGCTGTCTCCTGTAGTCTTGCAGCCTGTTGATGCCTTGCTCCCACAAGTGATCAAGAACATCCCAAACAAATCCCAATTCGTCAAGGCTTCTGATCTGCTCCTGACCCAGCTTGCCTTTGGACTTTGCCATGCGTTTTTTGCTGACCCAAATGCCAAGCTTGAAGCCATCAGAATCATAATCATGAGGCACCAGCACATGTCCATGCTTTCTTTTATAGTCTTTCAGCCTGCTTATGCTTTGCTCCCACCAGTGGCCAAGAACATCCCAGACGAATCCCAAGTCGTCAAGGCTTTTGATTTGCTCCCGGCCAAGCTTGCCTTTGGATTTTGCCACGCGTCTGTGGTTGACCCAAAGCCCAAGTTTAAAACCGTCAGGAGTGACATAATCCGAAGGCACAAGTACATGGCCGTGCTTTGTTTTGTACTCTTGAAACCTGTTGATGCCTTGCTTCCACAAGTGATCAGGAACATCCCAAACAAACCCCAAGTTGTCAAGGCTTTTGATTTGCTCCTGGCCAAGCTTGCCTTTGGCCTGTGCCACACGTTTCTGGTTCACCCAACTGCCAAGTTTAAAGCCGTCAGGAGTGACACAATTGCGGGGCACAAGTACATGTCCGTGCTTTGTCCTGTATTCTTGGAGCCTTCTGATCCACCGTTCCCACCGGTGATCAAGAACATCCCAAACAAATCCCAAGTCGTCAAGGACTCTGATCTGCTCCTGACCCAGCTTGCCTTTGGACTTTGCCATGCGATTTTGGCTGACCCAGATACCAAGTTTAAATCTGTCAGGAGTGACATAATCATGAGGCACCAGTACATGTCCATGTTTTTTCTTGTAGTCTTTCAGCCTGCTGATGCTTTGCTCCCACCAGTGACCAAGAACATGCCACACAAATCCCAAGTCATCAAGGCTTTTCCTGTGCTTCTCAAGAATGTGGCCTCTGGACTTTGCCACGCGTCTGTGGTTAACCCAAAGCCCAAGTTTAAAACCGTCAGGAGTGACATAATCCGAAGGCACAAGTACATGGCCGTGCTTTGTTTTGTACTCTTGCAACCTGTTGATGCCTTGCTTCCACAAGTGATCAGGAACATCCCAAACAAACCCCAAGTTGTCAAGGCTTTTGATTTGCTCCTGGCCAAGCTTGCCTTTGGACTTTGCCGTGCGTTTTTGGCTGACCCAAACGCCAAGTTTAAAGCCGTCAGGAGTCTCATATTATGAGGCACAAGAACATGTCTATGATCATGGCTGTATTTTTCTAGCTTTGTCCTGCCCGTCTCCCACAGGTGTGCAGGCACATCCCACACGAATCCTAAGCCATGAAGGAGCTCCACCTGAATGTTGCTGAGAACTCCCCTCTTATATGCTCCACGCACCCATTTCACCCACAAGCCAAGCTTGCATCCAGCACGCGTGCATCGTTGTGGCACCAAAACATGCCCATGCACTTTTTTGAACAAGCAGAGCTCCCGCATTTCCATATCCCATGCGTCTTGGCCCCGACTCATTCCCAAAATCCTCGGAAAAATGGACACCCGCAACAGCCGTGCAACAGCTTCTCTTGCTGAAACTTGCAATGCTGTTGTTAGCAAGGCTTCTGCCAAAATACCGACGCGTCCGTTGCATCCTTCTGCCGACAACGAGCTTTCAAAGGCGGGATCCGAAGTTGCCAAGTCACTCAACAAGCGGCTCAGCTCGGCATCTTCCAGCAGGGTGTCATTTTCGCATTGTATAACGGGTGGGGCAATAATCAAAGCCTGAAGCTGTGTGGCAGAGCCAGTTTGCTAGCACCTTTGACCTTTAACACAAGTTTTGGACTGGCATGTGCAAGACAAATCAAGTGCCAAATTTATGAACTATGGGAAGTCAGAAGTGTAACTACCGCAGTTGATATCATTCTGTCCATCTCCAAGCAAGTATGTAAACAATTCTGTCGCAGACAGCACAAAGCTGCTGAGCCAAGTGACATCAATCTTCTCCGGATGCGTTCGCAACACCCTTCCCACACATTGTCTCAACCTGATGCCCCTCCTCGGTGCCACAAACAAACACGTGTCCGCCGCCGGCAGATCTACCCCTTCACTCAGCACATCCACCGTCACCAGCACCCGAAGTCCGCCATGCGCCTCACGCCGCTGGAAGTTCGACAGGATCTCCTGCCGTTGCGAGGCCAAGGTCTGGGCGTTGTAGTGGTCAGCTGCGATGCCAACATCCAGCAGCATGTTGGTGAAGGTAATGGCTTCATGGACAGTGTTGCAGAAGGCCAGAATCTTTCGGGCGAGGGGCCTGGGATGACTTGGCAAATTGTGAGGTGGGAAAATGTGTTTTTTTAAAATCTACACACGCATTCCTGAAAGAGTAGTGGGATGTGAACCCTTTTCAAACTGTTGGGATCAAGAAGTCAAAGTCAACTGTTTGTCATAAGTGGAAAGAGTCACATTTACCACAAAGACTGATGCTGCATAAACAATTGCTTGAGGTAGTCTCAAAACAACGCAAATCAAGAACATGTACACTCGCCGAAAGTCTGTCCGCACAAATGTTATCAAAAACAAAACTCTGAAGCAAAGGCAAGTGACAAATTCTGAATGAGCTTCACCAAACTGGGTCGGGGATCCCCTTCAGTCACCACCGGCACCATCACCGTATAGTCCTTGATAACCCCCTCTTCAATGGCCGGCCGCAGCCCAAAATCGTAGTCCGGCGCGTTCAGCAGCAGCGTGGCGGTGAAGAAAATCCGCTTGGCCGCTGTCAGACCGAGAACTCGCCCGGCATGGATGCCACCACTGCCATCGTTCAGGCCATCTGGAGACGGTTCGTAGTGATGAGCTTCATCCAGCAGCAGCAAATCCAGTGTCACATTCTGCAGCTGCCAAGCGGAGTTGCGGACGCACACGAAGATGTCGGCCTCCAAATCCGCTGGGCAGTTGGTGCCCACCCGGGAGATTCTGCACTGGAGGGTTTTCTCCAGAAGTTGCGCCATCTGCTCCATCAAATCCAACTTGGGCACCATGACGCAGGCGCGTTTCCCAGGGCCCAGCTCTGCCAACAGATCCAGCATCACCAGACTCTTCCCAGCACCCGTGGCCATTTGAACGAAGAAATCACGCTTGGAGGTCAGGAGGAAGTCGTGGCAGCGTTTCAAACACTCCAATTGGTGCGGCCAACGCTTCAATTTGCTCTTGGAGTGCTGTGAGATTTGCTTGGCTGGTCGCTGCTTTCGCGCCACCTCTCCTGGATGTAGCACAAAGATTTCAGGATGGGAAGGTAACGAGCAGTTTCTAAGTGTAATTTCTGACCAACAAACCCTGACTAGACTTGGATATCATGGCTTCCTCTCATAGTCAGTCTGGGATTATTCAAACCCGAGAAAAAAATGCTGCCAACACCACCAAGCATCGCCATGTGGCAATCTCCTTAGCCGTGTACCTCCTATGAATTGCTCCACTCATCTGCTGCCAGTAGTCGGGCAGCTGCGTGCTCTCATTGGTGGCCACTATGAGTTGCTTCACAAAGGGCATCAACGATGAATTCTTGGCCATGGCCATGAAGTAGAAAGTCGTCAGCCTCAGCAAGGAGCTGCCCTGGAACCACAAAGAAAGCTTACAACTTGACCAGAAAGGTAAAAGAAGAAACATGGTATATTCATAGCGTACAAAATGCCAACACACAAGTCTAGTTTATCAGCATCGCTTGGTCAGATATTGCAACCTGCAACCGTTGACACATCCACCCCCAAATCCAACACACACCAAACACGTCCAAACCATCCAAACACAACTCCTACACCCCTACCCCCAAACAAAAAATCCATCCCAATCACCATTGCTGACTTTACAAATTTCAAACGGTCATGGCTATAGCTTCTGGTTCTGGTTTCACCACCTTACCATTTCCACTCCCAGGCGCCGGTTCAACGGCACCGCCCCACCGTAGTCCTTGGCCTGCACTGCCACCGTGAGGTTCAACGCCAGCGAATCGATGCCCCGATCCTCCAACGGCAGCTGCAGGTGCTGCTTGAGGCAACGCGGCAGTTGGTTCCAGGGCACCGTGTGGAGATCCAGGGCACTGATGAGTTCCTTTGGGGCACCAAACAAGGGTTGGAGCATCTGTTGCCTGGTGCTTTGGGAAGATCTTTGTGCTAAAAGCTGACAACAACTGTTGACTGATTGTGTGGAAACTCTCTCAAGGTGATGCTAAAGTCTTTGAACTTGGACTTTTTGCGAACACTGGGATTTGTTTGCCAAACCTCTTGAGCAATGTGGATTGGTTTAGGGCGTTTCCATCAAGATATCTTTGTTGTTGGTTGGGTTTGTCTCAGGGGCAAGACATCCTCACAAACGCCAAAGAGAGAGCCAATACAAGCAAAAAGACACTCACATCCACCACCAGAATCAAGCTAAACCGCCTAAACCCACAAAGGTCACTTTCACCACCAACCACCACCAAAGAAATTACGTGCTAAACTGCTAAACTTCCAAGTGTCCAGCTCCCTTCCAGGCGCCAGATTCCCCACCGCCAGCGCTTCCAAGGCCTTGGCCCTGACCGCCCGCTGGATGCGCCGCACCTCGGCGGCCGGCAGCACCAGGCCGCAGCCGGCGATCCACGCGGCAAACGACAGCCATGGGAGACCCACGCGACGCCGGGGCATGGCCAGTGACTGAGCCAAGGTGGCCATGGATGCTGAGTGGGTTCACAAGGAATCAGCTATATAATTAAATCTAACTAATAGTAATGAACTGTGGTTCTGAACTATGGTTCTTGAGGGTGAACTTCAACATATCGTCAGCTGCAAGATTTGCTCATCAACATCAACGTGCAATCAAATCAAAGCCCTGAGGTCGGCATGAGGTCGGCACGCGCACAGCGTTGAGGCCCATGTTCTTGATGGCCACAAAATCCTCATATGTCATATCTGAATCTCCAGAGGTGTTTGGTGGGACTGAAAGGTTCCGCAAAGCCAGCATACTTTCTTGAACTCTTATGCCCTTGGTGGGTTCTCTGCGAATTGTTCAACTCGTATTTTCACGGGACCTGAAGGAATCAGCACCATTCGTGCTGTTCATTTTCCAGGACCCCAAGCTGATGAATCTACTCAGATTCAACACCGGCCCACCATGGAGGTCCTCCTTCTGAATAAAGGTCTCGCGATGTCGGTGCAAGATGTCTACGGCCTGCCAGGCATGTTGTGCTGAAACTTCTCTGCAAATAGCCATTCATAATTGCAAGTGGCGCGTTTCTCGAGTTCGAATTGTAATGTGAAAATGGGAAACACCAAAATGTTTAACTACCATAATTTGTTTTTTATGATGCTGTCATCCCTTAAACTTCTTAAACAACCAACTAGTAGAGTTGTAGTGGCCGTTTCACACCACGCTAAGACCCTCATGGACATCACCACGCCAAGCCCGTGCGCCTGACGTCTTCTCAAGGTCTCCATCAAGTCCCACTCGCATCGACCAGTGTCTCGGCACAGCCGCGACGTGTGGCAGCTGGTGGCAGCTGGTGGCAGGTTGCCAATAATTCTAAGGAACATAAAAAGGTACAAATATGCACAGATACGGTATTTGTTCGCAAAATCACGCAGAACTGCGGACATGATCAAATCAGAAAATCGCTGAACAAGAATTTCCTCGATCAACTGCAGCATCTAGTGCATTCACCAATCGACCCAGCCCAGCTGAGCAGCCCGGGCTCAGAGGTGCAGAGGGGCCGGGCTCCAAAAGTAGCCACCCACCGAGGTTCACTCCCCGCCTCGCAGTGGAGGCGAAAGATTGGGAAAGTAGGTCATGGTCAAGCATTCATTTAACCAGGTTATATGATTCGAAATTGTACTAGTCAATAGTCAAATAGTCAACTTAACCGGCTTATGTAATACGAAATATGAAATATGTGTATTTTCTACAATCAACAATAGGAATTGAACAAGGAAATGTCTTGGATGATGTGGGGAAACCCAAGAAGAAAGCACATCCCAATCGACCCAATATGCCCATTGACCCAACTGCAAGAAACACACCCAAACAGGCGCTGAAAGCTTCCGCTCAATGAAGTTGAAAGTCCCTTTTGGCCTGACCTAACTAGAATCAGCACGTTCAAGAATTGGGTTCTACCCTCCAAAATAGTCATTTAATAGTGTTTAATAGGGAAAATGATGAGAAAACCATGAAAACCATGGAATTTTGCATCCATTTCCAAACGGGCCCTGTTCGCCCCAACCCCTATGGTTACTGCAGTTTTGGGTGCTCCGGCCAAGGACGAGCGCGGCCTGACCCAAAAACTCACATGAGTCACTTGGGTTGGGAGGTAGGGATGAAGAAAATATCATAGATCTATAGGGCAGAGACACTCCACAGAATGGAAACAGAAAACATGCAACAGGATATTCTTGGGGGGATTGACTGATTTACTTGGCCAGCGAGTTAAATTCACCCATCACAGTGCCAAAAGTTGCAGGTGTTGAAGAGGTGCTGAGACATTTACATACATCTTTGTGCTGCAACTTGCTTAGCACCAAAATTGTGGGGTACCCTACAGCGACAATTAAGGGAAACGATGATAAACCTTCCCACATTTTGAGATAAGCCCAAATCTGTGTTTTTTCACTTTGGGAGTGAGAAGCGCGGGAAGAAATTTGGACAACAACATCCACACATTCTTTTCTATTCTATTCACAGGCAGCAAGTCAAGGGTGCCAAGCACATGTTTCTGCTTGGAACCCATTAAAATACTGTGGCTCAGCTGGTGTCGAGCAACTTTGGAAAAGGCCACAGCCAAGAACTCATGGCTGTTCTCAGATGCTGCTGACCCAGGTGTTGGCAAGGTTCCAGATTCTAGTGCAAACCACAACTGTACCCTCCGGTAACTTAATGTAGCAATGCAAAATTGCCCATCTATGATGGTTTGCCATGTATGAATGGTGACTTTCCATAGAAAGCGGTTCATTAGCCAAAGGGTACATCTCTTTGTGTTGTTTATCATACTAGTAGGTTCCATATTCGAACATCTTCCTACACAACAGATCCTTGGGGCGTGGGCCAAACCACCCGACACCCCAAAAAGTTCTGCAAAAAAGCTGCAAAAGTCAAGGGGCAGTGGCGGCAGTGGTGCCACCACTGGCGGTGGTGCCACCACTGGCGGCGGCACCACTGGTGGTGGCCGCACCACTGGCTCGAGCACTGAACTCCTGGAGGCTCGCCACACATTTGGACCCACTTTACACCAACCACAATCACCACATTCTCTACAGTCCAAAGGTCCGAAACAAGAACCCTCTTCCAAACCTTTCCAACCCTCCCAACTTGACTTTCAACCCTTGCACCTTTAACTTCTAGCCCTGCCAACCCTTCCCCACCATCCCCAGCAGCTCCTGGTACCCTTCCTTCGCCAGCCTCAAGGCCGCCTGCAGCGCGATGCCAGGACCGCCCAGGCGACACGCCAAGTTCCGCTCGTAGCTGTCGAGCCTGACATGGCCAAACCATCCAAAGCTTCCCATCCCAAGGATGTTAAGCCTGGAAAGATTGAATTGATTTCAAGGCCACTTCTGGACTGGATGACTTAGATGACTTAGATTTCTTTCGGGCATAGCAAAATTCTAATTCTTGTAGGACTCCATGTTGGCCATCCACCAGGAAAATAACCAAAAATGTATATCAACCATCCAACCATCATCCATCCAACGTCAATCTAACCACATTCCAACCATCAAACCAACTATCCACCTCTCCACCCATCCACCATCCAACCCCTCGCGCCTGTGCGGAAACAAGGCCTCCGCGGATTTCGCCACCTCTTCCGAGGCCACAGAGCTGCGGCTGCCTGGCGAAATCGCGACTGCTTTGGAGTTGACAATGTCATTATCATATAGATATCTGATAATTAGTTCATATCGAATCTTATAAGTTCCTACAATATCATGTCATATATTATTATTATTATTATTATTATTATTACTATTATTATTATTATTTTATTTTTATTTTTATTTTTATTTTTATTTTTATTTTTATTTTTATTTTTATTTTTATTATTACGTACGTCAAATATAAGTTCGTATAATGATCTGTTCATCAATTCTCTGGATTTATACCAATGAAAAATAAATTCAAATGGTTCATAAGTTCATGTGATTCAGATCAATACAGCACAGTATTCAATACTTTCCATGTTGAGATCTGTTGGTAAGTCAACATCAGTTCATACCACGTCATACAACTCAACTCAATATCCTCTGCCAACATGTTTTTGATACGCTCATGGATCCAAAGAATCCGATGGGCCTGTGCCTGTGCCGCGAAGATTCCGCAGTTTGCTGTACCTCATCTCCGGTTGGGGGCATCGAGGCACCTAAATCCAATGATTCATCATCATGCCCCCGATCGAAGTTGGTAACTTGTTCGGTATACCTTATAATTAATTACTGTACTTATAATTACCTGAGACACTGATATCAGAAGAAACCAAATTTGGCTGTCAACCCGTTGGGTGTCTCTGACAGTTCTTTGGACTCTGATCATCTCAGAGGTTGATAGAGCCGCACATAATGCCGCAAGATTTCAAGTCAGCTATATCAAAAACCATTCCTCCATTTAAAAATGTGTACTGTGTACTCTCGTAATAAAACATTGCAATGGAAAAATACCCCATTTGGTTATTTTGGCTGATTCTCCCAGATAAAATGATGCTCATTTAGTTTGGGGATTTCCCAGTCACGTTGACATCATCACCGCCCCCTTGGGGCTGCACGATGTCGCTGCCACTCTGGCTGCATTGGCCCAGTGTAGAGCTGCTGCCGCTGCTGAGGCGTCAAGCTCCTTCGGCGCCAAAATTCATCAGTTTTCCCGTGTTTTTTGTCGGGTCACAATTCTGGTTTCAACGGAGAAAATAGTAAAATTGCCCATTTGATTGCCAATTACTACCTTTTTTGGGAGGTTGAATTTGCTTGAGATGGCCCCCCAAAAATATATATATACAATCGCGGTAGATTTCCCAAGTGGTAAATGACCCGTGGGCTTCAGAAAATCTAGAGTAAGCATGACTTTGACAAACTTGGGTCATTTCCGGAACTAAATTCGTACAGCATCCATCTTCCAAGAAATTTGACCCAAGGTCAAACCATCATGACCTGTCATGTGATCAACTCACACAGTGCAAGGTTCCCTTTTTCAAGGTCACAACCTTCGCATGCATGGCTCGAAAAGCATCCCAACTTGGCCCCTAAAGCTTCCTCACTACAGGCCAGTGGCTCAAACAGAGAAACCTGCTGATGTTCCATGAACAGTCAGCCCGTCCCAAAGAATATTGTATTCATAAAATTCAAATTTCAATAGGTGCACAATATTGCACAATCATCAAAAGATTCTCAAGTAGGGATAGTCCTAATCCACCCCACGACCCATCGCTGCATCGCTCCACGGGGGCACAAAAGTGGACGTAGCCGCTGGCGTTGCGGCGTTCCTGCACGCCTCCCAGCCACCAATGAATCTGCTGCTGTAGCATTCCTTGATCTCCACTCACCTCGGAGCAAGCCAAAGAGGTAAGGGGGGTAAGGGTACAGTAATTGTATGCAAATGTGATATAGGTGATGCAACCAACAATTTGCGTATGGATCAAAATGGCTCACAAACGGCCCGTTGAAGGTGTTGGTAATCTCTTGCGGTAAGGTCAGATTACCAGTTGGCCTAAACAATACCATACACGACCATCTAAATTCGATGGCATCAAGTCTCACAACACAGTTTGAGTCTCGAAGCGAAGGCAAATTCTTTCAAATGCAATTTTCAAACGACAAAGGAAGACTTGAAGGTCCACAGCACCAGGATTCAGGACACATCATTTTGGATACAGAGTTTGGTGGTCTTCTTCGAGGCGCAGTTCCAGTTATTACCCCCCCAACTGCACCCCAAGTGCAATGACCAAATGCGTGGCCAGGGGCCTCATCCTCATGGTTGGATGGTAGGCGGGGAACCACATCAAACCTAGCCAGGATGCTGATAAGTGTCGGTCAGTTTTGGGGCCAGCGGAGGAGTGCATCCAGGAATCCTAAGTGGGTCGTAGTCCTAGTAAAATCCAGTGATACATGGAAATCTCCCCAGTTGTATAGGTTCTATACATATATATATATGGGTACTGGGGAATAACCGTGCCCCCTGGAACTGGTTTGTTTATATGCTTTGATTCATTTAATTCCCCAGTGCCCATGCAGACATGTACGCATTTTAATATATATATATATAAATAAAAATACCACAATTCTCAAAGCTTGGATACAGAAAACTTTGCAAACTTTGCAAAGTTTTCTGGATTCAAGATTCAAGATTCAAGATTCTGAGGGAAACTTTTTG
>Ga0126342_10016376_pt1 | contig 12923 bp, 14 predicted proteins | sample Cyp1metagenome_FD_92528 | JGI IMG/M metagenome (GOLD analysis project Ga0126342, IMG submission 92528) | Coral microbial communities from Lord Howe Island, Old Settlement Bay, Australia - Cyphastrea 1 metagenome | ecosystem: Host-associated > Invertebrates > Cnidaria > Coral ... | reverse complement strand
TTCCGTGGCAGGCGCAGTACAAGAGACATGTTCATCAGAGCTGTTAGGAGGTCCGGGCGCTGATTTCCTGAGAGGGGTTGCATTTTGGAGCATCAGATCTTCGTTGCTGAGATGATTTTGCGTGACAGGTGCAGCACTTCGTATGACCCGGTAGCACTTTTTCGTGGCAGGCGCAGTAGTTTAGACAGGTGGAGTCGACAAAATCGCAAAACGCATTGGTACGAGGCCGTCAGCTCTGCACTCAACTTTCCATTTTTGAAGGAAGTCTCGCAGAATTGCTTCGTTTTGATGTTGTCAACTTAAAAAAATGAGGAAGTCTCGCAGAATTGCTTCGTTTTTGACGTTGTCAAGTGCAAAAATTGAGGAAGTCTCGCTGAATTGCTGCGTTTTTGATGTTGTCAAGTTCAAAAACTGAGGAAGTATCGCAGAATAGCTTCGCTGTCAAGCTTGCAGATAGACAGATAGATAGACAGACAGGCACAGAGAGAGAGAGAGAGAAATAGATATATATATAGATAGATAGATAGATAGGTAGATAGATAGAAAGGTAGATAGATAGCTAGATAGATAGATAGATGGATAGATAGATAGATAGGTAGATAGATAGATAGATAGGTAGATACATAGATAGGTAAATAGATAGATAGATAGGTAGATAGGTAGATAGATAGATAGATTAGACAGACAAGTGCAACTGCAACAACTACAACGACCACTACACTACACTACTGCTACAACTACAAATACACATTTTCTACGCTACAGTGCGGTACACTAATTACACTACACTACGCCAATTGCACTAACAGCTAAAACAACAACTACTACCACAACTACAATGACAATTACAACTGCGCTACACTGCACCAATTACACTGCAGCACGCCACAACTACAAACACAACTACAACTACAACCACACTACATTACACAACACTACACTACACTGATTACATTGCATTACACTACAACTACAACCGCAGCTGCAACTGCAACTACAACTACCGCTACATTACATTACACTACACTACACATACTACACTACACTACACAACACTAAACTACACTACACTACACTACACTAATTAGACTGCACTACGCTACAACTACAACTACAACTACACTAGACTACACTAATTAGACTGCACTACACTACAACTACAACTACAACTACAACTACCTTACACTAGACTACACTACACTATACCACACTACACAACACTACACAACATCACGCTGCATTACACTACACTAAGTACACCACACCACGACTACAACTGCAACTGCAGTTGCAAATACACTAATTACACTACATTACAGCTACAGCTCCACTACACTACACTACAACTACAGCTACAACTGCAACTACACTACAACTGCACTACACCACACTACATCCAGCAGTTGTGGTGATGTGACCGCTGCAAACATTGCAACCATTCAAAAAAAACACAACTCCAACCACCTGTCGGTCCATCAGTGGATTCGCTCTACCATCCGTGATTCACAACAACTAACCTCTCCCATAGGTTTCTTATTTTTGAAACTTCCGCCACCGCCTTGCGCGGTACTACTGGTAGTTGTAGCTGTGGTGGTGCTGGTACTGAGAGACATGTGGTGCAAGGCAGCCAGACCACATCTTTCCACCAATCAGCCGCCGTCAATGAAAGATCTGCTATGATCGGTGCTGCTAACAGCAGCCAATCTCCAAGAATCAGAGGTCCTTGTTGTGCTTCCCATGGAGCAAGAGGAGGTAGGTCCGGACTTCCGGCACGTATGGTTTCGATTCCTCTCACCATTCCCATGTCATCCCTAGGTTCTTGCATTCGTTTTTGCATCTCTTTCATGGAACCCATCATGAGGGACGTGAATTCCCGGGACTTCTCGATAAAGCTAGCAGTTCCATCATTTTTGGACCTTTGGGGGCCGGCAGCCTCTTTGGCGGTCTCAGCTTCCTTACTTCGGATTTTTCGTGTCTCTTCAGCTTCAGTCTTTGGGGGTCCTGCAGCCTCCTTTGTGGTGATCTCAGCCTCCTTTTGTTCCCCATTGGGTGTGGAGAACTGCGGTTCTCTTTCCTTCTGACTTTCCAAAGCTAAAACACGTTCTCCAAGTTTCTTGTTTTCTTCCATCAGCATGTCTAAATCCCTTTTCAATCCCAGATTTTCTTGAGGTCCAGGATTTTGGCCTTCCCTTTGTCCGTAAGGAAAAGAAAATTGCGGTGCTTCCCCAGCTTGCAAAGACCCTTGAACCCTACGTTCATCTCGTTCCAAGAATAATGGTCTGGCAATTGGATGGGGCATAGCTAACTGATGGTACCTCAATTGTTGTGCACCAGGATACAGCCAAGGAGCTTGATCGAACATCTCCTGGAACTGTCTCAGCTGTTGCTCGTCAAACAAAGGTTGGGTTGGTGAAATCACGGCCTGAGACATTGATGCAGTTTGATGCAGTGCTAGATGGAACAACTCGTTGCGCTCGTTCAGAAACGTTTCCTGCACTTTGAGGTCCATTTGACACACCCTGCACATTCGCTTCCGACTTCACGGCCGAAGCATCAGTCACAGCAGCCACCAGCGATTTCAATCATTCAACAGCAATCTGAAGAGTTTGCATTGGCGGATTTCCCTCAGAACGCTTTGATGGTGTTTCCAGTTTTCCTTGGCGTTTTAAGTTCTGACTTGGCACGGACGGGTGACCTTGCATGCTTGTCTGAAGACCTTGCAGCTAAACCCTGATCTATCGGGTCAGGAACAGGAGGTGAAAAAGACTTTGGGGCATTTTTTGGTCCATCCTCTATTCCCAGCGGTTCATCCCTTTTAGGAGCCCTAAGTGATTCATAGACTTCTTTTGCCTCAAATTCTTTCACGTCTTCTAACCGCGGCTCAGTTCCACTTGCAAGCTCAGAGTCAAGACGTCTTTGGGCACGTCTCATTTCGTCTTCACCTTGCTGTAGCTCAGCGTCAGTTGCCCTCCTTCTAGCAAACATGCCGAAGAGCTCCTTTTCAATGTCGGTCTTCTTTAGGGCGTTGGTTGCATTGGGCTTTCTCAGGGCGTTGGGCTCATAACCTGGCAAGGCTCAGCCCGATGTCCCGTCCTCAACCTCCTCACTCGGCCGCCCGTATTTCGTCACTGCGTCTCGAAGTTTGAGATTAAAAAGGTAGCTGCGAGTGAAACAGCTAAGTATGGTTAAATCTACCAACTGGATTGGAGAAAACAGGGATTGAGTGCCACTTATGTACATGCTATGTATTTAGGTACTTGCAACTTTTATTTTTATGTGTATATATATATATGTGTGTGTGTATATACATGTGCTGCACTGATTGTAACATCATGGAATGACAATTGCGCCGTAGCTTGAACACTGAATTTTCTTAACTGCCGCTGTTCTCAGCCGAGCATCGACGGAAGGCTGTGAGGTCCAAAGCTTCCTGCACAGGAGGATCAACTTTGGACAGCGTCGGCATGTCGTGTACTGTACTGCAACATCTCGCACACGCAGCGTCCGATCATGAACCCAGTGGATGCTCAGCAGATCTCAGCAAATAAATACAATTTGACAAAGGTATAAAAACTCAGAATCTGTTACCTGTTTCATACCTTGCAACCCAGGAACGCCAAGGGAGCAACACAGCATTTTTCGACCACACCCAGTAATTTCACATAGCTACTCTGGTCCAGTCGGCGCTTCAACACCTAGGCTTAGCAGCTGATCGCACCACTGAGACACAAAAGAACAAACAAGAACAAACAAGAACAAAGAAAACGCACTGAAACCACATCGCCAAAATCGCAAAAATTGCCAAAGTCCAGCTTGCACAATGCGATGTGGCCGGTTCTATTATCAATCTTTGCCACAGTATGTTGTTTCTACAGGTTGTTTGCATTGGCTACTTGCTTACCACCCTCCACTTTTGCTCAAGCATCATCCATGGCGCCAATCTATCTATCGCATGGCAAGCTGGCGGCTTGATCTACATCTGCGGAACGCATCACCCCGAGCACATGAGTCAAGACATAAAATTGAACAGGCTTCCCTCGGACATGTTGCTGCCATTTGCTCCATCCTGAGTGATGCACAGTAGACGGTGTTGGCCAAGACCTCGTCTGCCAGTGCAATCATCATCTTTCGGCACCCCTGGCTCCTGTGTAATAGCACATCTAATAGCACATCATACAGCATGTACACAACATTTAATCTTGTATAGCTAAGTATAGCTGCTTCCTCGACGTCACGATCCTATCCCCTCTACATTGTACAATGCTGACAATGCTGCTCGCATTTCTTGTCCGAGGCTGTAGCTCTCTGCGATCTGTAGCTGTGGCCTCAGAACGAAAGACTGGAGGTGCCAGGAATGCCAACGCAGACTGTAAGAGATGGCTTTCACTGTGAAAAACAGTGAAACTAAAAGGTGATTATAGAGCTTTGGCAACGCTTTGCAAACCTTTGCTTCCTTTCTCTTCTCTGACTTAGGGAGCATACCAGAACACAATTAGCTATTATTATGTAGAGATGGCGATTTTCTGGCTTTGCTCCGCAATGAATCACAAATGATTGATGCAAATTTCCCGATTACCATGAAGAACAGCCTTCAGCTTTCCTAAATTGATTTTACCTTAATGACTAGTGACTTTTACGATTTTCGGAGGAGCTCCCCTGCGGCTCGCGGCAATCCGGCCCAGACCAGCGAGAGAAACTGGAACAAAAAACCCTTCGCAATCTCTCAGGAAATGACTCATTAGCTGCATGAAGCCTTTCTCAAATTCCTGGCCAGCTACACGGATCAGTATGAGCCCTTCGCACCAAACTCTGTGGCTCATGCCTGAGAGAATTCGTCCATAAATCGGTTCGGATCTTGTACGAAAAGCTGCATTTGTCGTTGGTGCCCATCCTCAGCACATGCTTTTAAAAGCTTGTGTCTGGACATGTCTGGACAGTCCGTGTTCAGACTGCTAAGAGGACGACCGACATCCGATGACACTTGAAGCCGTTCTCGTCCCGGCACTGCTTTTGACACATCTGGCAATACCATCGCAACCTCAGATTTCTTGCGGCTCCGCATCTTTTTCCAGCAGATCCCTCTCTCCCTTTCAATGATTGGAGATGCTTTGACGGCATGTATCACATGTTCCAACATGTTCCCACATTTTCCAAGACATGTTGCGACTTTGCAACTGAGGAGCTTTTGGAGGCCCTTGGCCTTCATTTTGTTGCCTCAAATTGTTACACAAGATGCCAACTATCGGCCATGATCTGCTAACTTAATACTGTCCTGCGGGTGCATCTAGTTCCTCAGTGATGAAGTGACATTGCAAAGCTGCAAAGGATGGGACCAAGCCATTTTGTTGATCCGACCTTGTGCCCCGTGTACCCCGCATGATGTGCACACAACGTGTGATGTTGTGCGATGACTCTTGCGACTCTTGTGCTCTTGAATCTGGTGCCATCTAGCCCTGTCCAGCCGGACCTCTTGCTTCGGCATCGCAGCTCGGTCAGGGCCCCTTCTAGGGGACAAACAAAAAGAACAATGCTGTTGTGTAAGCTTGCACATGCTTGCACCGTATCCCGTGCAAGAAAATCTCGTTTCTGTTTAGTGTGTGATCAGAAGTAAGTCACTGTTTTCTGTGGGTTCTTCTTGCTAAAAGCCCTTCTCTCCGTCCAAAAAGACCAGACATATTTACACAGAGGAACCTGCGAAATTGCTTTCATTTCATGTCCCACGCACATGCGTTTCTTACTGGTGTCTTTATATGTATGTACAAGCTTGCCCATGTCAATCGAGCCACCGCAAGGAACAACCGTATCCGGACACCGCAAAATTCCAAAGGCTGATTAAAAAGCTGGACCACCACCGCGTATCAGTCACTTTCAAGGCATTTTGGAAATACAAAGCCAGATATGCTAATGAAGAATCCGAACGATCATGACAGCAAGCATGACGGCAAGAATTGAAGGAAACACTGAGTCAAACGAGGCAAGCCATGTACATGCTTTCCCCACAGTAAATCTCTCTCAGACTTTCTCAGCATTTCATGTTATTTTCATCTATTTCCTCTTCCTTTCTCGTCTTTTTCACCTTCCTTTATTGAATCTTTCTGTATCATCTTGTGTCGTGAGGCTTTCGAAGCCAGCTAATCAAATAAATCGTGCGACTTTGCGTGGCCTACAGCCACGAATAGTCACGAGTGTGCAGACCCAGCGCCCGAGAAATGCTATGCAGGTCGCACAGTGTTTGCGCCGCAAATAGACAACATCATACAAAGACATTGATTGAATACCAGTGGTACCGCACAAGGCGGTGGTGGAAGCTTCAAAAAAGGGAAACCTATAGGAGAGGTTGGTTGTTGCGAATCACGGATGGCGGAGCGAATCCACTGATGGACCGAAAGGTGGTTGGAGCTGTGATTCTTGGAGTGGTTACAATGGTTGCAGTGGTCACCTCACCACAACTGCTGGATGTAGTGTGGTGTAGTGCCGTTGTAGTTGTAGTGTAGTGTAGTGGGGTTGTAGTTGTGATGTAGTGTAATTAGTGCAGCGTAGTTGCATTTGCAGTTGCAATTGTAGTTGTTTTCGTGGTGTGGTGCAATTAGCGCAGTGTAAAATGTAGTGTAGCGTAGCGTACTGTAGTGTTGTGTACTGTGGCGTAGTGTAGTCTAGCATACTTTAGTATAGTGTAGTCTGACGTAGTGTAGTGTGAAGTAGTGTAATTGCAGTTGTAGCTGTAGTTGTAGTTGTGGTGTAGTGTAGCGACTTTAGTGTAGTGTAACGTAAGGTAATGTAGTTGTAGGTGTAGTTGTTGCTGTAATGTAGTGTAGTCTAATTATAGCGTAGCGTTGTGTAATGTAGTTTTCGTTTTGGCGTAGTGTAATGTATTGTCGTTGTCGTTGTCGTTGTCGTTGTCGTTGTCGTTGTCGTTGTCGTTGTCGTCGTCGTAGCAGCAGTAGTAGGAGTAGCTGTACTTCTTGTTCTTGTTCTTGTTCTTGTTGTTGTTGTTGTTGTTATTGTTATTGTTGTTGTTGTTGTTGTCGTTGTTGTCGTTGTTGTTGTTTAGTTCCTGTTGTGGAGTTAGTGTTGCGTAGTTAGTCTTGCGCATTTAGTGTTGTATAATTAGAGTTGTGTAGTTTGTCTTGTGTAGTTAGGCTTGTGCAAGTAGAGTTGTGCAATTAGTGTTGTGCAAATAGTGTTGCGTAATTGGTGTTGTGAAATTAGTTCTGTGTAAGTAGTGTAGTGTAGTGATTAGTGTAGTGTAATGCAGCGGAGCGATTTGCATTTGCATTTGTAGTTGTAGTTGTAGTGTAGTGTAGTATAGTGGTAGTGGTAATAATTGTAGTTGTAGTTGTAGTTGTCTATCTATCTATCTACCTACCTACCTATCTATCTATCTATCCATCCATCCATCCATCCATCCATCTATCTGCCTACCTGCAAGCTTGAAAACGAAGCTATTCTGCGAGACCTCCTCAATTTTTGAATTTGACAGCATCATAAAAACAGCAATTCTGCGAGATTTCCTCAATTTTTGAAATTGCTAACGAAGCAATTCTGCGAGACTTCCTCAATTTTCCAAGTTGACAACATCAAAAACGAAGCAATTCTGCGAGACGTCCTTCAAAAATAGAACGTTTTTTCCACTCCAATGTGTCTAAAGCACTGCGCCGGCCACGAAAAAGTGATGCCAGGTCACACGAAGTGCTGCACCTGTCACGCAAAATCATCTTAACATCTCTCTTGTAAAGCGCCTGCCACGCGAAATCCATCTTTGCAGATCCTCTTCAAATGTCCCACGCCTGCCATTGTTTTTGGAAATGCTACCAAGCCCTCACATTTTACTCACTTTTGGCAGGGTGGGGAATCCCTTGCGCCTGCCACACAGAACGACGCTTCAACGTCCAAAAGCGGCGTGAACGTGTGGTGTTTTTAACAGGTTGACTTTGAAACGCGCTTCCCGCCACCACAACAGCGTGCACTTTTTCAACATCTCAACTTCCAAAAGCGGTCCGACACTCACGTTTTTTGCACGTTTTGACTTCGAAATGTGCGTCGCACCACAACGGCGTGCACTTTTTCGACATCTCAACTTCCAAAAATGGTCCGAACATGGTGCGCTTTGTCCATTTTGACTTGGAAATGTGCTTCGCGCCACAACGGCGTGCACTTTTTCGACCTCTCAACTTCCAAAATTGCTCCGAGCGTGAGGTGTTTTCAGTTTTTTTCGCTTGCAAATGTGCTTTGCGCTACGACGGCTTGCAATTTTTTATCTCTCAGCTGGCCACATGGCTCCGCACCCGCCACTTTAGCGAGCCTACTTTTCGACCCTCCGGAGCCACACATCCTTGGAAAAACACAGTGTTTCGCGACTTTTCTGCCTTTTCGCGCACCTGCATCTTCTTTCTTCTGACTCTTTCTCTTCTCTGATCTTCTTTCTTCTTCTCTTCTCTTCTCTGACTCTTCCCACCTCTGCTTTTTCATCTGTCCATATTATCGGAAGTTTGACTTCTAAACTTCCTTCGATAATTCAATAATGATACATAAAACATTTGTACATATAAATAATATACAAATGATTGGAATTGAGAACTGCATAGCATGAAGTACCACCATCCAAGATCATGCAAGAGCACAATCTCTGCTTTTGAATGTTCAAGCGGCTTGAAACCATCGCATTGGCGAGGTCTCTGCCAAAATCTGTGACAATTTCCAATATGAATTCTGTCAGATGAAGTGCTTGCAATACGAATTTGCAAAATGTTACCTGAACACAGTGTGGAACGGTGGACAATGGCTCTCACTTGCCTGCTGTTCAATCCAGCTGCCTGTCTTGATTTAAACATCCTGTCTCTTCTATCGCAGCTACCAATAGGTGTTCTCTATTTATAGTCATTTATATTTGACTCATACATCACATCTATTCAAGTCTGCAATTCTGCCTGCGTGGTCACATTTGAAGTAGCCACAGAGATTCAGAAACAGTTGAAGCAACTGCACGAACGTTGCCGGAGTTAAGCCAGATTGGGGTTTTGAGGTTTGACTGTCTTTGCAGGCGTTTGAGGTTCTGAGTCCTAGGAAGTCTCAGTCAGCCCCATGAAGTCTCAGAAAGTCTAAAACTTGGATCAACTGGATCATCACCAAGAGGCCTATGCCGGTAGCACACCGATGCCTGGGGTGAAAAAGAATCTCACTCCTGTGTCCTCTGTCCAAAATCTGCACTAAGCCCGTCCTTCGGCAACTTCGGCTTCCAGCACCCTGATTGCATCGTCAAGAAGGAGCATCTTCTTCGAAAGCCTCTCGGACTCTTTCAATCTACGGCCAATAGGAATGAGAGCCATTCAAATTCAACCCAGGGACCCAGTTCTTCGAGCCTGCTGAATGATGGGCCCGTGCAAGAAAGATCTACCATGTGCAGGTGCCTGGAGTACAAATCCAAAAACTCGTAGCATTCTTTAAGAAAACGAATGCCGCATAGGTCTTGAAGGAAATACTAGCGTCTGTAGAAGCTGCAGTTCCAATCGAGGCAAGACACAAGCATGGAACTGTCGTCAAAGGCCATGCCTCGGACTGCTGCCCCCGGAACCCCCGGCAACAAGGGAGAAGAGGTATATACAATTCTGAGCATTGACTCTCATGAAAATGTTGGCACGGTCTCTTATATGAACTGGGCACTTGTGCGCCAAAATGGTGAGAGAACCGATAAGAGCCAACGTTCAGCGACCAAGATACTGCTAGATAGAATCCAGCATCCTTTGACCATCCTGGGGCCTGACTCACCTTCGGGGCCATGCCCAGCCCATTTGGAAAAGAGGGAAAACACATTTGACAAAATGTCTGCAAAGGGGTATGTGGCGGTGCCCATCCAACTGCTTTGAACTCAAATGAGCCACAAATTCCTATTGGGTGAATGCGAAAAAGGCGCCCAATGCGTCGCAGCATCCTTCATCTCCTGCACGAATTGACATGGCTGACTGACTTTGGCTGGCTGCCAGCTTCGGCTGCTTGTCTACTGCTTCTCGTAACCTGCTTCTCGTAACCTGCTTCTCTACTGCTTCTGCTACTGCCGCTGTTTCACTGCCTTGAGGGCTTCCAGCGCTTGTTGAGATCCACATTCCAGTCCGAGTGAGATCACATTGAAGTACTCCTTAAGGCTGACATCATCGGATGCAAACAGCAATCATTTGGAGCAATACCAAGCGCATGGTAAACACTAACGCCAACACAGGCCAAACAGTCCAAGAAGCCCATCGCAAATTCTTGAAGACTAGAAACCTGTGCCGCTGAGACCTTGGGCGTGAACAAAATGCCGAAGGGCGACAAGAAAAAAATGGTCTCCTCCAGAAAGGTGCGATGGCAGCGAAAGTTCCAGAAAGTTCGGGAACAAAAAAGTTGAACTGATGGAAAGTTCGACAAGATCCGATTCTCCGATGCCAAGTTGTGCCAAGTTGCATCGATGCCTTTCCAATCCAACTTGGGTCAGAGCTGTGCCACCTCGGAGGATTCAGGATGAGGTCGTGGGATCTACATAGATTCAAAAGAAAACATGTACAGATAGTATGTGTATAATTATATATATGATATGATATGATATGATATGATATGATATGTGTGGTGCATATGTATGCATACATATGTGCGTGTGTGTGTGTGATGGTATGCCTCTACCTTTGCAAACAACACTCCACATCTAAAACCTCGATCGCGACAAGTGACATCTCATCACTTTCGGGCTTGTTGTGGGCCACAACGAAGGTGTCTCCTGCTAGACAGGGAAAACACCAATGTAAAAGTAATGCAAAGCAAAATTCAGACTGCACCCATATCAGAGTACTCTGCGCTTGGCGTCCATATGTTCCCAAGTAGTCTTGCTCAGGTTCGCATTTGCGCCTGAGATGCCCACAGCCGAGCTCAGGCAATAAAAAGCTACAGCGATCACAAAACTGAAGACTCAATTGTCTCCAAACTTCAAACCTTTTTGTTGCAGTGATAAACTGAGCGCGGCCAACACACTGACTAAGCTCCCCAGTAATGATGTGAGCCAGGAAAATGTAGGGCTGCATGCCTGCACAAAAGTGAATACAAATGTATATATTCGGTATCTGCCTCACAAATTGGGACAACTGTGGGGCAGCGATGCCTGTTGTCATGAAACCATCCTCATCAATAAAGCCGGAAGCTAGAAGATCATCAAAAACCTTTCAGTGCAAGCGTGACAGCTCAATGACCAAGCTATATAATTCTCAGAGACCATCTTACACGTCTTTAGATTTATGGGCTCTGCTGACGGATTGGCGTTTGCCTTTGGCCTGAATTCTTCCCGTTACCTGACATGATCCTACAAGTACTGATTTGGAAGGTGTTCTACAGTGCGGGGTTAACATTTTTTGAAACCGAAGGCCTGATTTCACACTCGCGCAGCATTGTTATTATTGAATTGAATTTGCAATATGAGGATCCGCCGGCAGTTGTTTGGAACAATCTGCGAAAGGTTGTTCGCCTTGGCATTTCTTCCTCTAGTTTTCCTCTTTGTTAGTCTCACTTCCTACGCATGTGACGGGCCGTGTTGTTCCTGTCGGCTTCTCCACCTAAGGCCTATGGCAATGCGGTTTCTAGTGTTTCTAGACATGTCATGTATTAAATCTTACCTCTCAAACTCGTCCAGGTGTCCTGTTTCAACCCGGACATGACATGCTTTGCGCATGAGGTCTTGACAATCTTTGCTTTGAACATTCAAGACAGAGGGACAAAACCTAACCGCCTGAAAAAACAGAGAAAGCTACAAGACTGGCTGAGACCAGGATTGGGATAGAAAATTAAGGAAGCAAGTTTAAAGGAAAAAACGAACGAGAATCAATCATATACTACAAAATCACGACCATATTTGATGCATTGTGACAGGTCATGGGGATTCATCCGGATACTGGTGCAAGTGGCCAATCTTGTTGAAACACAAGGCAAAAAGCCACTGGAACTAGCTGATGCATTTTGATGCTATCACCAATGCGTGGCAATTTTGAGTGCGCCCTCCTGAGAAAAGCCGAGTTCGAGACCAAATCCGCTACAATACCTTCATGCATGTACTTGCGGACCTGGAGGGGGGTTGCAATCATTCAGAGCAGGTACCTATCGCACCTTCAATGGCACAGGCACAAATCCGGCACGGTATCCATTAGATGAAACAAGACCTCAATTCAACAGTGACCCTTCTTAGCAAACAGTCTTTGCGAAGATCTCTGCGAATGTGCAACACTCTACTCAACCTTTCCTGCTGGAACTCTTCCGCAGTGTGGACAACTTCGAAGTGAGCTTGGAAAAAGTCCTCCACAGATTCTCACGGGCCCTGTACTTTATTTTGGGAGACTTGTAAGTTCATTCCTCGGAAGTTGCAGTTCCGTCCACGGTCTCCGACAACATCATACCAGCACCATTAATTTCGCTCCTGGAACGATGGGAAAGATTCCAGTCTTCCTTGATCAGCTCCATTTGCATCAGAGTTTGCAAACCTTGCTGGGACCAAAGAGACCAGTGGGGCTGGAGGGACCACAAAATCATAACAGCAGCATTTGGGCGGCACTACGGGCTGAGAAGATTTTTGAAGCCCTGGGAATGTGAGCAACCAAGGTGCGAACGTTTTCGGAAGGAAAATGTAGCAAGGTTGATTGGAAAACATGGGGTGCCTGTTGTGAACGACATCTTCTTGAAAAATCTTGACAATGCTCCGTCAATGCTCTGCTTGTTTGTTTTCGTTGCATCTCTTAGATTGTGGGTGGCGAGGCCCACTGGCTGCTCTCCTCTCAGGAGACTAAACCACAGTTTAAACATGTTTAAACCACCTTGTCTTGGATTATATAATTTTGGCCAGGCAAAATGATGTTCCAGCCATCTTTGATACACACAGTTTTACACTGACTCATGCAACATCGCAACAAAGGACT
>Ga0126342_10016375_pt1 | contig 12923 bp, 11 predicted proteins | sample Cyp1metagenome_FD_92528 | JGI IMG/M metagenome (GOLD analysis project Ga0126342, IMG submission 92528) | Coral microbial communities from Lord Howe Island, Old Settlement Bay, Australia - Cyphastrea 1 metagenome | ecosystem: Host-associated > Invertebrates > Cnidaria > Coral ... | reverse complement strand
TGGGGGTGGGCCTGAACTGCATGGTTCTCACATTGGTATGATGATGATGGGGTCTTGTTGTGCCGTGTGGGTTCTTGCTGCTCTGATGCCCTTCTACCAGTTTTTGGGGTTTGTGTCAACTGCCGTTTTCGCCGGGGCCGGCCACTGTGTCTGGTCTTGGGTGTTTACGATGTTGCTCTTTTTCAATGTTCGTTGGCTTGGAGAGACATCTTCTCCTGGTCCGGTTAAGTTCAGTTTCACTCTATTCCGACGGCAGTCCCGGACTCTTGACCGGCTGCCCGTCCCCTTGGCCGCGTTGCCACACTGACCGTAGAGTCGCCACAGTTAAAGCACTGTCTTCCCAACCCAAGCCAGTGCGCCACACAAAGCGGTACAAAGTGGTGGTTTGGAACATGAATTTTATGAACCATAAACCACCCATTAATGGTTAATGCTGGTTAATAGTGGTTAAATGACATGTCATAACTATGGTTACCAGCAACCACTTCCTTTTTTGGGGGATGACTCCCAGGTCGTTGCCCCAGCGTCCTGGAGTACCTTTTGTTGGGCCCCGCGGACACTGAGCGCTGCGGCCATCTGGCAGAGACCTGGGGTGGGCCGTTGGGCTTCGCGAACCGCGGCAAGGACGCGAAGATGCCCGGCTACGCGGCGGCTGGCTTTGTGAGGCATGACTTGGAGGAGTTGAGACTTGGTGTTTCAACTGGGTGGGGATAAAATGGGATAAAAATCAGGTGTATAGTATAGATGTAGAATATGTTGTAGAACATGAATTAGGATGATGCTGGTTGACTTTTTGTTGGGTAGTTCAACCATCAAACAGGGCGTTTTTGACCATTTCAAACCATCAAACATAGATTGTTGATGTTTTTGGATGTGGGTTAGCTGAAATACGATCAGTAGAGACTTGGAGTCGAGACTTGTGAAAGCCACTGGACTGGCAGTTTCACCCGTAATCATCAAAACTGGACAAAAGCTGGATTTGTTCACTAAGTGATTCAAGTGATTCAAACATCAAAAAATGGGGGGTTTGGCCAAGTAATGACATGGATTTCCTACAAGGTGGTGCCCCCCCCAGTTATAGATAGGTTATACTCCCCATTAACAAGTTCGATATATCACCAACTTAACCATAGTGAAATTGGAGTTATTTGCACCAACTGAACGCTATCATAAATCCCATTAAAACCCACATTTTTCCTTCTTAGATCACCAGTTTCCTTGTATGGATTTGCCCAAAAGTTGAACCTTGGCAGCTCTTCTAAGAGCTCCCTGACGCACTGAGGAGTGAGACGGTCTTGGGCACCGATGATGCTCCTGGCAGGCGGAGATGTAGTAACCCTCTAAAAAATGCCAGCTATGGAAATATCTGCAGTTATATGGACTATATACATAATATATATATGGACTATATACATAATATATATATATATAGATAATTAATGATATATATATATATACAATATATATATATAGATGTTTAATAATAATATATATATATACAATATATATATATATGTACTATAATATTATATATATATATGTACCATAATATATATACATATATATGCTATTATATATATATGCTATAATATATATATGCTATAATATATATATATACTATAATATATATATGCTATAATATATATATATATGTGTACTATAATTAACACATATATATATATATGTACTATAATTAATATATATATATGTACTATAATTAATATATATATATATACTATAATATATATTCCATAATATATATATACACTATAATATGTCTATATATATATATATACTATAATATATAATATGGGCTATAAACGATTTACTGACTGGGATGCAACCCCAAGTAGGGATTTGAAACAATGAGGAGTGTCCCCTGAAACTGTGATGGCTATAGCCTCCAAGATGGACAGGACAAGATCTCGCCGTGAAATCGGTCGAACTTTTCTGTGGCCATGAAACAGATACTAGTTGGTGTCCTCAAATATTGCCTATTTCCGAGCATAATGTTCGTAAAGCAATAGTACACCATCCCCCAAGAATCGTAAATAAATGGGTGGTATTAGTATAAACTATCAAAATATAGGTGGGCTTATCGCATTGCTCAGCTAACATCGATTATTTTCTGGTTGGTGGTTTGGAACATTTTTTATTTTTCCATATATTGGGAATAATCATCCCAACTGATCAATATTTTTCGGAGGGGTAGGTATACCACCAACCAGAACATCAACTATTTTGAATCCACATTGATGCGTGTATTTTTGAGATGGCTCAACCACCAGCCAATGTCGCTCTGGCAGATGATTGATTTCCACCAACCAATGGTTATTCATTGGTTAAATCTATTGTTTCTAGTTAAATGGGATATCCATCAATCCTGATACCCTCTGGTAAACTACCAGTTTGCTCTGGAAAATTGCCATAGAAATTTAGTTAGTTGGAGATCTGAAAATCAATATAACTATAGTTAATGGGGTTTATAAACCCACTTATAACTGAGGGGCACCATCCTGTGGATTTTCCATCTTTTTTCGTGGTTGAATCCCTTCAATCTACCAATTTTGTGTCATCTCTGGAGGTTACACCCCATGTATCCCATCCGAAAAACATGGCTGGTACCGGGTGCCCCTCAGTGATAAATTGCTGTTTTTTTCGCCCCCGGAAGTATCGATATATCTACTGGTTGGTGGTTTGGAACCATGGAATTTTGTGATTTTCCATTCAGTTGGGAAGAATCATCCCAACTGACGAACTCATATTTGCCAGAGGGTTGAAACCACCAACCAGTCTACCATAAACCATAGAATTCATGAAGTTACGAGTCTTGTGTATTGGTCTAAGGGGAAAATCTAGAGGACGTCCCCAAACAACATTGGTGGAAAAAAAACAAGTGTAAACATTTGTTCCAAAACTATCTAGATATCATTCCCTTGAACCCAACCCATTCAGAACTATATATTGATACATTATTGATATATTGATATATATATATATATATGTATATATATATATATAAAAGATACTGATGGGAGATTTTCCCTTTCACCAATCCATTCCCTTGGAAACTTCGGCGCCAGGGTGGGCACCAACTCCATCGTCAGCTTCCGACGGCTGCTGAAACCCTCTCTGACCCGAGCTGCGGTGGCCCCATCAAAAGAAGCGCTTGCGGAACGCTGGGGGGAAACGAAGCTGATGGTGATGGGAAACCATAGGGAAACCAAAGAGAAACCATAGGAAAATTGTGATTTAACAAAGACAAATGGTGGTTTAATATGGTTTAATGGGATTCGTGATAGCGTTCAGTTTGTGCAAACAACTCCAATTTCACTGTGGTTTATAGGTGATATGTCTATACTCAGTGGGCTTACAACACCAATTTATCACTGGGGGGGCACCACCTTGTGGTAAGTGATTAATTAAACCCAATTATTGGGGTTTCCTTAAAATGGTGGTACCCCAAAATCATCCAAGTTATGGGTGATTATCAATGGGAAAAACAATGGTTTGGGGTATCAACTATTTTAGGAAACCTCCATATGTATGTAATATATATATACATATATATATAGGTTAGTCGCGGAATTTGAGATTTCGGCTTTAGTAAGCAATCTAGGTCAATCTTGGATGGGTAGAAACTAATCCTTTAGTCTTTTGGTATCAATGGGATTATCTACGTTCACGAGCTAAGAATTGTCATTTTTTGCAGGTGATCTAAGATTGGCCATGGGTAAATCCCTCATTCGAATTCCGTAAGTTTGAACAGCTTGGGTAAATCACTCATTTTTCTCCCCATTCAATTGGTCTTAACTTTTTTAGTAACGCATGTGGTATTTTAATTTTTAGTAACAAATTGTGGTAAGCCATAAACCATAAACCATAGAATTCAGCCAGTGAAATATCTCAAGTGAATGCTACAGGATGGTGACCTTGGACGGTTTGGTACATCAACTTGAACCAACAACATGCCATGGTCAACAAAGTTGTTTTTTTCTTCTTTTTAAATAGAAGGCTTATTATAGTTGTATATAGTTCTATAATGTCCATAGTTATATATGAACCATCTCCACTATTTATAAGTTCTATTATTATTTAATGCCATAGTTATATATGATGTATAATAGTTCTATTATAAACTTATGAGTGTCAATCCGCGGATTATCTATTTATAAGTTCTATTATATCATCTATAATAGAAGGGGTCCCCTAGATAGCTAAGTTCCCCACTGGTTTCATGTCGGGGTTTTTCAACCCTATTTGGATTGTGAGGTTTACACCCTCTAGGGTGAAAAAGAACATGGACTTTACAGCCCTACATCTATACACCCTCCTCTCTGTACATACCCCATGTAATGGCATATAATGGAATAGTATACATGGGTAAATACTAATGGAATTTATTAAATAGTTGATTTACCCATTTACCCATTAATATCATTAGTATACTAATGGGGAATCATGTATACTAATGATATGGGTATGGATCAATACCTATTAATACCATTTTTAGGGGGACGAACATCCATAAATCCCAGCTATTTTGATGTGAACTACAGGGGTACTATTGGTTTTGACACACTGCCATTTGGTCACACGTGATAATAATCCAAGAACGGGGAATCCCTATACACCAACCAGTATAATGGAATGATAGAGGGATCTTGAGCACTGCTCAATGATCATACTGATCTGCCTTCTGGACGGTCCTACAGGACATTCCAGGTATAGAGATAGAAACTGTTACAAAAATAGATAGAAATGAGGTAAAATACCCCCCCCCATTTTCCTGGAGTCCTCTCCATGAATGGATGATTTTCCTATCCAAAGAAAGGCACTTTTTTTTTGTGCACCCAACATATGTGAAACATATGAAATACGACAATTCAACACATAGTACCAAAACTAGTAGTACAACTGCCAGTACAACAGACGATTGTATCATGTAGTACGAATATTCAACAACTACGTGATGATATATATATATATATGACATTATATTATTGCATTAAGATGAACCATGTGTATAAGCTGGATCGATTGATCGACAGATCGGTGTATATATATATATATATGTATATACACGCATCTACATAGATTGATGTTCTCATGTTATAGCACCCCTGAAAAAAGGATTCAAACATAACATCCAACCCAGAAAAACATGATTGTTATTGTTGATGACTCTATAATGGGCAATAATCATCAACAAGCATCAATATTTTCTGATGATGTTTAGTTTTCATCATCAAATTAAGGTGAAATTGGCACGAATCATTTATTCTCATCATTAGATTCAATATATTGAACTTGAATTCAAATATCATGACATTTACTAATTTTATCGTCATAAGAGATCTTGATGGCCATAGAAACAGTTAATGTACCCAGCTATAGAAACTTATAACATGGTGATAGTTACCATAGTTGTTTGTATGTTTACCAGAGGGTAAACCAGTATTTACCCTCTGGTAATTTAACATAGCTATTGAAAATGACCATTTATAGTGGATTTTCCCATTGAAAATGGTGATTTTCCATAGTTATGTTAGTTTACCAGAGGATATAGGGTCCTTGTCTTCGGTTTTCTCAAGTTTTCTCCGGTCCTCCTAGGCCGAGGGCGTGAGCCAAATTTGGGCCTTACCCTTACGCCTGGAGAATGGAGGCGCGAGGTCGGGAGACATCGTTTTTTTGAGGGGAAAATGATCAACATATCATAATTAGCCTAATATTCCTTATGATATTTCATATATTGGGAATAATGATCCCATTTGACTTTCATATTTTTCAAAGGGGTTGAAACCATCAACCAGATTATTATTAGCCGAATATTCCTTTTGATATTTCATGATATTCCCTATGATTCCTATGATAGTTAAAATATCATTATTAATATCATTATTGACTATCAAATATCATTATTAATAGTGGATAGATAATGAGAATATCATGGGGATATTATATCAACTATCATAGGGCCAATATCATTAGAAAGGTTTCAATGAACATATCATCCATAGCGAGAGGAGAATTATAAACCAACTTAGCTAACTATGGGGCACCACCTTGTAGATAAAATGGGATACAATGGGACATAATGGGATATACTGTACCCTCCGGCAAACCAAGAGTTTGCGAACTGGAAAATCACCATTATTTTAATATATAGGTAAATCAACGAACTAAATGGCAATTTCCAATAGCTACGTTAAATTACCAAAGGGTAAAATTCCTGGTTGATGGAGAACAGTTCATGGAGATTTTTTTCTTTTTAAATGATCTACAATTTGTGTATGTGTCTGTTTTTCACATGTATGCGAATTTACAGGAGGATACACTCTGGTAATTTAACGTAGCTGTAGAACACCATTTTTAAATAGGTACATCATTGTAAATCTTTTATCATGGGCCATAGCTAGGTTAGTTTGCTGGGATACTAATAATTATGGTGATGGGATTAGACTTGGAACAAGGGAGTGATGAAGATGTTTCTTGTGATGGTCTCTAGTGTTTTCCTCAGATGTGAGGCTAGGCACATCGCCGCTATTTTCAATGACAATATCAAATGATCATGAAACGCAAGACAGCTACCAGAACAGGAGAAACCAGGTACATATATAGGTTGAGAGAACATGGATAGAGCAATAGATTGATACCGTAGATTGCCAAACCAATGAGTACCCACACCCTCATTGACTCCATTAAGATGCGTGTTTACATGTGTTTACATCAACATGTGGGTGCTTTTGGCCATTTCATTGGTTGAAGGTCAAGGTCGATTTATGATAATAACCTTAATAACCATACATAACCCATTTCTACATAGGGCATACCCCAGTTTTAAATGCAGGCTGCCAAGCACTTACGATGCCGAGGCGATCCCACAGTAGATAAACTAGGTAGGCAAGCCTACCCAGGATGAATTCATCCCAGATTTGACTAGCATACGATCACTTATTATCTATATTATGGTGATTTATATGGTGATTTCTAGTGATTATGATTAATGATGATTAATGATGATTAATGATGATTAATGATGATTAATGATGATTACTAGGTCAATCGACTGGATGGGTAGAAACTAATCCTAACTAGTCTTTTGGTATCAATGGGATGATCTACTTACTCACCAGCTAAGCATTTGTCATTTGTTGCAGGGGCCCTCTGGCTGATTGGCAATGTTTGTTATAAGTTGGTTTCTAAACCCCATGAACTAGTTCGTTATATATCTGTATATATCTACAATAAACATCCATAAACCATAGAATTCAGCCAGGCTAATTGGAACGACCCTTCGCGAGGCGGTGAGGGCGAGGTCTGGTTTGCCTTGGAGCGGCGCAAGACAGGGCAGCCCTGGACTGGGGATGCTGTCGCTGCTGCAGCCAGGCGCATGGGGGGAAGATCGGGCTGGGAAATCAGCTAGAAATGGAAGTTTCTACCCTCTGGTAAACTAACATAGCTATTGAAAATGGCCATTTATACTGAATTTTCCCATTGAAAACGGTGGATCTTTCCATAGCTATGTTAAATTACCAGAGGGTAGCTGGGAAAATCATGAGAAAATCATGTAAAATCCACGATAGATGGAGGTTTGCGCGGGAAAATCCTAGGAAAATGGATGATTGCCCACTGCCATGTATGACATAGTATGATAAAATCCGGGTTGGTAAATGACCCATTTTGAGAATCTTGAACGTCACTTGAAAAATATTTGTTGGAGAGTCAATTCTCCTTTTAGTTGGGCAATGGGAAAAATGAGGACATTTACCGACCCCTGTTGGCCATCTTGGGGATCAAATGGCAGGGTTTCAAACTGGTTGCAGGGTTCCTGTGAGTAAGTGGCATATTTTTCTCACCCATTTGTGGCAATATCGTTAATTGGGAATGTGTGTGTATGTGTGTGGGCGGGGTTCATGGGATTCACAACATTACATTTGGTCAACTGTGATTATCTTCGATGATGGATTGTATTCATATATTTTCAAACACATGTATATATATATATTATATGCACCAAAAATAGATCTGTCTATACATGTATATATATATATGAACATGTGAGATACATATTCATATATTTCATAATGTGAATCTTGTGCCATTCTGTCCCAAACAACTGCCCTGGCGCCATTGACAAACCTAGGTCCGCCCCGGCTACCCTGTGGCCCGCCGATGAACCACTCACCGCGGCGACGAATTCTGCAGTGCTTTCGGTGCCGGTGGCTGCAGCTGCGCCGACGGCGCTGCCTCCCCTGATGCCGGCAGTGGGGATGTGCCACGGACGGTCGTGGTGGGAAGGGTGGGGTCGGAAGATGTGGAAATGCCTCCCAGTTAGAAAGTTCGTAAGTGGAGAATCTATATACTGTATATATATATATACTGTATGTATATTATCTGAAATCATACGATATATATATATATATACATATACGTATATATATACACACTCATACTACTATATAATATAGTAAGTATAATTACAGATATATTGTATACAGATCTATTTATCTAAACATCCCTCATATTTAATTCTGTGAAGTAACCATGGTTGTGAACCACCTACCGGTAGGACTATTCAAGTACCAAGATGATCGGAAACTAGGCAGGCATTTGGGGTCATAGCATGTCATAGCTATCCATAAATATTTAGAGGTGTTGGGGCCGCATCATTGTAGTCCCGAAGGAAGACTTGGTGGTTCACTCCATCCAATAAGGTCTTACAACCCAATTAGAAGTGGGCTGATCCTGTTTACCCGACTTATACTTAGGTGTAGAGCCCACTAAGTAGGATGAACCACCAAGTACCAATCGATTTTTCGGTTTCTTGGGGCGCAATCCCAAGAGTGAGGGACAAATAGGATTTGGCGGGGAATATTTTGCTTGAGATCAATTCGCAAGCAGGTTTTTTTGTAATTGCGCAAGAACGCAATATATGTATATAATCTGGCTGGTGGTTTGGAACATGAATTTTATTCTTCCATATATTGGGAATAATCATCCCAACCGACTTTCATATTTTTCAGAGGGGTTGAAACCACCAACCAGATAATTAATTGTAACATTGAAATGAGCCATAGTGAGCCGCCAGAGATTGAGTCAGATGGATTCGTCATGAGTGCTACCAAGTGAGTTTCCCTTTCTGTTCCCATCCCATATTGAAACCCTCCCAATGGTGCACCCCTTTCTGGGGGAAGTTTGTTGGAAAATGGAATATACCCAACAGTGATTACATGATTACCTTTTTTTGCTCTGGGATTTGTCCCAACCGTTTCAGGCAAACACAACGTCATAGTCTTGGTTATATATCACATTATCATCCCATCATTCCTTATCCCAATATATCCCGATAAATTGTTTGTATTGGGATATAACCCAAACCAACTAGCAATGTTCCAAAATATCCCAGCAATATTATAAAATCCCATACAGCTAGCACAACATATCATTGTAATTGCGGGTCATATTGATAAGACTTCCATTTGTACCATATTAATGATGGGGTATTGCTATATCTTTAACGGTGTACCAACATTATACCCTCCAGTGAACTAACATAGCTATGCTATATGGAACATTTATATATTATTTACGTATCAAGATACTTATTTTTCATAGCTATGTAAGTTTACCAGAGGATAATCCCACTATATCCCACATCCCAGTAATATCCCATCAACAAAATCCCATTGATAGTCCCATGATTAGTACCGCAGCCACACAATCCCCGTGTTTTGTGTTTTTCAGGTTGTCCGTCCGAGACGAGCCAAAGCACGAAAAAAGCGCTGGCATTCTTTCCACCAGTGGAATGCAGGGCTGCCCCAGTGGGAAGTATGGGAAGTGTATCAGTGAAGTCCGAAGCCCATGCAAAGAAAAGCTGAGAGCTGACCATGGAAAATGTATGAACATGGGAAGTGGAGTAATATGGGTGATGAAAAAATGGACCCAGGATGTGAACCTATGAACTTATCTAGGAAAGAGGTGGATTAATCTGGATGAATGGGATAGTTGTGTTAGACACCACTGACTTTTTTTGAGTGATCTCATTGGGAAGCCGTGGTGACACTGGGGAAAACGTAACCATTTAATGGGAATATCATGAGAATATGATAGGATATAAAACCAACAATCTTCCATGGGGGTGCAATGAGGGTGAACATCACCGGTGCAACTATGAGATTTCAAGTTTCATAAGTTGGGATACAGCCGCTACAACTATGGTGACAAAATCATCCCAAAAACTTCGTGGAACTGCACAGTTCAGACAAAATCATCCCCCGAAAGCATCAGATTTCTCAGATCCCCAGGTTCTGTTGGCTCGTGGTGCTCTGCCTGCTCGCTTCTTGTTGGAAGGGGTGAGTTGGAGCTTGAATGGAGTCAAACAATTACCCGTTTTTTTTCTTTGGGGTATTCCCCCCAGGCATTGGGAATTCCCGGATCCTAAAATGGAGGTACGTTAGTACCATATTTCTGGCCATATTTTGGGTGTATATCCCTTGAAATTTAGCCCTTACATAGGCCTTATGTATGGTAGGTACCTCCAATCAATCGGTACCTGTGTCGTGGCCATTCCCCCCAGATGTGGAGAATGAAGCGTCACCTGTGGGGACCCAGAACTGTTATCTGATCATGGTGCTGACGAGTTTTTTTGGTGAAGTACCCTCTGGTAATGACTAACAGTTTGCGAACTGGAAATGGCCCAGTCGAAATAGTGGATGACTACCCATTGATAGCATGGTGGATCTTTCCATAGTTATGTAAATGTTTACCAGAGGGTAAGTGTGTGTGTGTGTGTGAAGATGGTTTCAGTTTAATATTGTCCCGGACGGACGTGTGCAGATGACTTGAGGACAACGGACAACGGAAAATGCACGGATTGACCGATTGACCATGAAGATGTACAACTGAATTGCGGATGGCTTGTTGGCAAATTACAAAAAAACGTCATACCAAAAATCGCTATGGATCAATATGAATGGCCATGACTCAGGAACCGATTGATTGGAGGTACCTACCATATATAAGGCCTATTTTTCAGGGGATTCCCATTGACAATACCTTTCAAGACATTTTTTTGGGGAATGAACATCCACAACTACCAGCTTTTTTTTAAATGTTCACCGGGGTGGCCAATGCAGTCCGGCATCTTTCACCAGATAGATTTCAAGCGACTTGGGGCTGCAGTTCACCGAAGTTCACCATAGTTGTAGGGCTTATGTCATATCCCAACTTATGGAGGTTAAAAGGTTAAAATCCTGGTAGTTATACCGCTATACCCATCACCCCATTCCTAGTGGTTGATAGTTGATAACCTGCATGACCTCACTTATGGGGATAACTTCCTGGATGAACCCGCTGGAATCCCTGAACCGAAGATCTTCCGGTTGAACAATTGACAGGAAGGAGACTATCACTTGTAGATCAAAAATGCCACCCGAAAAATAGATAGAAGATGATAGAAGAAACTTGGAACCTGGAAATGTGAGGTACATATCATCTATCTCATCCTTTTGGGGGAAAACTTTTTTATGTCACCGTGTCCATTGACGGCGGAACGTTCCACGGTGAAATCTCCATGTGAGTGCGATTTTTTCATGGCGAATTAGCCCTTTTTGGCTGGGGTTTCTGGTGGATTTAAAGCTGGATGGGCTTATCTTGCTGGTGCATTTTACGCAGGGAATTTTCGGGAATGATCCATTTCATCACTAGTAATCATCCCAGCAATCCTCAGCAACCCATCCATTCCCTACGTTTAGCACCAGTCAGAAATATCTACAATTAATCACCAGCAATTTAAACAGTTTGCCAATTGATAGGCCGATAGGACCAGTAAGTAGGTTAGGTTATCCACTTAGCTCCGTACAAGTGCGATATTCGCCAGCGCGTCACCTTTGGGGTGTACCGCCGAGGCTTACTATCTGCATGTGGTCCAACCTGTTTGGTTCGTGCACTTTATGTCAGGCCCTGAGGTGATCACAGGCCACTTTTGGGAGGGGACCCCAAAGGTGGGACCCTTAGTTATAAGTAGGTTTTTAAATTCATCTATATGGAGGTTTCCTAAAATGGGGTTACCCCCAAATCATCCAAGTCATTAAACCATTTTTTGTATTGAAATCCATGGTTTTGGATGTTTTGAGGATCCCCCATTTTTGGAACCCCCCACAGTTACTATAGTTGTAATCACCATAAAGCATAGTTAACCAAGCTATTTGTGTCAACTTAGCTTTCGTAAACGATGTTTCCCCACCTTGTTGAGGAGAGTTACACACACACACACATTTGGCATATTTTCGGACCATGCAGGGAGTGATAACTATTAGGGGGATGGGAGTATTTGTATAGGTTGGTGGATTTATACATTATCTATCACATTAAAAAGCACACTATTATTGATGATGTGGTAAACCAAATTGTTGGATAGGCAGACGCAAACCCCCGAAAATCGGATAGACTGTGAACAATGATATATTTATATGTATTGATATACATCAATACAGAATCATATGTAGTTATGTAATGATACAAATATGTATATATATATATATATTATATTTTATAATGATACATACATACATATATATAATTTAATGATATATATATATAATGATATATATAATCATATATGTATAATGATATATATATATAATGCCATATAAACGACACACGACACACACACATACATATATACAATGACGTATATATATATAGACATATAATGACATGTAAATATAATGATATATATATATGACTGCATATATATATATATATATATCATGACATACATACATACATACATACATACATACATGCAAACATGCAAACATGCATACATGCATACATGCATACATGCATACTTGCATACATGCATACATGCATACATGCATACATGCATACATGCATACATGCATACATGCATACATGCA
>Ga0126342_10016374_pt1 | contig 12925 bp, 11 predicted proteins | sample Cyp1metagenome_FD_92528 | JGI IMG/M metagenome (GOLD analysis project Ga0126342, IMG submission 92528) | Coral microbial communities from Lord Howe Island, Old Settlement Bay, Australia - Cyphastrea 1 metagenome | ecosystem: Host-associated > Invertebrates > Cnidaria > Coral ... | reverse complement strand
CCGGAACCTCACAAGGTCTCTGCACCGGAACCCTCCGGAACCTCACAAGGTCTCTGCCCCGGAACCCTCCGGAACTTCATCAGGTAGCTGCACCAGAACCCTCCGGAACCTCACAAGGTATCTTCACCGGAACCCTCCGGAACCTCACGAGGTATCTGCACCGGAACCCGCCGGAACCTCACGAGGTATCTGCACCAGAACCCTCCGGAACCTTGTCTGGAACTTGGTGTTGAAGCTGCACCGGATCGCACCGGAGCTAATCTGGGCTAGAGACCCCATATATAGCAAAGTTTTGCCGTTGGGGGAAAAAAATCGTCGATGTGCCAAGCGGCGAACGCGCGGCAGGTCTCCAGTTTCACTGTCGATCTACGAATTTGGGCGAGAACGCAGATAATGCAGGGCTGCACCTCTGAGCGGCTGCGCTTCCAAAGTCTTCTAGTTTTTTATGATCGTTTTTATGGTTTATCGCTGTTTATCGTTTTCTCACATGAGTGGCCAAATGATTCCAATCATGCATCTTCTTTGGGAACCAAACTGCCCCTTGTCCGTGGATCTACATGGATATCCATCAAATTTGACATGAAAATTGGGAACTCACGGCATTCCATTACTCGTATGCCAAGTCACGCTGCAGCTGCAGAGGCAGCACCATGTCTCACCCTGTGGTTCACCTTGTACATCAGCCGTGCCGCAGAATTGCCAGCTGCAGCCGAGGGATTTCACGTAAAAAAAAGCGGGGGGATCCAACAAAAACCATGGATTAACCAACGACAAAAGGGTATTAATAACATTTTATGATATTTTATGGCCATATAATTCATATAGTGATGATCACCGATGTAGTATTATGTATTATTGATCAGCTATAAACATGATGACCAGACTTTCAATGGATTTACAATGACGCAGGGAGGCTTTGGAACATCCGTCCAGCTGAACCTTTGAGACACTCCCGAACAGCTTCCAAAGGCACTCTTAGTTTTCGGGCTTGTTATCACCTCATTTTATCATTTTATTGTATTTTTCTGTATGGTTTTGTCTGAAAATTGGGTACTACCCTCTTTTTCCGATGATCTTCATTTTCCCATCAGCATTCTTTGTTTTGGTAACTATCAGATTCATCCCCTGTGATCCCTCAGTTGTGCTCAATTGGCATGGCATTTGCCCGTGTTTCACTTCATTGCATCGCCACATTGGGGTGAAGCGAAATGGGTCACGGCATCGTGGGTGGAGAGGTAGCTAACCCCGTGGGCAATATAGGAGGTATAACATGGTATAACATGATCTATTTGATCAACAAGAAATGAAATATTTGCAGCACCAAGTTGGGAGGTAATCAAATTAGTCATTAGTCAACGATAAATGGGGAGATAATCAACAAAAACCGGAAAAAAACAACAACAACCAACTGTTATTTGACCATATTTGATCAACAATACAGGGCCTGTGGAGTCTTCATAGTTCTTCCTGGCTGACCAGGCACCAGCACAGGCGGCGTGGTGCCCACTGGGTTGGTTTTTTTTAGTAATGATTTGTACGTATTTTATTTTTAGCCAGATCAGATTAAATCAAAGGGTTTCACTGGTCTGGATATTGTGGTTTTTGCGCAACACCTTGGCACTTCTTTCGGCTGTGGCTCATGGGGAACCCCGCAATCTTCCGAACATCTTGAAACTTTGAAAAAGTTGGAGATTTGTCTTCCAGGTTACCCTCTGGTAATTTAACATAGCTATGGAAAATCACAATTTTTCATGGGAAAATCCACTATTTCTATGGCCATTTTCAATAGCTACGTTAGTTTACCAGAGGGTACGGCTTGCTACAAGTTAACTATCCGACATAGGTTTTCATGTCATGGTCTCTGATTTTCCTGTGGCTCGTGGAGTAAAGCTGAAACAGGATGACAAACACCAGCAGAACAGCCAACATTTTCCTGCAACATTGCCAAGTTTCCATCGACATACCACAATTGTAAACCAACCATCATCATTTATAATCATTTATCATATGCTATATATGCTATATATATATATTATATACATATATTATCATATATTCAATGGATCATCATTTATCATATTCACCAGGTGGACCAAGATCAGGGATATCAGGGATCTATGGCTTGGCGCCGTCAGTGAGAATGGCATCCCAACGCTCAAAGGGCGCCATGAAGGCGACGTCGACCACCAAAGCGCCGGTGATTTCGTTACCGAAGGAGGCGGCGCTTCAGCCGCCGATTCAGCGGTGGAGTTGTTTGAAAGGATAGGGAGTATGATGGCTTTTATTTGGTGGGGATTATATATGGGATTGATATGGGATTTATGTGGGATCTACATATGGGATTGATATGGGATTGATATGGGATTGGTATGGGATTATTCATGATGAATCATCAACAGTGGGAGTTCACCAATACCAAATGGGTCTGAAAATGGATTCAAATCCCAAGCAATTTGGCCATGCGAAATCATGAACTGACCAGTGGAGTCTCCATTGACAAAGCCATACGCCCTTGGGAAAAGACCAGTGGAGATGCCTACGGGCTTGCGTCCAACGACGCCAGTTGCCATGAACCAGCAATGGAACAAGTGCATCGGCAGAAAAAAACAACGTCATGCAGACAGTGGTCATGGGAGATTGTGATATCTGGGAAATTTGCAGGACACCGATGTCTTTGATGAAGAGCCCGTGCATCCAGTGAATTGAACCATGGATCACGAACATCCATTGATCACTAAACATCAGCGTGGTTTTTAAGACCCATTCAACCCATCAAACCCGGTACATCCATTAAACCCCATTAAACCCCATTAAACATAGTCAAACCCCATTAAGCCCCTTTTTAATCGAACAGATCTCATGTTAGATTCTTAACTTAAAGACCTGGGCCGCAGGCAGAACACTTCGTGATCCACTCGGATGTTGGGACACCTTCGGCAGCGGAACCACGGGGAACCATCGTGGAACATAGGCGGCTGCGACGACTGCGACTCCTGCGATGGTACTTGAAGCTATTTGCAGAGTATTTCCGACTTCGTGGTTGGTGGTTGATGGTGGTTTGGTGATGGTTTGATGGTGGTTTGATGGTGGTTGATGGTGGTTGATGGTGGTTGATGGTGGTTGATGTCTAGAACGAAGGTCATCACGGCATGGGGAAAAAAGGCACTGATTCGTGCGACAGGCGCATTTCTGTGTCAGTGCGCAGACGCCGATCCAACGATGTGGAGAGGCGGCCTAAAACTGGGGTTATGGTATGGGGTTCACCAATGGTCAGGGGACATTTTCCATAAAAAACCCATACCACGGAGGGGATCTCGATTGGAAACGCCCCAAAAACCCAGAGCTTTGACTTGACATCTTTCCCATGATAGTCATACGGGACCCCAAACATCCCCAAACCCAATTCCATCATATTTCATCATTGATTAAATCCAAATGTTTCATGGTTTAACCAGGTGAAAAACCAGGTTTTGTTTTAATTGTTTGATGGTTAACCATGCTTGACCACCATTTTTTCCACCATCAGCCTACAGGAAGTCATCTCCCGGTGAGCGCCGTCGCACCAGCTGGGAACCACCAGCTATGGATGGGAGTCAGGCTGTCACGCTCCAGGTAGACTTGTGGAACATGACCCAAAACGATGAGAGTCGTCGGAAGATCTTGGGCCCAATTTTTTGTGCTTCGTAAAGCCGAGGTCCTGCCAAGGGGTCAGCCAGGTCTGCTGGGGCTGGGTGTTTTCGAATCAAACATGGGTGATTTCACTGGGAAAGCTGGGTGTTTTCGTGACATTGATATGGATGGATGATATTTCTGGATGATATTAATGATAGACGAATGGATGGGGATATCATGATATATCATGATATATCATGGGGATATCATGGGGATATGGATGATATTAATGATATATAATAATATATATATATATATATATGATATCATGGAATCGACAATCTCACGACCTTCATCCCATCCCATGGCATGGCCTTTCGCGGGATCGTCAGGTTCTCAGCAGTGGAACCATCAAAGCAAAAGCCTTGCTCTGGAGGTCCATTCTGGGGATCCCAGGAATGGGAAGGTAATAACCAGATGAAATACCTCAGTTATATATGGACTATCCCCAGTCACATATATATATATATATACATATATGCATGCAGACATACAGACACACAGACATACTTACATACTTACATACATACTTATATACATACTTATATACATACTTATATACATACTTATATACATACACATACATATACATACACATACATACACGTACATATGCTAGACATATGGTCTATATGGGTCATAAAGCAACTCAACCAGCTGTGCTTGGATGTGGCTACAGAAACTGACCACACTCTGTGGCCACATAAGTGCAGCAATGTGCTCTACTGGAAGCATGTCAATGGCATCCTCCATTTGGACGATTCTGATAAGAACAGGTTTTGGATGATTTTGGAGACATGCACGGTCTGCTTCTATAGTGATGACCATTGATGACCAGTGATGACCAGGTCGAGAGTTGTCCCCGCCACAAGAGGAGAGCAGGTGCGGCGTTCTGGGGACGTGGCCGAAGTTCTTAGAAGAGAAATGAGAGAAACTAACAACCCAAAAAGAAATCAACAAATCCAAGAAGGTTGAACAGAATTCAAGTTTCAACCTTTGAACATTTTCCATGAGCATCCCACATGAAGAATGCACTGGCACGGGACGAGAGCAGGTTGGAAGACGAGAGCAGTACTGGAGCTCCAGACTCTCAGAAGTCCGGGACCATGGCTGGACTCAGAGTTCACCCATCATGGATGGCCTCATGGGTTTGATTATGACCATCATGGATTGATTATGATGGATTTTCATTATTATGGTCATAATATGTCATAATCATAGATGATTTTCCTGAATATTATTGTCAGACTTGTCATCCATCATTTAATTTATTGCAGCTTATCATCGTTTATAATTCACTATCAGGTCACTATCATGCACGATCACCTGTAGAGAGATTTCACCAGGATGATCAGCAAGAAAGGGTGCTCTTCAAAGAATTTACCATCTGGTTATTTAACATAGCCATGGAAGCCATGGCCCATTTATAGATGGTTTACCTATTAAAAATGGGTGGATTTTCCATGGCTATGTGAATATTTCGCTTCATTTCTCTTGAATCCCCCGAAACTCTGGGTTTTGTTGGCTCCAAGGAAGGAGGGCCCTCCCTCTGTGGATCGAGCAGATCGAGCAGATCCAGCTCCAAAAGATCGAGATCGAGTGGAGAAGGACTTGGTGGGGTAGCCCATTTTTCGTTTCAGGATGGAAAGGATATTGTTCTTAGAAACACATCGGTGATGGTCAAAGTACTAGGCCGGCCCTAGGAAATGTGAGAATCAGAGATTTTGGTTGTTTGTACATACCATCAACTTTATTAAAGGTGCTGTACCATACTGGACCTAGGTTTGGATGATCTACCCTCTGGTAATTTAACATAACTATGGAAAATCACCATGTTTAATGGGAAAATCCACTATAAATGGCAATTTTCAATAGCTATTTTGACATAACCAGAGGGTACCCAAATCCGGGCAGCAGGTCACAGCGTCTCCTTCCTCCTTGCGAAGAGAGATCGATGTATTGCGATTGCAGGTGCTGGAGGAAACGAAGAAAAATAGGGGAGGTAATCCCACCAGAATCCACCAGAAGTTGGTGAAGACTACAGCAAATTCCAATGGTTCTGGGGATTTCTGGGGTGATAAACCAGCAACACTTGGAATTTGGCATGATTTCACCCCAAAAAATTGGGCGATGCAACCATGAGAAATCGGGAGTTCCACCAGAGGTGGAGATTTCAAAAAATAACGATGGAACTGAAACTGACAGAAGTTTTACATTTGACCCTACATTTGATACAGATTTCCCATCGATATCCCATGGATTGTCATTTTTCCCAGCTTGTTTCCCTTAGATTTTCCACCGGTTAGGTGCAAGCACTGAAGGATGTGCAGGAGCAAACCGCCGAGATCCATTGGAAGGCATAGTTTGACCTTGAAAAACATGAAGAAAGACGTAAAATGGTGGGGGTGGACGGGCATGATTGACATTAACAATTTGAAATCTAGAAAGATCCTGAAAATCATGGAAAGCACGAGGGGTTTGAGATAGTTTTTGAGGTCCTGAGAATCACCGAAATCACCAAATGCATCAGAACTTCATGTCAATATGGTATGGCCGTATGGCTCAAACATTGAGTGCCCCAACATCCAACAGTTGCTATCGGTTCATCATTTTTCCCATCATTTGATGATCATCTTGAGGTATGCTCCACGATTTTGTTGCTTCTATATTCCATTATATTTCCTACAATGTAATTTAGGATTATGATAAGTTCTATGCCACCATCTCGGGTATGTCTTTCTTAAATCCACCATTTCCTTGCCGAACGTCCCCATTTTTTCACGAAAAAATCCGTGAATCCACGAGCTTAGCAACTTGCTCCCACCATGATGGTGAATCATAGCCACTTTCATGGGGAAAATCGGTAGACCTCTCAATTGACTCAGTTTTCCACCCAAAAGTATCTGAGGTGGCCAGGGAGCAGCTCTGTTTGATTGGTTTATTTATGTTTATTTATTAATATAATATAATATGATATGATATGATATGATATAATATAATATAATATAATTATATATATATATACATATTATAATATATATATATAGTATCTTTTGTCCCCATCAAATCTCTTCCAAATCTCCAAATCTGTTTCCATGTCAGGTCATCTCCAACGTCGTGGAGGAGCGCAACCTCTGGGAGTCACGCTACAAGGAGGCGACCCAGGAGAGTAAAGCTCGGTGCCCAGAAAGGCTGGTTGATTAAAAGATGGGATTGTTTGGCTATGGAATTCAGTGAACAACTAACATTGTAACATTATATATAGATATAGATATCTCGAATTAATTACATGTAGAGATGTAGAGATTATACCTATATATATATATCATGTAATATATCTAATTGATTACATGTAGATATGTAGAGATTTTACATACATATGTATATATATAATATTATATGTAACAAACACCGGACATGGTTTGCTGAGGATTGCTGATCCATGATCTCTGCTGAGGTCAGCAAGATGGATGCAGCTATCAGGCGCTTTTTTCCAAGTCGTCATTGGCACTTTTTTAATGGGAAAACTTATGTTTTTTTAAAGGTATATCCCGGGAAAACCTATGTTTTTTTTTTTAAAGGGATATCCCATTTTTGAGAAACAACCATGTGTTGAATTTTTAGGGCCACCAGGATTTTTGCTATGGACCAATTTTTGCATATCATATTGCAACAATCTCGTCTTTCATTCCTTTCCGCTCCCTTGCTGTTCAGTATGACGCCCACACCTGCTGGCTTCTCAGACTGGGGCGATATAACTGAACGCTTGGCATGTGTCTTGATGTGTCTATGAGCCCCATTCTGTCCCTCCAAAAGGGTTGAAAAGGATGAAAAAGGATGGAGAAAGGTAACGAAAAACAACTTGAAAGATGTTGACATATTCATTGATCTTCATTGATCTGCATTGACAATACTTATACCCTCTGATAAACTAACATAACTATGGAAAATCACCATTTTTCATGGGTAAATCAACTAAAAATGGCAATTTTCAATAGCTATGTTAGTTTACCAGAGGGTATTATTAATTGGCTGTTCATTAGATATTTCTGGATCACGTCATCCGATGTTTTTCTGAGGCCAAGTCGGCCCAGCCAGAGACGAGGCGCGACTGAGATTGGCTGCATCCAAAGATGGGAGTTTTTTTTTTCGATTTTCCCACATGCAGGGCGGTTTCAATGAGAGAATTAAGCAATTATATATATATATATAGAAATATTATAATAAGAGTAACAATACTAATAATGACCATAGTAATGAGAATAATCCAAAGAAGTAGGGAGATTTTCCCCAGGTCAGATTATGGGATCTTAAATCCGAAAAACGGACAGATTTTGGGCATTTTGGGTGCCCAATTTTCGGAAACATTTGCAAAGTGCTTGTGGTCATAGCTGCTGACAAGCATGCTATCACCCCTTTTATTGAGGTTCTATAGTTAAGTCATATTAGTGGAAAGTTCTACTTTTTAGAATTTAGTATGATTATGCTAAGCATGTGGTTATATATATATACATAGTATATGGTTATCCAACCATTTTAGGATTGTATATATGATTATTCAATGGGGTTATTATATGGGTATATTAGGTATATTACTGGTTACTAGTGGTCCTTCATGGTTATATATATATGTTATATATGGTAATTCTGTATACAGATGCGCGTCTTAGCCATGGCAGCCCATGGCCCAAAATAAATCCGTGGGATGTTGGGACGAGCGAACTTTCTACAGCTTCAAGTGATGTGATGTGAAGTCCCCCAAACAGGACATTTACCAACATAGTAGTATATATATAGTTATAGTTATAGTTATATATATATACATACATATATATATATATATATCCACACACTTATTCCCCTGTAAATATATTCCTTAGGCCAATGACAGCCCCCAGAGATCCTCCACTTGGATCATCCAGTGCTCTACATCCCAGTGGTGAAGAACTAGGGATAATTAATAGCGGTTATAACTATTATATGTCCATTATCAATATCCATATAATGTATGGGATATATTATTAATATCCATATAGTTTTTTTTGTTTATAATTTATATAATATAGTGGATATATTATATGGGATATATCCATTATTTTCATATGTTAATTATAGGGATATGGGATATAGGTTATTAATATAGGCATATGGGATATAAATGGATATAAGTATTATATCATATGTGATTATTATCATAACTACATAGAATATTGAGATATGTCTTATTCCCATATAATATAGGGGTAAATATCAATAACTAGACATCACATGGGAATGGGTCAAAACCTATCACATTGGCATAAAATTCCAGTAACCATCTATTTTAGGGCAGGCTACCAAGGTTTTGATTCATGGCCATACAAGAATATCCCCATTTTTATTTTGATTTTCCAAATTGTTTATAAACCACACCAACTAACTGTGGGTGGATGTGGCTATAAGAGCTGGCCAGACTCTGTGGTTCAAATCCCCATGAAAACCCATCATATAATGATGCGTCGTGACATTTATCACCAGTTTCTCTGTTACTCTCATCAATTTTGGAGGTGATACTCACACACATACATATATACATATATCCAGTATATCACCCTCTGGTTATCAATGTAGCTATGGAAAATCACCGTTTTAAACATGTCAAATCATCATAAATCATCGAACTAAATGGGCCATGGCTTCTGGTCGCAAAGTGTCAAACGACCAGAGGGGAATTCCCGGATGTATCTTCATTTTGGTTGGTAAAATCCCCGACTATCAGACAATCCCAATAAGATGCGTGCAGACAGCACTTCCAGGTCCACCTCTATCAACTCGAACATGGGAAGCAACTTTTTTGTTTTTTTTGCTGCCGCAAATTCATAGAGATTGTCACTGATGTACACTCTGGTAATTTAACGTAGCTATTGAAAATGACCATAGAAATAGTGGATTTACCCAGCTACAAAATGGTGATTTTCTATAGCTACGTTAGTTTACCAGAGGGTACAACTGGTAGTTTCTCCCAATACAAACATAGGGCTGCAGTAGCGGGAAGCGACTTCCCAATGGAACGGTCCAGGACTGCTCCAACGGCTGCAACGACAGTGATGGCAGCATCCTTGAGCCGTGTGCCGATGACACATGTCACCCGGGAAAGATGGTGAAGCTCTTGGGCAGACAAGACATGTGAAACGTGGTGAAATTATGGTGAAATTATGGTGAACCACTTGGACTTCATATTTAATCTACAAACATGGAAAGGGAACATCATTTTTGCCACTGGATCGAATGAAGTACCCCACTCTTGGACCAATTTTCCAACACCCATCTGAGATAGATACTTGTACCAGCCATTTTGCAAAATTGCAGTTGAAAATCCAGCAGTGCCAGTGGCCAATGCAGTGGCGTTCATGAATTTGAATCAGTTACAGATAGGATTTGGCTACACCCAGCAAAGTTGACGTGGAAGCCATATTCATATCCGTGGGGTTGCATGTCAAGATAAGGGGATATATCATGGTATTTCTACTACTTGGTGCGGGTTGATGACCATGTCATAGCCACTCCAACATTCAGAATCAATGTCAGTAATTGCCAGCTAAAGGCATTTCTGACTATACCGAGCATAGCTGCAATATATTTGTAATATATGCAACACCAAGAAGAACCAGTTTTTTCCCCAGCAAAATAGCAATACCTATATATATATATAGGACCAAGACTAAGAATTCGAGAATTCGTCGATATTTTTGGGAAGATCCTGAAGATCCAGCTATAACATGACTTTCATGTGACAGGTGGTGGACATCCCCAAGATCGATCTCTTTGGTGCCAGGCGAATTACTGGATCCCTGGCGATGAGTGACATTTTCCAGCTTGGGGAGATGTTTTGGTCCTGGAAATTAAAGAAATATGTATGTATATGTATATATATATTGTATTATATATATATATTATATTATATATATTATATATGTATATATGTATATAGACATCCATTTTACGTACAAAAAATGTCCAGGAAACAGAACGGTTGATTTTGATTCACCTAAAGTGTTGTCAAATAATCCAGATGGCTTTATCTGAAAGTAGGTTACCCCCTGGTTAATCAGAATCACCACTAGTATGGGCACACTGCGGGGTATACCCAATTTTCAACCCAGGTCGTCCTTCGGAAATGGCGGAGATTTCGACCTGGCACACCTGGTTGATTGAACTTTGGAACTGTACAGATACAGTACATCAATCCCAGACACGGGGAACCAGGACAAACTGGCCCCAGCCACTGCACTCGGGAAAAACACTCAAGGTTGGTGCTCAGCTGACTCTTGTGTGAAAAGGACAGTTTTTCACACTTACATACATTAATATGTTATTCCCATTCTCTTTTTCTTTTCATGGTGAAATCCAACCGATTATCCCCATTGCTAATTGGAAGATCACTTCAAAAACTTGTTTTTTCCCACAGTTTTTGGTGGTTAAATCCAATTTTTGATGGCTAAATCATGCTAAATCCCGTATCAACTCATGTGTTTTTGCAAGTTCTGGCGCCAGGCAGCAGAAAGTTGTGACATGCTCAAGGGATGGGTCGGATGGAAAAGCCATGGTGATGGGGATGACCCCAAAAAACGGCGGAGTGGTAGTTCCAAGGCATCTGGAACTCGGGTATATCCCACATATAATGACATATAACTGGATATAAGTGGATATACCTGGACTATTATATATATATATAGTGTATGGCAGTTGATGATTTCATATGGTTGTATGAATCGCGGATTTTAAGTGCGCATGGAGATTGCTGATTATTGCGAAACTACTGATTATATGATATCATGTATGTATATATAATATATATATATATATATATATATGTATTCATCCCTGGCCATAGTAACTACATAGAACAACTTCTGTCTGGAAAGGATTTACGGTATTGTTTTGCCTGGTCTTCCTGCCCGTCCAGTGGTTCAACATCCTTGGCATTGGAGGATCCATGTTTCCCGCAGTCCCGAAATTGGTTCACCGGGAAAATAACGATGACAACCTCTATCATCCTATATTGGGTAAAATCATGCTTTCCGGTCCTCTTCTTTGGCATCCGGCACAAGCATGCTTTCTGGAGATTTTCCCACCTATGCTTCTGAACTGCTTTTAGGACCAGAGATGGGTCAAAACCTGTGATTTCACTGGATTTTGCCAATTTGAAGAACATCAACATCCAGCAAAACCATGGAAATTGTCAGCATTTTGAAGCTGAAGTGGCTCAGGTCACCAGATATACCTTGCCCAGTTCCATGTGCATTGTGAGTATGGCAACTCAGGGACCGACACAGATTCTAAGTCCTGGGACTTGAGTGGCTGCGATCTACCCCTGGCGTTGATGAGAATTGGTTGGGGGATTACACTAGCCAAATCTACCCAATATATTGAAGATTACATCATAATCCAATATTTGGGTAGATTCCGACGACGTTGGGATTATATGTTGGGATGAATTGGGATTAATAGACATTTGGGATTACATCATAATCCAACAGTTAAATAGTTCAATTTAGCTTGGGATCAAACATTTTTCCGACGGTGATGAGAATTCCTGGCACTGAGGCACCCCTGAGGGCGTGGCTACCTTGGGACGGTGCGGGGAGCTCCAAAGAGCTCTGCTGAAGAATGGCACCTGATGCTGAAGACAAATGGGCTGGAAATGAAGATTAAACACGATTTGATACATCTTTTGGAGCGAGTTCATATGGATTTTGGACACGCGCTTGGTCGAGCATTTCGCTGTTCGTGAGATTTGGCCAGGCGTTCTCCAGTTCCACAGGCGCGGTCCCCTTCGGTCCCCTTCGGTCCCCTTCTGCACCTCGGAGCGAAACACCAATTTGGGATATGACTATGGCTGTCTATAGCTGGTGGTTGCAAAGATTCTTAATGTTTTCTCCTACCCGGGATTGACTTTCAAGGTTCTTTGGGATGGAATGAACATGATTGAAACATCTCAAAACAGCCTGGTATCAAAACACCCTGGTGATGACCACAGGTGCCGTTGATGCGTACGGCACGCCCCAGCGTGCCAGCTGTCGCTGTTGGCAGGCCTCGGTGGGTTGGGAGAGGATTTGGACTGGTGACCGGTCACCTTACCTAAACATGGATTAACATAGACCCGGGCAAGCCGGCGGCGGAAGTTTCCCAAACATAAATGACCTATAGTTCAAAGACAACCTGTCCCGACCGTGTCCTTCCCTCGACACTCCACACCTCACACTGCACACTG
>Ga0126342_10016373_pt1 | contig 12925 bp, 11 predicted proteins | sample Cyp1metagenome_FD_92528 | JGI IMG/M metagenome (GOLD analysis project Ga0126342, IMG submission 92528) | Coral microbial communities from Lord Howe Island, Old Settlement Bay, Australia - Cyphastrea 1 metagenome | ecosystem: Host-associated > Invertebrates > Cnidaria > Coral ... | reverse complement strand
GAAGATCTAGATCTGCAGATGTGAGGGTGTGAAGATGTAGATCTTCAGGTGTGAAGGTGTGAAGATCTAGTATAACGGCTGCTTTTTTACGAAGAACCCTTCGCAGGCGCTCTCGGGAAAAATGTTCCAAACCACCAACCAGTCATTGTTTGTTGGCTATGACACTTTCGCGAACCAATGCCTGCTAATACCCAAATTTCTTCCTGCTATCCCAGCTATGTGCGCCCCTCAAACATATCAACTGGGATCAAATCACAGGCGGATTAAAGAAATTCAACGAAGATTGAAACCACCAAAAGATACGGAATTCTCTGAAAACAGAGTACCCCACTAGTAAAAATCACCGTGTTGATCACATGCTTTCCACTAAAATGGCAATGGGTTTTCTCTGAAAACAGGGGCAAAATCTCATGGTTTAGCATCATGTTATTGCTAATAAAATAAACATCAATTCCGAATCAAATGACCACCAATTCGGAATACATCTGGATATCGGGATATCCCATCAGTTTCCAAACAAAATAACCATGGATTTAGATATCCCATGGATTCCTGATACAATAGACATATATGTGTGCTAATCCACTATTGTCAGACACACCCCTCATTTTCCATTCATTAAATGTTTGGTAAATCACTATTAATCACCATTAAATGCCGTGTTCATCCATTTTCAATCCCATAAAAGTCCCATTAAATCCATATAAAATCCCAACCCCATTAAAATCGGGTAAATCCCCCAGTGACTTTGCCCGACGCAAAGAAAAAACTGTTCCCATCATTTTCCGTCGCCAGAACTTTAGATCTCCCCAGAACTCCTCCCCATTGTTTCCCTTGGGATTCTTAATGTAGGGTTGTGGGCAATTTTCTTTTGAAAAAATAAGAGATTCTATCTACTTCAGGATGACTATTGATGTGTAATATACATATATACATGTTAAATCAATATATTAAAACCCATATGTATATCTATGTATATTTATATAGAATATGTGTTCTATTCTTTAAACTTATATATATATAAACCAATATTTGTACTCGCCCAAATTCCCTTGGCACCAAAGGGCTGTCTCGCCACCTTTCAACGCAGCGGTGGCCGCATCTACGCCCTTCACCACCTGTGAGCCGGTTGTGTCGTGGCTTGTGGTAGGAAAAGTTGGGAAAGATTGGATGCGACTAGGAAAAATGAGGCGTTTACAAAGAAGAATGGTGGATTTAACTAGAACAACTGGCGATTTAACAAGAAATATGGGATTCAATGGATTGCTTTTTATTGGACAGATTCACTAGGAAAAAGAGTTGCTAAGGACAATCTGTATGCACTTGGAATGACATTCATGACATATTCTTATAATTGGAACAAAAAGAGATTGCCATTACATGCTATTTATACTGGCGACCGATATTCACTTGGAAGGACATATACTATAATATATAATCATATATATATACAGTCACATATAGTCACATATAGTCACATATAGTCAAAAATGGAACATTGCATCATTGCACTGGATATGTTCTAATCTCAACCCTGTCAGCCTGTCAAGTTACAGGGGATTAATGGGGTATGGTCATTCCACCACCACTCGGATTCTGCAGATTGTGGGTATGTTAACCCCTGCGTTTCTGCGGGGATTACCATCCTCATTTAAGGAAAATAGCACATATTTTGACCATGGTGTTTTTGAGAGTAAGTCCCATATATTAGGTGGTTTTAATCTACTTTGATATGCAATGGAAAAGAAAAATAACATCTTCAGGATTATTCAGGTCACAAAGTGGTCAATTGTCCAAACTCAACAGTTCAAGCCACCTCTCCTTCTTCAGTGACCTCCTTCACAAAGACGTCGTGCTCTTTGCCTGGTGGCTGAAGGATCATTCACCTTGTGCTTGCAAAAGTAGATACATAAATCTATTGCATTGCATGCCTTGGCAGCTTGAACAAAATAACGATAGATGATGCATACAATATTCAATATGTTGGCAGCTTGAACAAAATAACGATAGATGATGCATACAATATTCAATATGATCTAATTCTATGTATGGTAGATACAGGTATAATATACATATAATATGACATGATAATACTACATATAATTATATATATAGGTTTGTCTGAAAATTGGGATCCTCCGAAATCATCCAATTTACCCTCTGGTAATTTAACATCGCTATTGAAAATGGCCATAGAAATAGTGGATTTTCCCATAAAAAATAGTGATTTTCCATAGCTATGTTAAATTACCAGAGGGTACCGTTTTGTTTTATTGCCCCAATTGGATTAAGGGAAAATTTACAGGAAAGCCCCATGATCTTCATGGGAAAATCTATGGTTTCCGGTTAAAATGTTCCCTTAAACCAATCCATTCATAAGATTTGTCATTAGAATTCCCATAAAACAATCGTGATTTTCCAGTTCGCTATGTTAGTCATTACCAGAGGGTTTTTTCATAAGATTTTTCATTCGAAATCAGCGATCTTGGGGTACCCAAAAATACTTCGATGTTTTTTCGTCACCCACCTCGTTGCATCTCGGCAGTCTTCAAGGTCTCTTCCTCTGCAATGCGGTCCTCCTGTGGACACGACATAGGAGCGGCAGACCAGGTGACCCAAATAACTAATGACTAATGGGAGCAATAACTATAGTATAGTATATATATATACTATAGATATACTATAACTATAACAATGAAAAGTTGGCTGGAGCAAGATATAAAATCAGTATAAATAACTAATGAATACTAATGACTAATGTATACTAATGTATACATGTGGCTGCATGCTTGGCGTTGGTGAGCGGATGTGTGGATCAACTGTGGACGGACGATTGGACCACCTGAAACTTGGCTTGGGCCGAGGAGAAACATGACAAGGCCTACATGTCTACGATCAGCCGAGCTACCCTTGGATGGCCTGATTCATCTACATTTCCAAACGGGCAGTGGTTGAAAGGCCATGTGACCACTTCTTTGACGGCGTTTTTCTTGGACTGGGCCACCCAGCAAGATTTCTCAGATGCTCCCCTTTTGGATAGGGCAAGGAAGGCGGCGATTTGCATTTCCGCTTGTTTTGAAGGCCTCTACATGGGGGACGTGTGGCTGCCGCAGGATGAAGCAAAGAAGATTGCTGGCAACGGCTTGCGGTTCCTTTCCCTCTACAGAGAACTATCTTGGAGATCCTATCACCTCGAGAAGTCGCTCTTCAGTCACATGCCCACAGGGCATGCTATGTGCCACATTTTCCTGGCATTGAAGTTGTCATCTTTGCTGCATGAATATTCATTGTCACCGCTGGTGACGGCAGTAGAAATAGATGAGGATTACATTGGCAAAGTGTCAAGGCTCAGTCGGAGAACAAACCCTGAGCAATACCATCTGGTTATTTAACATAGCCATGGAAAATCACCATGTTTAATAGGTAAACCATCTATAAATGGGCCATCTATACCATGGCTATGTTAAATAACCAGAAGCAATCCATCAAGAGAGTCTTTTCCAAGATCTCTTTTGGCATCCTTCAAGCACTGGAAACCTGCTGCTTTCATCAAGTGACCGCGCTGCTTTCAGAGATCTGAAGCGTGTTGGCTTTGTAGATCCCATCGATGTCCACAACATTTTATGGTATGTTGATATACTTGGCCTAATCTTGGAAATAGCTGATTTCCAAAAGTTCGACTTTTTTGGGACAAGATCGTCGTTTCCAAGGTGTCTGCAATTTCAAGGGTTTTGGGATCCCAAGGTAGGAAATATCCATTACTAATTGCACTTTAATTTAGTGGCAAAAAAATAAAATAAAAAAGAACAAAAACTAACCTGGGGGAACCCTATGCCATAAGCAACTACAAATTTGGGGGCATGGTTTATAAATGTTTATAACACCTAAACCTTGTGATTTTGGGGATCGTTTATACCCTTGGTTTTACCAACTTACATGTTGTTGTTTTTTGAGATGTTTGAAGACAATTAGAAACATTGTTGTTTTCCAATTTAGCTATTTCATCTTAGTCCATCACAAGTTGTTGTTTTGTTGTTGTTTTTTTTCGGACCTTCAAAATCTTAAAACAGGAATTGGATTTAATTGTATGTCATCGGATGGTTCCTCCAAATTAGCAGCCACATGTGGGCTATCTTCAACAATGGTCCAGGTCAAGGTCCTATCCGGTGGAGGTCAGTAACGGTTTGGGTTTGTCCCAATTCCTTTGGGACAGGTCCTTCAGTTTGTTCCACATATGTTCCCATTTAATTTGACTCATAGTCAACCATGCAATATGTAGCATATTTGTTGCTTCAAGCCTTCAAGCCATATAATTCGCCCGAAGTCCAAATGTGTGTCTTATATACGTATTATATATATATAAGAGAAAACGAATGTCTTCATCATGTGGGCTGTGATACGGTGATACCCAAGTCTATGGCAATACCACATTTCTGAAAATTATATAGTTAAATACCATGTGTCATAGTTAAACAGCACATGTTCATCTTTTTCCATTGCTAAATCATGTTAAAGTCTCATCTTTGTTCGTACATCCCCCTATAAAATAGTAATGGAAAACCCATGGTGCCCCCACTGTTTGATGCGTAAATCGCCATGGCTGTTGCTACCGTAGATATCCTAGAAACAACATATCCCATATTTTTGGGTTATATAAGTGTTATATATATATATATTTATTTATATCAGTTCTATTCATTTCTATCCATGTCTTGCTGGTCGTATCTAAGTTAGATACCCATCTTCAGGGTTGCTCCCAACACCCAAGATATAAGGGGTTGTTTTTCTGGGTAAATAAAGATGTCAAATGACGAGTTTCCCACCAAAAGTGGCTATGGAAAATCTGGAAATCTGCTGCGCTCCTTCAGAGTCTTCACCTCTTGTTGCAAGGCACTGATCCTGAGATTTGTCGCTGCGACCAAAGGAAAAAATCGGGCGGTTCGCTGACCACGCAGAAGAATGAGAAAAGTGGGGAGTTTGCCAACAAATGTGCGAAATTAACCAACAACACATGTGAGTTAACCAAAGTTTAGGCAACAAAAGTGACGAGCCAACGAAAAAATAAAGTGGAATTTCATGAGCCAAAAACCTGGGTTTAACATGTATCAAGCATCATTTTGGGTGATATCAAAACTCTCCGAGTCTAAAAACTCTCCAAATCCATACATTATAGATATTGAACTCTAGTCTTGTCCAGTGTAGGCCTGGACCCACACCACCCACACCTGGACCTGGACCTGTCGCCAGGGCCAGGGTGCTCGGACTGCTTCTTGTCGATATCCGCCTGGGAGATGGGATTCGTCTCAGCTTGACGGATGTTGTCCTCGAGTTCCGCGATGGTCTTCTTGCAGTAGCACTCGAACTTGTCGTATTGATCCGACTCTTTTTTGGCTTCATCCTGAGGCCAACAAGTGTGGGAACCCCAGCATCCCCGTGGTGCGTTCTTGTGGCCTCTATGTGCCTATCCGGTGGCTGGTCCCTCTAAGGAGCCCCATTTTCACACACAGCCTGCACTTAAAGGGCACAGGAACTGGATCGATATTTGTTGAAAGGAAGCCGAGGAAGCAAACTGCAGAACTGTGCATGCCCTGGATTCAACCCACTGCTCTTCGAGACTCTTCAATCTTGTCTGCCATTTTCTCCATCATAGACACGACCTAAACGGAAACGGGGACTGGATGGTAACAGAGCAAAATGTCAACAGGCCACTGGGTCAAACGGGCAACTGGGTAGTCTATCTAGGCTAGAAATGACTTACATCTTGCTTCCCTGTGTCTTAAACGTATGGACCCATTTCACTTGCAATGGCTGCGTATACTGTCTAAAACAAGAAGTGCTTCCTGATCGTACTGTGTCGTCATCACCAAACCGACTAATTCTCCTGGTCTTTATGCCTACAGTAGCCTGCCTCGCAAAATTGGGTTTCAGGAGAAAAGGGGAGAGGCTTCTGGGCTGTCAAACTGGCGCATGAAGTAGACAATGACTTTGTAAGTTTGGACCAGTGGCCCTCCATTCATTTTTGTTAGTCAGTGTTTGTTTATCAAACTCATACGCAGGAGGCGATTTCGACAATTTTGACATTATACTTGAGAGATCATTGTAATTTTGAAAGAACACAAGTACAGTAATTTGGAACAGAACAACTTCTTGTTTGCAGATTTCCGCAATTTCCGGTTTCTCCCCCTTCCCCCCTCAACACCACGCCTTGCGAATGGGGTTGCCAGTCGCCATGGTGTCCACTCGGTGGGTCGTGATGGCAAGGCCACTGGTGGCCAAGATCGCCAGAATGGTCTTCATTGCGAGCACCGAAACTTCAACGAAGGATGGAGTTTCGGGTCGGGGGAAGCGCGAAACCACGCGGTGGAGGTGTACACGCAGCTCGCAGCTGAAGAGCCGATCAGCGGTGAGAGTTCGCGACAACTCAGAGGATGATGATCATCTACATCATATTATATAGATATATATATATATATTATAAATATATATATATACGTATCATATAAAGATATATAAAGTGTCATTGGAAAGGATGAAAATCATATCCAATTCGAACCTTTGGTCGTTTCACAAACTCTTTATGTCAACTTGCAGTATTTACAAATCACTCTGCCGACCCAGCTTGATGAAGCCGAGGGAGTAACCCAGCTTGTCAACGGGATCACACATCGGACCTGCATATCGGTGGGCAGATTGGCATAGATGGGCAACACCAGGAGCTCACCCATCTGAGTGCCCATGCCTCCGCTGGACCAGGATGAAAAGTCGTACATCATCTGGAAGCTGATATGTGAGATTAGTTCATGGCTGCAAAACAGGATGTTTCATGGGAACTTAATGCGATGTATCCAACAAACATATTTTTTTGCCCTCTGGTTATTTAACATAGCCATGGAAAATCACCATTTTTAATAGGCAAACCATCTATAAATGGACCATTTTCCATGGTTATGTTAAATAACCAGAGGGAAAATAACCAAATGTTCACAACCATCCAGGCAGGGTAAGGGCCCCCTCATAAATTTGCTGCGCGGCGCGACTTCGCAAAATCCATCCGGATGGTACAGGGTGTAGCACGAAAATTGCTGGGATCTTCTGGGATGTTCATCCCCTGAAAATATCTTGGTAAATTATAACTGGTTGGTGGTTTGAACCCCTCTGAAAAATATGAGTTCGTCAATGGGAAGGATGACAACCCATATATGAAATGGAAAATAAAAAATGTTTGAAACCACCAACCAGATAATATTTCACTAAACTGAACTAAGGCCATTTGGAGATGATTTCTCGAATCCTAACCATGATTCCAGTGAGGTCGCAGTGAGGTCGTTATAATTTACCCAGAAATATGGTATTCTAGGTTTTGATCCATCCCCAGTTCTCCTCCAAAATAAAATCTGGTAGTCTAAAAGATTCTCAAGGTACATGTGCACCAAGATTCCTGAAAGAATCGATCATAAGGAAATGAAGGTTTCCTAAAATGGGGGTACCCCCAAATCATCCATTTTAATAAGATTTTCCATTATAAACCAGCCATTGTGGGGTAGCCTCCATTTTGGGAAACCTCCAAGTGATGTATCTGTGGCCAATAATTCCACTTCTTCCCCAACCTGAAATCTTTGATGGTTTTAGGGTAGCTCCTCATCTATGAACCATCATCTATGGTAATATCGCCAGTGAGGTCATAATTCACCCAGATATATGGTGATCTCCCAGTCCTTGACGCTTAGATCTGAAATGCTTTCCCATCTGCGTGGCTCAACCCCTCATTTTCCGTGGTTTAAACATGTAGATTCGTAGAAGTGTAGATCTGTAATATCCCAAGTTCTGTTACTTAAACTCCACACTTGAGTAAAATCCCGAAATCCCGGCGGAATCTGGAAAAACGCCTCGCGTCTTGAGGCTCAGCAAGTCCATCGCCTGCGATGAACACCCTGATTTTTTGCGAAAAAGCCACCATAGAAAAATATATGATCCAACCATTGAGAAATCATCCTGATTTTTCTATGGTTGAAAATGAAAAATGATGAAAAATGTGTCAAACCATGTCAAACCACCAGACTTTAAGATGGTTTAGAGGAATATTTGCCTGCTTGAAATCGTCAGCTTGAGGTATCCCGTGGTTCAAGCCAGTTGACATGTAGCTACCCCTACGGATGAAGACTAGATTTCTGGCCCATCAATTCGAATTCCAGGAGTCGAAGTTGAATTTGAACCATAGACAAATGGCTTTTTAAATCAGGCTCCATACTTCTTTCACGATGCCGGATTGGGAAGTTACCTTTGCCCGGGGGGGCCGTGGAGCGGAAAATGTCGAGCTAAATCAGAGTCGAACTCCAGATGCAACCCATGGTTTTTTGTTCTTCTTTATTTACCTACATTAAAATAAGAATAGCCCAGTTATGTAGGTGTTCATATTCCAGCACCGTTGCATCTGGGTCCCAATGATCTGACCTTTTTTGCATCTCCAATCCCCAGGGACGAAAAAATCACCTATAACTTATAACTAATGAAGAAAGTCATAAGCAATCAACCAACTATTACTGATTGAGATCTATCAAGTATAGTGTAAGTATATGTAAGTATATGTAAGTATCTAAATATAGTATAACCCTGTCTATCAACCAAGAAATATTAACTAGAATTACATAGAATTGCAGAATATAACAATCTTGCTTATCAACTAATATCAACTCCGGATTAATAACCACTATGTCGTTCAATTGGGGGAGGTACCATTTAAGTCTCAGATTATTCCTGTTTGGGGAGAACCCACAAACATGTTTTAACCAGGGTTGATTTGGTCATCAACTATAGTATTACATAATATTACGGCCAGGCGCTGTGTGTTGCCCGGAAGGTTCAAATGGCGTTTAAACATGTGTAAACATTATCCTTCCACATGCTCAAACACCTGCGCAGGGCCAGTGTTTTGAGATTTCCCAGACGACGAACCCTAAACCCTAAAACCCTAAACCATTCAAAACCCCAAAACCTCAAACCCTAAAACCCCAAACCCTAAAACCCTAAAACCTAAAACCTAGGCTCTGAAAACTTTGAATCCTAAACTGGAAACACTGCGTATACGCAGTATTTTCTGCAATCTCTCCTATCATATATTCGACAGCACGACATTCTCAATGTTAATGTCTGAGCAACACACGGCATCTGTGGCTAATATTACATATAGGTATAACAATAGTGCTTATCAACTAATCAATGTATAAGCAACGACAATCAACAAAGATCAGCACGTGACCCGTTCCGTTGTCGCCTCTTCGATTTCCTGCTGCCCAGTGAAAAAGACCAGCACGTCACCCGGCCTCGGCTCGCTGTACCGCTGGATTCCCCCAAAATTCAAGTGCGATAACTATAGTAAATAGATGATAATATAGATCAATATATAGATGTTAAATGATGTTAAATCGATGTTAATAGATGTTAATAGGGCCTTGATAGGGTTTATAAAACCAACTTCTAACTGCGTTGGTTGATCAGATTTCCATGGATTTCCCCGATGGATTGCGAATGATTGTGGTACCCAGTGTATGAAGGTAAGTTAATGTAATCCCCAAACTACCCGGCCTGGTCATGACTAACAGTTTGCGACATTGAAGCCATGGCCATAGATTTATAGTGGATTTACCCATAGAAAATGGTGATGTTGCCATTAAAAATGGTGATTTTCCCATTAAAAATGGTGGATCTTTCCATACAGTAGTAATGTAAACGTTTACCAGAGGAAAATTATGATCAACCAACAGGGCTTTGTTTCGCTCTGCTCATGTCGAGAAACCAAATACCTTGGACCATGAGAATTTACCTAGCGGTCGCCAAAAAATGTTAGCGTCATGAATTCTTGAATCATCACCTTAGCACGATTGGAACCTTGACGTTTTTTTGTGAGCGGCGGAAGGGTCAAGTTCAATTACCATACTCGGGGGGATGAATATCCATAAATCCCAGCTGACGGTTGCAGGGGTACTGATCGGGTATTGACCCATAATCCCATAGTTGTTCTGGCAGTTTCTGGCACGGGTTTGCATCTCACCACCAATGAGCTTCTGCGCATGCTGACCCAGTTGACAGGCAAGCACATCACTATACCCCCACTAGCATCTTTTGAATACCAAATAGCAGCTACCAAAGAGATCCAAAAAGGGAATATTGAGATTGGCTTACTCAGGCGTTGGCTTGTATAAACTGTAAAATCAATAAATGCATCGCGAAACTTAGATACGATGCAAAAATCTGCAAAAAAGAAAAGATAGTAAAAGCTTGGCTTAGTTAGTTAGTACCAAACTACTAAACTTCCCATTTAGTTCTCCAAAAACCCTCAGATTTCTTGGTTTTCAGTCCTCATATAAAAATTCATGGTGGGCCCCTGAGATGTCGACCCCTGCGTGAGGTGAATCTGAAGCACGGTCATGACCTCATCTTGGGATTATGGGACCTGGGAATCATGGGATCATGGCGCCTGAAAAAATTGGCGCCTAATCAGCCAGATACCTTCTGGTAAACTAACATAGCTATGGAAATGGCCCATTTATAGATGATTTACCTATTAAGAATGGTGATTTTCTATAGCTATGTTAAATTACCAGAGGGCCCCTGCAAAAAATGGACCAAATTCTTTGCTGGTGAAGGGTTCGATAATCCCAGCCTGATACCCTGCAAGACTGACTAGTTAGGATTATTAAAGTATCCATGTAAGATTGACCTAGTACCTAGTAATCCTGGGAATTCTTCCAAGCTGTGAGCAAATCATGAACATTCGAGGGAATGTGGTCGACCTCAAAACACAACCCAGTTACACCCCCTCGAGCAGCCCTGTTCGTTGGGGATATCCACCAACTACGACAAGATCAATTTGTCCATGGGTATATAGCGGGAGAAAAATGGGATCAATTTGTAGATGGGTGTCTGTGTGTGTTTTTTTGTTCTCAATGACTGATAGATTCCATCAAAACATGATAAGGTTCAATGTGTATTTACATGTTTACATGTTAATATATCAATATATATATATATATATACAATTATATATACACAATTATATGTGTATATATATATACATTATAGTCCACGTGCTTCTGCACCGGAATTTGATAAACGTTGAAGGTTTAAGCAGCAATCATGAATATGATCGACACATTCCAAGAACTGCCAGCTGAAGATGGAGATACCCACCAAATGTCAGGTTTTGAGAGGAAAATGATGATAAACCAACATTTGGGATACCCTATTTATATCTATTTATCTATTTTCAAACACACTCATATCATTTTTCAGGGTGCCGCAGGGTGCCTGCGTGATAATTACCCCTAATTACCAGGGCATACTGTAGGTGCCCAGCACAGTAACGAAACCAACGTTGCTCTGCACGAAAAAGGTGATAGTCCTCCAGGTCCCATACGTATGCTTTCTGTCATATGCTGTTCTCTCCATATGAATAGCGCCTTGGAAAATCCTGGCACTTTTCACAAAATCATGGCTATGTTATGGGATGGAATGATAATTATGGGATAAAACAAATGGGATTTTAAAAAAAATGGGATAAAACATATCATGATAATTATGGGATGGAATGGACATCCAAATCTCGTGACATGTGACAACCCCAGATCCTGTTGTGGCGATGTAAAAAACGACCACCATCCCCCGACAAGGGACACAAGCGTCCAGATAGTTTGCTTCCGGGGCCTTGGTATAGTGGATAGCCACCTCGGGACGCGACACACAGCGGCTGTGGGGTCTCAACTGGGACTTATTTCGATGCATTCTGCTAAGATTGGCCAGGACAGGTTCTTTTTTTAAAGAGGGTTCGCAAACCCTTCAATTAGGGATACTCTCTGGTTATTTAACATAGCCATGGTATAGATGGCCCATTTATAGATGATTTTACCAGCTAGAAACCTCCATTTATAAGGGATTTTCCATAGCTATGTTAAATAACCAGATGGTACCTGAAAGAAAAGATGATAACAGCAATATGTATATACAGCCCCATGAAAATACCTGGGATCAGGTCCAAACATGGGCCATTGGCCCCTCCCCATGGTCGACAGTGATCGGCCAAGACACCGGATATCTTCGTCCTGGGACATTGAAGATCGGCGCCTCAGGGCGGCCGAGACTTGACAGCTGGATCTACCCGTGTCAGCTGAGGGCGGCATGGCGAAGGAAAACTGACTCATAAAACATTTAAGAAGCGGGTACCAATAGTTCACATTCACTCCCGGCGATCTGGAAAAACCTGTGTTTACCTGTCAACGAGTCAACAGTGTCAAGCTTCCAAGATCAAGTCTATCCCTGATTCAGATGATTCTCCCGCCCTCGTTCCAAAGGAAAACTGGGCATAATTTGCCAAGGACAATCTAAGATACCCTGCAAATGGATCTTTTGGTGGTTAATATACCGGGCATAGACCTTGGTGTGTATATATATATATTCAGTGCCTTTGTAATCGTATAGATATACTGGTTATATATGTAATACATAGTCATATATTAACATGTATCATGTGTATATATATATATATATTATGTATATATATATATATACAAGTTACTACTTATAAATGTGTATCTTGTCTATATATATAATTATATATATATCATGTCCCGTATATCCCCATCAGAAAGACAAGACCGATTCGTTAGTCCTGAACCAAAAGAACCTGCGGCTGCCGGCGTTGTCGAAGTATTCCGAGAACTTCTCTGCGTCCAAGGTGGCCTCAGGTCCCATCAGGTCCCATGGTCCGATCTCAGGTCAGATGACAACGGATGGCAATTGGGATAAAATGATGGTTAATATATGGTTAATATATGGTTAATATATGGTTAATATATGGTTAATATATGGTTAATATATGGTTAATATATGGTTAATATATGGTTAATATATGGTTAATATATGGTTAATATAT
>Ga0126342_10016372_pt1 | contig 12925 bp, 7 predicted proteins | sample Cyp1metagenome_FD_92528 | JGI IMG/M metagenome (GOLD analysis project Ga0126342, IMG submission 92528) | Coral microbial communities from Lord Howe Island, Old Settlement Bay, Australia - Cyphastrea 1 metagenome | ecosystem: Host-associated > Invertebrates > Cnidaria > Coral ... | reverse complement strand
CATTACATACCATTACATACCATTACATACCATTACATACCATTACATACCATTACATACCATTACATACCATTACATACCACTACATACCATTACATACCATTACATACCATTACATACCATAACATTACATTACATTACATACATTACATACATTACATACAGTACATACATTACATGCATTACATGCATTACATGCACACGTGCATACATGCACACGTGCATACATGCGTTCATACATGCGTTCATACATGCGTTCATACATGCGTTCATACATGCGTTCATACATGCGTTCATACATGCGTTACATATATATTATACATGTTATACATATGTATGTATACATATAATCAGTGACCATTTATAGTCACGGTAGATATGTATATAACATATATAGTTATGGGTGAACGTTCTATGGTTGCCAAGGCACAGACGATTAGGGGTATGATCCTCCCTGTTTGGCCATGGATGATGGATTGCTTTTGATGCCGAAAAGCTTTGGATAAACCAATTCTGGGAGATGGATGTGGACAAGACCAAACACCAATCTTGTGGGTCCGCCCATACCCCATGTTTTACGCATTGCCATGTAGTTACAGCCCCATTCACCACTTGATTTTCTATGCGAAAAAAAAAAGATAGCTGACCCAGTTCTGTTCGGAGCAGGTTGCAAAAAGAGGAGTTTTCTTTGTGTTTTCACCTATTGAAGTTTGGGATTCATTGATTCATACGATCCCTAGAGAAGTTTTTTTCACATTTTAACCTACCAATCTACCCATCCCATGGCACGTGGCACAGCCGTTAAAACCCCATCCCGACCTCGGCGGACGAGTGTCGTGGCAGTGGTCCCATTGGTCCATGAGGTCGGTGAATAAGTTCCTGAAAGTGGTCACTGCCAGACGGATTTCCCAGGCCTCAGAGGCCGATTGCCAAAATGCAGCAATTTTGACAAAATGGTGGTTCTTTTACAAAAAATATTTTAAACTTATCATAACTGATTATGAATTATGAATTTGGGCTATTCATGATGAATTTCTATTCCGCTGTCCTTTCTGTAAAATTCTCATCGCTGACTCGTCCAGGAGTTAGCGGTTCCGAAAGTGGACTTTGAGGCAATCCAAGAGAAAGCGAAGAGGCTCGTTGCTCCGCAGAACCTACACTGTTCAGTGGGTGTGAGTCAAATTTTGGACCCAGGGACCACACAATACCCCCCCAAAAAAAACCATGATTTCGTGGTGAATCTATGGATTTTATGGATTTGGGAGCTATTTCTTCGCTGTCTTTGGTGACTTCAATTTGACTCATGCCGGCGTTTCTCAAATTGGGGGTACACTTGAACACACACACAGAGATATTTTGTTTTTTTTTCTGGGTTCCCCCATTTTAAGACCCCCCTGATTGAACATCTGGAAATCCGTCGCTGTGGCTCATCATCCCACTTTCGGCCTTGAATGTTTGACCCAAGCCATTCATAAGGCCATGAGTCAAAGCAATTTCTATCCCCCAACGGAATAGAATTATACGGAAATACATGGAAGCATGGTGAAGCATGGCATATGGAAACGGCACCAAGTTTCTATGATTTTTGGGTCACAGTTTCACATCTCTAAATCTCTCTTTCTGAAGTGAATATCATAGCGATTTTTCCTACTTGAAAACAGTTCCAATTCGAGTTTGACACATTTCACCATAATTATAGGCCCTCCCAAGTGATGGGGGTTACAATCCCATGTCTCTTTCAAGAACTCCAGAAATCGAGTCACCGCATTGCTGGAAAATCTCGATCGGGAAAAAGAACAACATTTTGTTTCATAGTACCCTCTGGTAATTTAACATAGCTATTGAAAATGGCCATTTATAGTTGATTTACCCATAAAAAATGGTGATTTTCCATAGTTATGTTAGTTTACCAGAGGGTAAAACACCAGAACACCATAGTTTCCTGCAGATGTTCCAGTTTTTCCCCAAGCTCCTTGGATTTTTTGGACGTCCTGAAGCTGCTTCAGGACCCTGCCAGGGCCCTTGCAAGGCCGGGAATGGGTGGAGCAGAGGAAGGAGAAGCTCTTGGAGGCTCCCAAGGCCTGGATTCCACCTGGATTCCTGGAAATCGCCATGGAAAGTCACCACAAAACCATGGCGAACTGTGAATGTCATAACCAGAGGGTAGGTCAATCATCTATTAGATGGTCCATTTTCCATAGCTATGTTGGTTTACTGCAGGGTATTTTCAGAAATGAGTTGAATCAGGAATTGATGAGGCCACCTGGTGAGACCTGTTTCCAAATTGATGCGATGGCTGCTTTGAAGACGAGAGGATGTCCCCACAATTTCGGTCTGAGAACTTGGAGCCGGCAAACCTTCGATGGTTTCTTGGGGGCATACGTCCATCACAATATATAAATCCACATAAATCCCCGTCTATTGATGGCTAAAGCCCCCGCTATACTCCTCACTACATGTTGGGGCAAAATCTTCGAAGACCAGGGTCCATTTGTGACTTGAAACGGCCAGATCCGGTGGCAACGGATGTGTCTCAGCTGCAGCAAACTGTTTGGAGATGCCCAAAAATGGCAAGGCCAACACCTTGTTGTGTGCAGGGGAATCATCTATGAATCTTGGGGCTGCCGAAACTGGGGGACCCCTTCTGGAAAAATTGGTTTCCATTTGGCATTAAATGCCCTGATTTTGACCGATCATGACCCAATTTCAACATCATCCGTGGGCTATCCCAATTTCAGAGACCCATCCTATGTATCTGTTGTGAGGTCCCTAGAAATAGGATTTCTCAAAGGAATTACCATTGGGAATCATCCTGAATATTGGCCCAACAAATCCATTTTTTTCATTTTCCAGTGCCATGTTGGACTGCTACAGAATATAAGCTGGGTGGTGGTTTCAAAAGCCCCAGTTCTTATGTGGATGCTTCCAATCTTAGATGTTTCAATCCATTCCATGCAACCCAGCAGTATGCCACCAACCAAGCCTTAAAACTCCTGAAGTAACTCCCATAGAATCTGATGAGGTGCAAGATCAAACTGCCCCTTCGAGTCTTTTCAGGGTGCAGGATCTTGCTAAGCGGGCCAAAACCGAAGCTGCTTAATCCGCATTCCAAAGATAGATTACATATTAATTACTATAATTAATGTATAAGTTACTTCATTCATCGATTCCCAGTCAGTCCAGTAACTACATCAACTACTATATTGTATAATTCTGATTGGTGGTTTGGAACATTTTTTATGTTTTCATATATTGGGAATAATCATCCCAACTGACTAATATTTTTCAGAGGGGTTGAAACCACCAACCAGAATTCGAAGATATTCGAAGTCCCGGATTTCGCTGCAGAATTTCAGAGCTTCGGATGCACGGCGAGGCAAAGAAACGGTGCAGTCCTGGAGCCGCTCCCTGCCCAGCAAGGCCAAAGGATTTCTCCACAGGGAAGTGGTTTCTTAAGTCATGTGGGATCCCACAGTAAGACTATGGTTGACCTAGACTAAGTCATGGTCATCCATGACGACCGGATGAGGTAAGGTACCATGACTTAGGATATTTTTCCGCATTGAAATGGCATTCTGGCTTTCTTTGGAACATGTCATCTCCCATTTATTGACTCATTTGACTCCGCACACCAATTGAAGTGATAATTCGGTTATGAAAATTGAGACACTTGTTATTCAATTCTCAGGGCCGAAGCAAACCATCCCTACCAGAGCCTGGGACCCAACATATTAAATCAGAAACTCATCTGCTTCATTCGCCAAGTCTTCAATTTCAGAACCTGTGGAAGATACACAAAATACCAGAAGAACATACCTAAAGAATCTCCTCTCAGCAGATCTCTGAAAAATCAGAAACTCATCAACACATATCAAACACGTATGGAGATGGGTTAAAACCTATTATTGCCATATCTGGGGAATGACCAAATACCATATCAACAAATACCAAAATACCACATCTACCCGCATATATTCTTCTCGCAGCGATTAACAGGTGTGCGTGTGCCGCAGATCAAAGATTCCTCGAAAGTGGCGCCTTTCTCCAAGCGCGCCTTAAGGCCTCGAGCCCCGACCACACCAGTGGTCTGGGAAGACAGATATGATATTTGGAGGTGGACAGATTATGGCCATTGATGGGAATGAACACACTGGGTTTGTAGATACTTTAATTACTGTGTTTTGAGTTTTTTTTTTTTAATTCGCCAATTCATGGCTAATTCAAAAACACGGGCAACATTGATGAAGAATTGGGTGGAGTGACTTTTCCTATCTTGTGTCAAACCCAGTTAGTAAGATGGTTGGGATTGGTGTTTTTTGCTTCTCGAGGGGAGACCTCGAATTGATGCCGCTATCTGAGCAGTATTCAAGACCCCCCTGTTGGTTGATGATGACTTTGGGGGTTCCACTACCGTTACCCAATATCACTTGCGGACGATCATAATCCATGACGTGGGACTCATTCTGAATCCTGTTCTTAACCAACATGTCCATGGTGAACACATTAACACCATGTCCAATATCCATGAATTCACCATGCATGAGAATCATTCATATATTTCACTAAGATTTCCATGGACATTTCGACATTGCGCCAGGAAGGCCAAGAACTTGTACGGGAAGATGGTCTGGCAGGAGCTGTTGCCCAAGAAGGCCATGATGATCACGGCCCCCGACGCGAAGGAGTTGGAAGCTGCATCTTGGACCCCGGCCATCGCTGTCCCCAACCTACCAGGTGAAAGGCATCAGAATTTTGGAATTCTTTGTTGAATGGTATCAGTAGGTTCTCATGAATTAACAAAATGGGATTGTCTAACAAAATGGGTGGATATACATATACACACATATATATATATACACACACACACCCTAAAATTGTCAATTTTGAAGTGGAAAAATATGGACGCATGACCTCAAAATACCATAAACCATAGACATTTTTTGGGGTTCGGCTTCGTGTGGGACAAACTTCGTTCGCCGCGACGCAAAAATCTCAGGTATTGGATGCGGCTGAGGAAGATGAAGTATGGCCTCTTGCCTGGGAATGGCTGGGGATTTCAGTGGAGAATCTTAGGGATTGAAGTCAATGGAAATGGAGACGGGAATGAGACACGAGTTTCCAGAAATGTTTCGCCCCAGAATTTCCCACAAGTGTTTCATCAGTTGCGAGAATAAAACTTCGTCTACATTTCAGCCAGACCATCAACGTGTATGGACCTCGCCGAACCATGTGGAACAGCACCTTCCAGAATTTCGGTGGAACCACGGGTAACCATAGTCCCCCAAATGCACCATGTTTGTCGGTCATCTTCCAATGAAGTACCCAGGACAGGGCTCTCATCTCTGTATACCATGGAAACTACCATCTGGTTATTTAACATTGCCATGGAAAATCCCTTACAAATAGAGGTTTCTAGCTGGGAAAATCATCTATAAATGGGTCATTTTCCATGGCTATGTTAGTCATAACCAGAGGGTAACATGACCTGACAAGATGGTGCCCTTCCCTTGTTTCGATGCTTCTACCCACCTGCTGGTGACACCCCAGGGACGTGGGTTAAACCTGACAACACCGGGCCACCGGTCATGCCCCTCCAAGTACAAGTTGCTTTAACGCCCATTAACTACACAGTATACACACATTAATTACGTATGTATATATATATATATACATCATCATATATCTACCACAAATCCAATCATCTGCCCTTCTTTTTTAGAACCACCTGCCTTGGTGAAACTGCTGCAGGGCCGAGCAGCCGGAGGTGGAAGTCGATTCGCTGGCGAATCTGCCACCGGAGCTTCTGGTGGAGGCGCAGATTCCCATGGCCTCCTTCAATGACGTGGCCAAGGTGGGGGGATGGTCTTAGCCACGGACTAATAATGGCTATGTATACATATATATATATACATATATATACATATATATATATATATATATACATATATATACATATATATATACATATATATACATATATATACATATACATATATGTACATATATATATATATATATATATATTATAGAGGAAAACCCAAGAAAGATTCGAACTATGATTTACGAACATGTATTTGAGGCGGATTTGGACCTTTTCCCATCTTTCTTGGGGAGAGATGACACATAAAAGGGCCGATATGTTCGCTAAACATCTTTTGCCACCGAGCCTGGGGAATCTGGGGAAAGATGGGATGATTGAGAACTCATTTGGGGATGGGTCAAAGACATTCAAAGATCTTTTCTCCACTGGGCTTACAATGTTAAAGAAAAATCTAATATGATTCCCTTGGGTTGAGCTGAATTTTCCACTCGCATCAAACTTGGCCAGTTTGCTTCGAAGTTGGTGAAGCATGCCCGGAGCGAGGTACCAGTCTGCGAGTGATGGGGGGAAATGTGTGATGCAAGAGAATCTGAGGTAGACTAGGTTACTTATAATTATACATACAGTATGACAATACCAACCAATATATATATACACACTATATATATATATATACTATATATATATACTATATACATATATAGTATATATATATATATACTATACATACCCTCTGAACTCTAAACGTGGCTGGCTGGAACATCTCCTATAAATCGAGGCACCGGAAAATCATCTGTAAATGGAGGATTTTGGCGAACATTTCGCCATTGCCATGTCTTCATTGCCATGTCTTAGATCAAACACCCCCGGGCCAAAAATATGGGTCCAAGATTGGCAGGAGCCTCCGGCAAAGCCCAAGCCTGAAGCAAGCCGCAGTCGGCAAGGGAGCATTCAGGTGGCGCTTTGATGGAGGGGTTGGAGGATGTTGCCTGAAGCATTGAAATTGGACAATTTTTTCACGGAGATTCTGGGGATAACCGGGATAACCAACTCTGACAAAACCACGACTGGGTGTGTGTCCTGTAATATGCCTAGACCCAGATTTTTGTTTTGACTTATGTGAACATGACCTGGTTGTGGTTAAGCCGGTTAAGCATGATTTCAACAGCATTTCAGGAGACCTTTTACCCCCGCAGGTGCGTAAATCTCTGAGGACCACTTGCTTTTGCTGCAGAGATCGATGGTGTATTGGAGATATTCGCTAAAAGGACCCCCCCAAAAAAGATTAAATAGATAGAACATGATAGAACAGTTGGAAAGCTGGGAATTATGGAGGAAACATCATCGGACCATCTTGGCCACATTTTTCTATCTTTTTTTTGGGTTACCCTCTGGTAAACGTTTACATAACTATATGGGACATCACCATTTTCAATGGGTAAATCCGCTATAAATGACCATTTTCAATAGCTATTTTGACATAACCAGAGGGTACTGCATCTTTCCCTACCAAGTCTGGGCAGTTTGGCAAGGTCCCCTCCGAGCGCACCATGTCAGTCTGCACTGGTGACTCGATTTTTTTTTTTCGGCGGGCTGGGGAAATTGGGATCCTACGGGATCCTATGGAGATTTTGATCTGAGAGAATTGGATAGGCTCTGGTAATTCGATTTGGCAATGGGTACTTTATTTACAACTGGTGCATTTACGAGCTGCGTATGTTTACCAGAGGCTGGCTTGAACATCTTGATGAAAACAGAATAAAAGAGCTACTTTTTCCTATTGCAAATGGTGATTTTCCATTTTTTTCCATGTAATTACCGGGTATCTGGGGAGATTCGCCAGCAGAAACGGAACTCGGATGCAGGAATTGAACGGTAATTCTTGGCATTTCCAGGTGGCTGTCTGGTTGGGGGTGACATGGCTTTGTCGCACTTTTCGTTGGGTATATTTCACTCAAAAAACACTCTTCAACAGCCCATGTGGTATAGTGGTTTTCTATGGTTTTCTGGCCTTGGAATGGCCATGTGGTTGGCTTCATGGGGCTTCCATTTTTGAACCATCCCCATTGCCCTCCGAAAATCCTCTGTGGATTTCCCCTGTGGAAGGGGTGATTTCACCTCACGGCTCAGATATCTTGGACGAAGAAGGCATCGTTGCTGGGCCGCAGTAGCAACCTGGGAGGGGTGCCAGCGGTGATCACGAGACATCGAGCGAAAGGGAGGTTCTATGATGTTCTATTCAACTTCATATCTGGTTGGTGGTTTCAAACATTTTTGATTAAAGCATTGATTACCAAACGGTAAAACCATGATTTTTCCCATCATATAATCTGGTTGGGTGGTGACTGGAACCATGGAATTTGATGACTTTCCATCATATATTGGGAATGTCATCATCCCAACTAGGTCAACCAACCACCAGATATGTGGGAAGATCATCGAAGTGAGGGGGAGATCCTGGGATTTTTCGGCTGAAACTCCTGCCCAAAAGGCAGGTTGCTGATGGCAGTTTCGGCATGGTCGTGTTCCCCAAACTTTGATTTCTGGGGAAAACAACAGGGGATCATGGTGTAGGCCAAAGACATCGTGTGTCGCAAAACGGGAGAGGTTGAACTGTTAGCTTCTGTGAGCTTCTTGGCTTTGGGAGTGCTCCCTTTCTGGGCAGGTTTCTGATATAATTAACATTAATTAACCTCCAGCAAGGACCCTTGTGGCAATCTCCATGTCCAGGTTCCACAGGTCGATCTGCAAATGTGGGGATTTATCCGTTAAGGGATTCCACAGCGATTCGGGGTGACGAAGACCTACCCAGCAACATCCATAAACCTTGATGGTAAACATGATGGTAAACCGTTGAACAGGAGGACAATTACTCGATAAATCCATACACACATCTATTCTATTATTCCCAAACAACATTTTAGACCAGTGTCGAAGGATGTTATGGGTAAATTCATCATTTTAATTCATAGCCGTCATAGCCGTTGTAATGAGCATGAATGAATGCACTATCTTTACGGATACAAGATTAATGACTAGCATTTTACACCATTCATAAACCATTCGCTATCATTATACTATACATACACACATATATATATATATGCCATACATAACAGTTAGTAGGTATGATTCATTATACAATAATGGTATCAAATTTGCTTACAACCCATGAAACCATGAATGTCTAAGGTAGCCAGCATTGTCCAGAATATTGTTGGTGCAGCCTGGATTCAATTACGGTGGGTTGGTGCCAAAAGTCTCGTTTTTTGCCAGCAAAAGCGGAGATGTCACGAGGAAAACCATGGTGAAGGAAGGTGCCTTTACATGATACCTGGAGGAAAAGATGAAGGGTTGCTCCGACCACCTGTTCGCTAAAGGAAACATTGGGATTTTACCCCGACCTCTGTTGGTTGATGGTTAGTGATTTCCTCATGTTTTCCATAGTCATGATCATCATCCAAAATGATGGTTGGTCAAAATTCAAGGTTGCCCTGGCTTTGAACGGTTTGAACATCAAAATAGCTGGTTGTTATAGTTCATCCTCCCAAGAAAGTCCTTTTTTGATAGCCAGACCGCAGAGATCTGCAACATACTCAGCATTCAGCCGTTCTTATGAATAAGGTCATTTAGTAAAGCCAACAAGCTCTACCCAGTGACAGACCTATTGCAATCCATTTGTGCTTATAATCCTTACTATTTTTTGTTGAACATTGGGTCTGCCCACATCATGTAAACAGGTCTCCTGGCGAGGCAGCGAATCAGCTCAATTTCTGCTAGCTTGACCCTTCGGCACTCAAACATGGCAATGGACAATCCCCCCATTTATAGATAATTATCCCATATAAAACCTCCATTTTGGGTGGATTTTCCTGCCATGTTTGATTTTCCACCGGAGGGCACTTTGCCCTTAGCACTTTCACCTCGACTGCCATCGTTCAGGACAGCGACCAGAGCGAAGGGAACCGGCGGCCCAGTGTCCATTCGACGGCATGACCTCGACGGGTTCTGTGGGGCTTGGGTGCCCTCCCAATGACATCCAAATGGTTTTGGACACCATTTTCAGACACCAATTTGTGGTTTTTGAGAACCTGGTTGCCAAGCATTTTTCTAGCTGTTCATTCTTGGCAGAGCAGGTCATTAACTCACAGCTGGATCGGCCCGAGGATTTTCGTTGATGTCAGGATTCTTCCTGTCGCAGCAGCTGCCGCCTAATGAGATGGATGTCTTAATCACTTAATCTCTTGGAATGGGGGATGCCTGAACCATGTCCGTTTCCCCAAAATCGTTGAGGCTTGGGGCTTGGGATGCTCTCCACTGATGTTTTTATTGGGCGTGAACTGATCAGGCGGTATCTGGTGCATGCGGAAAACGAATCGCTCCGCTGCCGTGTGGCGGAAGTTATCTTTTATGGCTCCCTGAAGGGAGGAACGATGGCTATCTGGCTGCCATTTAAGTGCTTCAGCCAAACAGCCGAAGATATCAATCCCAATGTGGGGCTTGCAGAGACCATCTTGTTTCTGTTCGGCGGCATATCCATCTGTCAAGATCAACTTTGTTTCCAAAAGGGTGGTGGGTTACAGCCAAGAGCGGCCTCCAATTGACCGCTGGTTCAGCATGAACTACGCGGTGAAGAGCACGCGAGGTTCAGCGCAACGGTTGGGTCTTCAGGGACCCCCCGAGGGTGGAGCGCTAGGGCTGCGGTAAATCGTAAGGCAGAAGGTAAACATGCCTATAGTTGACATAGTTGACTTTGATATTTCTGGATGGGTTGGTTGATGCTTGTAGCCTTCAAAACAAATGGACAAAACACCGTGTCAACCAACAAAGATGGGAGCAGTACAAAATAATGAAACAAACCGGAATGGGGGTATTTGTCAACAATAGGGTGTAACATGGTGTAACTAGGTGCCCTGCCATGCTTGGAAGGGCTGCTAATGACCGTGGAAATGCCAACAATCCAATCCCATCAGGCAGATGTAGACTGCCCCGAGACACCGCAGCGCAAATCGAAGGGTCTGACCTGCCAAATGGCAGCTGATTGAGACCGTTTCCAAGGAAAAGATGGCAGGGAGCATGGATGGAACGCCCCTTTTATGGTCCACTCTCCGATGTACAACCCAATTGGATCCAATCTGGTTGATGGTTTGGAACCATGGAATTTTATGACTTTCCATCATATATTGGCGGTTAATAGCGGTTAATAGTGGTTAATAATGATTATCAATGGTGATATATCTGGTGAATAGTGAATGTCATCATCCCAACTGACGAACTAACTCCATGATTTTTCAGAGGGGTAGGTCAACCAACCACCAACCAGTGGATGGGAGCTCCAGGTGGACCGACTATTCGGCCACTGGATGGCCGAGTTGGGGTGCTTAAATTGTCCCATTGCAACATGATTCCCGATTTCTGTACTGCTATCGATAGATGAAATAAGTTATATAAGTATATCAAACCAGTTCTTTTCTTGGTATAAAAATGTGTAGAGTCAATTTTTCTAGTCCAATCTATCCGTTTTCTTGCCTTTCGGAAAGGCCAAGTTTGGCCGCGACGAGCTCTCTTCGATCGAGCGCGAAGGCTTTCGGCAGAAGCTCACGGAAGGTGCCCGGCCAGTGGGGTTCAACCAATAATGGGAATATCTACTGGATATTCATGGATATTGGGGGTTGAACCATGGTTTAACCAGGGGTTGGTACATGTTGGTACCCTCTGGTAATTTTCTACATAGCTATTTAACATGGCCATAGAAATAGTAGTGGATTTTACCCATTGAACATGGTGGATCTTTCCATAGTTTTTTGTATGTTTACCAGAGGGTAAATGTCAAAATGTTCCTTTTTTGGGGATTTTGACCGGGAAAAGTCTTTGTTGGAGATGATATCCGCCCTTTTGTTGGGGTGGAAGTAGGACATTTACCAACCCCTGTTAACCAACCAAAACGGGAGACAGATAAAATACTCCACAATGATTAGCCATGGACTATAAGACCATTAATACCATTTCATATCATGAAGACCCATAATGGGAAGATCTAGTGAATATTCATGGGTATTCATGGGATGTGTATGACCAGTATGATATCTGTATGTATTCAGTACTTGTATGGTCGGATGAGACTAGAAGTTACAATGACTGATTAGGACATCTCTATTGGGAATGAAATGCGACATACTGCAATTGATCATGGCTTCCCAGGATAATGCAGCGAATGAATCTATGATGGAGTAGTTGTATATGTGTGTGAAGAGAGGGAAAACATCTTTTTGTTTAACTTGATAATGTCATGAGTTTAAGAGTAGATTGCTGTGTATTCACTTTTTTCGGAATGATTTGTGGATGATCATCATATGTGTTTGCTTTGTTCAACGGAGCGAGGCAGTGCTGCAGAGGAATGAACTTGGTAGTGATGTGGCAAGCCGAATAACACACCAGACCAAACCACACCATACACAGTTTTGTCCTTAGATTAACCATATATTAACCTTAGATTTTCCATATATCAACCATATATTATCCATAGATTAACCATATATTAACCACGCGAACCCAATTTTGGGTTTGAATGCTTTACGCTAGGTGTCGATTGGCAAAAGTATGACCCAGTCCTGGAGTCCTATTCCTCAAGGACCAGTGAACACGTCGGGAATGGCAACGTTAGCGGGAGAACTATAGCTAGCTCCAACGTTAGCTTGAGCTCAGGGTTAGTCAATGTTAGCTGCATTGTCTCATTTTCTGTTTTTTTTTTCAATGTATTATATAATATACATTATATATAATATAATAATATATATATATATATATAATACATAATATATATATGATATACATTATATATAATGTAATATATATAATATAATACATATAATACATAATCTATATAAAATATACATTATATATAATATAGTATATATATATAACATACATAATATATATATACACAATATAATATATAACAATATACAATACATATATGTATATAATATCACATAATATATATATATATAATATACATTATATATAATATACATTATATATATAATATACATTATATATAATATAATAATATAATAATATATATATATATAATACATAATATAT
>Ga0126342_10016371_pt1 | contig 12926 bp, 9 predicted proteins | sample Cyp1metagenome_FD_92528 | JGI IMG/M metagenome (GOLD analysis project Ga0126342, IMG submission 92528) | Coral microbial communities from Lord Howe Island, Old Settlement Bay, Australia - Cyphastrea 1 metagenome | ecosystem: Host-associated > Invertebrates > Cnidaria > Coral ... | reverse complement strand
GCGGCAGTGGGTGGCAGCCCTTTACATAATGATTATGATATCCAACTTTCGCGAAACTTTCGCGAAACAAAATTTTACTTTCGCGAACTCGAAAAAAACTTTCGCGAGGGTTTCCAACATAACATGCACGGCTTTCGCAATTAAAACTCCTTACAAGGACCTTTAGATCGATCACCATATATAGTCTCTGGACGTGTCATTTTTGGAGTGACTCTTGGTAAAAGTAGACTCAGACAGGCTTTGCCACAGTGCAGCGAATCTCAGATACAATCCTTACTGTAGCGATCATCGATAGTGAATGTGCAAATCGGTAGCAAAGTCAGCCAGTTAAAACCAATTAAGTTTGTCTTGATTGCCCTCCTGGCTATATAAATGATGAACAACGAAGCAGCGGAGCTTGACAACGGCTTCAAGATCATTGGTGGTACCAGTTTTAAGTCTAAAAACAAAATGTAGGATCAACATATACATAAACAATCGTAAACATAGATGACCCACAAGCCTTAATTTTTGCCAGCCTAGCAGCATAACCTTTTCAAATGCTGGAGTCTTCAGTCCCTATGCCCAATTCTTCCAGGTTCCCTGTCAGCACCATTTTCCGCTCGAGAAAATGATTGATCATTTCTTGGGCTCCTGCATGCGCTGGTGGTGGACAACTGCCAGGACAACTGCCATGCCTACCTAGGTGCTAAATTATGGCTACATTAAGATCACCGGAGGGTAACTCATTCAAACAATGAATGTCTGGATGTACCTGATAGATGAAAAAGCATTCAGAACATACAAAGTATGATATTACTTCATGTGAGACGGATGTACATGAGATATTTATAAGTGCACGCACATGTGCTTTTGAACACACACACAAAATAAAATATGATACCCATTCAAAGCTAGGAAATGGGTCAAGTTGACAAAGGTGGATTGGGGTCCAGTCTCCAAAGGATCAAATCAAAAAACAAAACAAAAACCCAAGGATAGGTTCCAGGCTCCACATGTTTGCGTTCTTTTCAAACATAAATCACCAATGCCATGAAATTCAAAGCAGACTAATTAATGTTCATCAATCACAGTGTCAAATAGGATGGACAAACAAGTGTATTTGAAACCAGCAACCAGCTCGCGAGGCGACTTGCGCCCAGCAGCATTACTTACTGAAGTGGGTCGATTTCTGCCCCAACACTGGAAATGACTTGGTGTGTCTCCCATGTCTCACTGCAAAGCGATAATCATAGATTCTTGCCAGACTGATCCTGAGGTATTAATAAGAGGCTATCTATCTATCTATCTATTTATCTATCTATCTACCTATCTATCTATATTTATATATATGTATATTGTTTATCTATATTTATACTAAGTATCAGAAAATCAATATGTCGTTGCTGTCGTTGCTGTCGTTGCTGTCGTCGTCGTTGTTGTTGTCGTCGTCGTCGTGGTCGTCGTCGTCGTCGTCGAGAAACCATTACCCATCTATAATTATTTTACATTTACATATGCCAACTGTTGTCAGTAATAGAGATATAGTTGCCTCATGTTGCCTCAATGCCTGCTCTTCAATTTCTCCAAAAATATGATGTACCCTCCGGTGATCAAACATGGAGAGCTGGAAAATCCAGCATTTAGACACCTCCATCTAGTTCGGGGAATTCCAGCCACGGCAATGATGACACCGGAGGGCACCTGCCTGGCTCATGGGGTTTTAACACCTTCACGTATGGCCCTTTTTATCAATGTTCAACGGTCATCAACGGTTGAAAGATTTTCATTTCAATGGGGGTTATACTGTTATACCTTCCATGAATCGGCTTATTTAACCTTACTGGTGCTAAACGTAGGGCATTTTCGGGAATGATCCACTGGCTAACTATCAAGTTCATCATCCCAGCAACCCCCAGCAACCCATCCAGCAACCCTGCGTAAAACGCACCAGTCCTCCGCGTCCGAAATCTTCAGATCAGCTGCCAAGAGCACATGGTCTGATGGCTGCCTGGGATGGGAGGTGGTGCCCCAGGGGTTAGCTGAGTTGATAACTAGATTAACCAAGAGTTTCTGGTAGATATGTGTGTATATATTCAGTAAATATATATGTGTGTATATATATATATATCTATGTATATACATTTATATACATATATATATATATATATATATACATTTATAAATATATATGTATATATACATTTATATATATATATATACAAAACATATTTATGTACATATATATATATGGGTGTTACAAATCAATTGATAGCTGGGCAGCACCACCGCAACAAAAAACAGTGTGGTTTATTCCAGCACTTTGCCACTTCGTATACTGATAAAATTGCTTCTTCATTGCCGACTCTTGCATACCTGCATCGCCACTGTGAGATACCTCACACAAAATATGTTTGCTCCACTGGTTCGTATATCCCCCATCTTAGTAAGTGGCTTCTACCCCCAGTTATATATATATATATAAAAGGAATGTCTCCACATGTATCATATCATAGATATATCTATTGACAGGATTATATGGAGGTTTCCCAAAATGGAGGTACCCCAAGATGCATCGTTTATAATGGAAACTCATCCTATTAAATAGGTAGGATTATATGGAGGTTTCCCAAAAGGGGGTACCCCAAATTGATATATATATATATATCATCCTAATAAAACGAATGATTTGGGGGTACCGCCATGACTGAAAAACCAAGCGACTCACTGGTGGGATACACAGGATCCCCCAACTTCGTGTCGGGAAGCTCCAGGACATCCACAACCTGCACCGCTATGGCCGGTATAGCCCGAAAGGCCAGATATAAATGGGCTCAAAAAACCGCATTTAAGTAATATGTATATCACCCTAGTTGCAGGAGGAATCCCATGGTTCATAGATTCTGGGTCAGTTCACCCCTCCTCTTCTTTGGACCTCGGCCCTATATAGAAAGCTCTGGACCTTGTGTGCCCAACCAGAGCTTGTCAAGTAGCAACCTCTAGAATATGTGAGAAATTGTGTCAGAGTAAATGTCAGTACAAATGTCACAATACATGTCACAAAATACACTGTATGCCAAATAAAATGCCAAAATTGATGCCAGAACATATGTTGGAATATTTGTCACATGAAAGTTGCCGGAGCAAATGTCAGACTACATGTCAGAGTGTATGTCACATCATTCTAATGTCAGCCTACATGTCAGAAGATATGTGGAGAAAAATGTTCTGACCTATGTCAGAAATCAATGTCATTATATATACGCATCGGCAATGTTGTCGTAATGTTGAAATTATGATGGAGATGACACAAAGTAAAGTATTTTTCAGAAGACCCAGTTTTGAAATGAAATGGTTCAATTGGAATGGTTGTGGGATGATTTCCCCAATGCATTCACCATCATTGCAGTGACGTCGCGATGTGAGATCGTTACAAATATGTTTAGATTGCTGGTTATTCAAATAAATCACCCTAGAGATTCATATGTTTGCCATTTTTTTTCATATGTTTTGTTGGTTGTCTCACATTTATGCATCAATAGCTCCCATAAAGACGTCAGGTATTTGTAGCCACCAAGCCATGAATCTCCGCCCGACCTCAATCTGGGAGGAGACCAAGATATAGTCCAGGGTGGCGCGGAAGCTTTCAGGACCTGGTTTTCACTCAACGCCAGGGATGGAACACCAACAATGGCTGGTTGGTGGTATACCTACCCCTCTGAAAAATATGAAAGTCAGTTGGGATGGTTATTCCCATATATTATGGAACATAGAAAATGTTTGAAACCACCAATCAGATGAATTGTTGTGTTTTTAACCAACTATAATGGTGAGATAAATGGGATGTAGAACCTACTTGAACCAATTTTATGATATTTGGGTGTGGCTCAAAATGATGGATACCCAGAAAAAATGAGTGTCGAAGAAGGAACATGATCATGAACCGTCAAATTTTGGGCCACCAAGTTTAATAGATCCAACCATGGGTGGAGCCATCATCTACTTAGGGTGCAGTTTGAGGTGAAAACATGGTTGTTTTGCCAAGGGGATTCAAACATATTTAAACCCCCACAAGTTGGAATAAATATATATATATATATATATATAACGTTATATTAAAAAACAAAAAACAAAACCTATAACTACAGTAATTAACTATAGGTGAGCTGCACTTCGGAGAAATATAAGATCACAATACATACAGTAATTGACAAGACTTCAAAACGTTAAGGTCAATCTGGATGACCCATTGTATCCAGCTTCCTGGGAGAGACAGAAGACATAGGGCTGTTTATCGGACACCTGGATAGTCTCACTAGTGGTTCCCCTGACATCCGCACAAGGTGGTGCCCCCTAGTTACCATTTTAAACCCTGCCGACTGATTATTTAACAGTTCGCCATGGAAGCCATGGCCCATAGAAATAGATGATCTTCCCACTAAAACCTCCATTTATGGTTGGGATTTTCCATGGCTATGTTAAATAACCAGATGGTACTAAGTATAGATCTACAATTTCCAAACCAACTCAGCTGCTGTAACTGTAGGGCACAACCTCTTGAACATCAACATCATCAACCATTGTCAGTGCGAAGGGAGGACTGCAAATGATGTTTGGATCATGTTGCAAAACACAACGCAACATGCAGAACGTGGAGCCCCCCAAAGATAGGTAAGTTGGTTGAAATAACACGTTTTTATTTATTTATTTGGGCGTTTATGGATGTTCATAGTATAGATATATCTGTAGTTAGGTGGCTTCAAAATATCAACTTGCAACTACAGTAGGGGTCAACACCTTGCAACCACACTGGTGGATGGGACCATTCGCAACCAATTCTCTAACCATCCCCAGCGCGGGAAGTCATCAATTGAGATTATCATCCCACATCATCCAGAAAAATCTCAAAACAGTCAATTGCAATTGTTGGATCAGTATCCTGAGAGATATCCAAAATGTGGTGACGTCATCAATTGTGAAAAACGATTTGATGAAAGCGCCAGCATGTCCCCAAAACGATGGCAAATTCCTTAAATCCGATGATACCCCCAACTTCCCACGTAAATCGGCCAGGCCACAATCCTCTACCCAGGCGTAGTTGGTAAACTCCTCGGAGCTGGGTGCAGGATCGGGGTCATGATGGGTCATGTTAATGATGCGAATTGGGAAACTGCATGGATACATCAAAGAACATGACTCTTCCCAGCTCTTACCCCGCCTGCTCACATACAAACTTTTCATGCAAATTCCTTTAAACAAAAGTACAGATAGCCGTATCACAAAGAACTATCTATAGAAACATCTAGAACCATTGATATATAAGAAACACAACAACCACCACATACAATTATCATATTACAGTATAAATGTTCATCAGTACAAAATAATCACAATCTCTCGTCGAGAATCGCATCAATGGCCGGCAAAAAAATGTGTGGGTGGAATCTCTCGCAAGAACGATGGGAAAGCTGTCCCAGTAAAGAGCATGACTGCCATTTTGAAGACATCTGGGACTTTGCCCATCTTCCGCGTGCGCATCGCTGAGCCCACCTCTGCTTGAGGTCATTAATCAATATATTCAATTTTAGTAAAAGGGAAAAACTCCCAAGTCATCCTTTCAAGGAACGAGTCGAAAGGCCCGTGATCTGGGGTCCACTCACGCAGCGCCTTTGAATGTATACCAAGGAGCAAGTGCCTGAATTCTATATCCAAAGCTGAAATCGTCCGAAACCTCTCGAAACCCTGAAGGTATTCGTCCCGTTTCCTCTCTGGTAGTTTGTCCAGATCTTTCTTGAAATCACTTCCAAATGGTGACTCCTCCCAATCCTTGAGTGCAAACACGACATAATCAAAAAAACTATTGAAGTCCTTCGAGAAATCATCGTCCCTTAAAGCGGTCGAAAGGCGCCCTCTATAAGTGGTTGAAAGGCGCCATACGATGGCGTCTAGAAGTATTCCCTTCGGTCTGCCATCCGAAAAGAACTGTTTGATTCCGAGAATGACAGCTCTGGCTAGAGGCATTTGATCCAAAAACCTGTTGATCTGAGCGGAATTCTCGTAAAAGTTCTCCCCTCCGCGAAGCTTGGGAAAATCCTCGGAGCGTGGATTTGCAAGCACAAGGTCGACAGGACTTCCGTGCATGGTAAAGGTGATGGCAACATTTCCGATTGTTACAGGCAGTTTCACACATCTCAATTTCTCCAGATTTTGTGCCACCTTGCACTTGTCAGTTTCTGTGAATAATGCATCAGCCCGATCACTGCCCGGACGTCTCCTGACCTGAAGATCCATGTCAAGGGCATATGCAGAACCTGTGTCTCTTATCAGGGACCCAACCATCTCGACGATCACATCATTTCCCAGAGCATGGCGGCATGCTGCCACCAATAGATCGAAGTCACACCTGGCCTCCCATGTCCAGCATGTAGGAGATGTGAAAAACGTGCCAAGGAGTGACACAGAAAATCCTCTAGCCAACTCCTCGTTCATCTTATAGAAATCAGTATAGACTTTAGACTTAGCTGTCCAAGGAAGACGGTCCCACTTGCTACAAACTTGTTCAAACGATTCTCTCAACAGCTGGGGATTTTGCAGTTCTGCTCTGCTCCATTCACCAGCCGAAAAAAATGTCAAACCATGTTTTAGATCTCTCCATGGCCATAGCAATAAACCAACACCAAAGGCGCCAACTATGGCTGAACAACGCGCGAGACCACGCTGCCTTGCCTTCATTGGCCACCACAAAGTTGGATTGCTTGGTATTGAATGTTGGCCCACAGTCATATAACTTGTGCAAAACCAAAAGCAACCACTCATTAAGGCAGCCAGCATGACTGTAAATTGTGTATATACATATATATATACTGTGTTTACACAGTTTAGAAGCATTTCATTCATATAGAAGGTGAATAGGCATGACGGCTTGATATTGTAAGGGCCTTTCACGTTTGGTTCCTTAGCCCTGGAGAGTCTTGTAGCCAAAACATGATCTGAGAATCTTCCATTGTCCAAGGCTTACACCTCCCACGTCACGTAAATTTGTCTTTGAAGTACGTCGCATATGAGAAACAAACTGCAGAACGGGAATGGTTGCGACAAAGGATATTGCACCCATATAGAGTCTTTCAACTTCTTGCACAACCATATATATTATATATTTGGCAGCTATTCCAATACTATCAGTTCCACCCAGCAAGTCAAACAGTTTTATTGCAACATGCCAGATGAACATTGCCATCATTTGAAACCGTGTTCTCTTTGCGGTACTTGTCGCATACTCCATGCATTGTTTTCATTATGTGTGATGAAGTTGATTGAAGTTGTGCTTGGATATGCTTTGGTGTTTCCAAAGTTGACCATTCTGTTTCAAATTTGCAATTCTAATCCCCAACAGGTCTTCCAGTTTTCCATCTATCAAACAAATCGTCCATCAGTTGTTTTGTCAGCATCCTTGTCCTCAACAGTTTTTGCAGCTCCTATCGTCTCCATGTCGCAATTTACCATGTTTATCGATTTTTTATATATCCTATAACAATCTATAACACCGATTTGTTATCCAGGGATTCTTCACTGGGCATTTGGAGTTCCAGGATCAAAGTATAACTCAAAGAAGTTGATCGGCACCAACTTATTACCGTGTTCAACTACCCTCTGGTAAACTAGCATAACTATGGAAAATCACCATCTTTAATGGGTTTTTATCAACTATAAATAGCCATATCCAATAGATATTTTGACATAACCAGAGGGTAAAAGATGTAAAAATCACATCCTCAATTTGGTTGAAAATGTCTTTCAGCCCAGGGATTCCCTCTCAGCCGCCAAGTTGCTGGTTCATGCCCCCAGCGTTGAGCATAGGCACTCTGCAGCGTCCAATCCTTCGAGACCTGACAGGATGGCTTGGACATCGCCAAAAACGTCGACCTGGGAAGTTACAACAAAAACATGCCATATAAGTCAGTGTGCTACACCCATGAACTATATATACCATCTGGATATTTAACAGTTTGCCATGGAAAATTAAATCACCATTTTTAATAGGTAAACCTCTATAAATGGGCCATTCTATACCATCGCTATGTTAAATAACCAGAGGTTATATCAAGCCATAAACTGTACTTATTGGATTCATAAACCAATTCACTGTCAGCCAGCTATGAAGCGTCACCGTCGTCACCGTGTATCATCATTACACATCTTACTGGGAAACATTAGCGACTTGACCCGGGGCTTCAACACAAAAGGTGGCCCCACAGGACTTCTTGGTAACAAATCATCTTTAGGTAACAAATTCCCATATGATATCTATATACAGTATATTATATGTATCAAGAGAGGACACATAGTACATACGAGTAAATGTGTACAGTATACATTCATATAATAAGAGCTGTGTAAATATAATATGTATCATACATACCGTATATATATATATATATATTATATACTTATAATTACTTTACTTCGAGTGATCCCCACCCTGGCATTTCAAGTCATATATTCTGACATTTTACCTAACATTCTATCTGACATCTATTCTGATATTCTATCTCGCATATCTGCCAGCATTTTATCTGGTATATATTTTGGCATTCTATCTGGCATATATTCTGGCATTTTATGTGGCATTCTTTCTTGCATATATTTTGGCACTCTATGTGGCATTCTATGTGGCATATATTTTGGCAGTCTATCTGGCATATCTTCTGGCAGTCTTTCTGGCATATATTCTGGCATTCCATCTGGCCGCTGAGGTCCAGCGGTGCCCACTGAGCTCGGAAGGTCCCAGGTTGAGGTCCAGCAGTGCCCACTGCGCGCGGAAGATGGCGAAGAGATTGGCGAAGAGTTGGCAAGGCGGAAGTGGACGTGGAAGTGGAGGCAGAGGTGGTGGAGGAGAAGGAGGAGGACGAGGAGGAGGTGGAGGAGGTGGAGGAGAAGGAGGAGGAGGAGCCGGAACAGCTGTGATAAAATCTAACAATCCTCACCTGGCAGGTGGGGAAATAACTATATTCATAGTGAACCTTTTGCGTTCCAACAGAAAGTACCAAACAAATGCGTTGACCATGCCACACTGCACCCAGCCCCTGTGCACCCGATGGAGATCTGCCAGTTCCAGCCCTTCATATGCTTCTGGAAACGCGACATCCTGACACCAGTTCAACAGCACATGACTTGAGAAATGGGCAAAAATCCCTATTGGAAGGGCCCCCATAGGTTTCTGTTGGTTTATACCTATATCACCTATGTTTATAACTACACGTAGGTATATCTTGTGTTGGATGGGGTTTGTAACCAAATTACAACTGGATAGCCCCTTTCTCTACTGTCAGATCGGGCAACATTCCATGACATGCGACTTTTAGCCACAAATGGGTTTTCTGCAGTTGATTGGGGTTATGGGGTCTTGTTTATGAGCAGGGTCCATCACTATATAACTCCGGGAAGGGATGCCAAAAATCCAAATACTTCGGCCAAGAATTTCCAAAGCCTATAGGAAAGTCAATTTTCCAATGCATAGTTGTGTTTTCCATTTCACAAAGGGCTGTATTGCAAAACTTGAGACTTGCGATTCCCTATACTGTAGATATCGACAAATATACTTATCTAGCATATATAACTTAAAGGTTACTTAAAGATACTTAAAGCATTCTAAGTGGTGTGTATCTATATCTCTCAATTTCCCCATCCCGAAATCTGTGTTGGTTGCTGGTTTTAACCCATCCCAAAAACATGCTCGTCATCTCAACCAATCATCCCTGTTTTGTCTGTTTGAAAGACAACGAATACTTGGTGGTTCATCCCACTTAGTAAGTGGGTTACAACCCCAGTTATAAGTGGATTAACCCTACTTATCCCATTTATAAGTGGGGTTATAACCCACTTACGATTCGTGGGATGAACCACCAAGTAGTTTTTGTTTATTTCATTCCAATGTTGGAGACTTTCCAGCAATGGGACACTGGAAAACTTCCCAATCTTCCCAGCGAATTCATCACACCTTGGCGTCCAGCTGCCCATGTTTCAGCAGCTGCATCTCCGAGTCCTCCGGAGATGTTCACCGGGAAACAGAGGGGATCATCCATGAAATGTGGGGAAACTTGATGTAACCCACCCGGATAAGAACTACCAACTAAGAAGCGTTGTGATATGAAGAAACAAACAAGTGAGCTTGTCTACTTTGGCCATGAGTATCGTTTAAAAACAAACAACATGGGGGTAGAATCAAATAAGTCAGCAGCACATGATGATGAGGCACAGTTTGCCCAAGTGGGTATGTCATACAACTGGTGTGCAGCATGCTCCAAGCAGGAAGCTAATTTAAAGTACAAACAAAACGGAAGACTTGGGGATTTTCAAGTTTTGGATGAACTGTCATTTGGGAAACTCAATTCGTAGCTCCAACTTGCTCGCCATCTTTTCTTGGGAATATGGATAGCCCAATCGCTCCGAGTCGCTCCTTCCATTCACCACTGGATAGTAAATCACCCATATCCAGTAAAGTATATAGTATACTAAAGTACCCATATCATCACAACTCCATATAAAGTTTATAGTATTAAAGTATCCATATTACATATATATATATATGTGTATCCAGGTTTATATATCCCATATCCATACTGGGTCAAATTAGTCCCTACTATCTTCTAGGTCATCCTCAGCAACATCGCCCCTCCTCTGGTTTGGTATTGAAATCACCCACCAGCACCAGCGGGTCATCCTCAGTCAGGCGTCAGATTCTCCGTTGAAAACTTGCGACCGTTGATGGTTCACAAACCCCCAGGTGGAACCGAAACATTGTAGTGGGCAGCGACCTGGAAACTGCATGAATGTTATGATGATGAAGAAATGACCCAGCTGGGTAGTCACATGAAGTCGTCCAATATGAGGTCGATTAATGAATGTGGTCCTCCGCTTTGGATTGGATAGTGATTAGAACCACCATTCTCCAATGAACACCCATCCCCAGAATATATATATATATAATATATATATGATATATATATATAATATATGTATATAGTTGCATTTGTATAGATATATATTATACGTATGTATGTACAGTATGCTCATGTCTCGCTTAAATCCCCATGTGCGCGTTCCACCATCTTTGCTGGTCGATAACCTGATTACCAACCAGCTGTTTCCTCATTCTATCCAACAACAGCCATCATTTGGATATATGTGAAATCATGATAAACCCCTTTCTTTCCGGTGTATTTGCTGACATCCATGGTTGCTAAGCATATATGGGGGTCTGTCTGAAGACAGGGTAATCACCACAAAATCCACTGGATTATAATCATCTTCTCTGTTAAAATAGCAATTTTCATCCATACACCCATTATTGGTATCCACCATACCATCTCAATTTCATCCATGGTTTAGTGTCCAAAGAGCCATTTTGGGGTATCATGCAAATGATAATAAATAGCCATTAAAACATGGTTGGCTCACATGTAATCACCACATAATCCTGGATGATATCCAGCATTTTCGGACACAGGCGTCATCCAGGCGTCTGGAAAGTTATTCTTCAGCACCTCCCGAAGGAGCACACAGTGAATGGCCTTGGCCTGCCTGACTCTGACTTGGCGTCTGACCAAAAAAGGGAGACCAGTTGAAGTCAAAGGGGATGAGGTCGCAAAAAAAGGATTATCCTGTGTATAGACATATATATATAAATAGATCATAATATATAATACTGTCTGAGAAGGTACTTAATCCCCTAAATTATTACCCCAAACACTTCCTTGGAAGCTACTTGGATCCATAGGGATAATGTATACTTCCAAAAATAAACAGTCCCAGTGTTTCAACGTCTGACATGAAAACATGTCGTAAGAGACGCAATGATTGTTTGAAGCGCTTTACTATGTTTTATTTATTGGATATTAGATTGTAAACAATAACACAAGAGGGAGTATCTTCAGCATGTTTTTGCGTAAGTTGGATGGGAAGTCCCAAGGCAGAAACACTTAGGAGCTCACAGCATCCCAGTTCCAAAGACCCATTGGACACCGTTGAATGATACCATTTCGAAGCCATGGTTTCCGGTAGCAATTTGGCCAGTTTTTCGACTGCTGTAAAGTGGGGGATGGATCAAAAAACAATTTTACCGTATATTTTTTGGGGACGAACATCCATAACTACCACTGGTTGGTAATTTCAAACCTCTGAAAAATATTGGTCAATGGGAAGGATTATCCCATATACCAGTAGTACCGCACAAGGCGGTGGCGGAAGTTTCAAAAACAGGAAACCTATAGGAGAGGTTGGTTGTTGTGAATCAGGGATGGCAGAGCGAAGCCACTGATGGATCGAAATGTGATTGAGGTCTCCTCTCTCTCTCTCTCTCTCTCTCTTTCTCTGACTATCTACCTACCTACCTACCTATCTATCTATCTATCCGATCCATCTATCTATCTATCTATCTATCTACCTATCTATCTATTTATCTATCGATCTATCTCTCTCTCTCTCTTCCATCTAATTACCTATCTATCTATCTATCTGTCTGTCTGTCTGTCTATCTATCTATCTCTCTCTCTCTCTTTCATCTGTCTATCTGTCTAGCTGTCTACCTGTCTATCTATCTATCTGTCTGTCTGTCTGTCTGTCTATCTGTCTATCTGTCTATCTGTCTATCTGTCTATCTGTCTACCTGTCTACCTGTCTACCTGTCTTTCTGTTGTGCAGTGTCATTCAGTGTAATGTAATGTAGTGTAATGTAGCGTAGTGTAGTGGAGTGTAGTGGAATGTAGTGTAGTGTAAGGTAGTGTAGTGTAGTGTAATTTAGTGTATGGTAACCGACAGAATCATGGAAAAAAAAAAAACGTTCAACTTAGACAGGCGGCGCCTGCGTCCGATTTTTCCATAATTAGGTTTTTCCCCATAAGGGTTCAAAATATCCCGGAAGTGATCCGAACCTTTTTTTTTCCATAATT
>Ga0126342_10016370_pt1 | contig 12926 bp, 11 predicted proteins | sample Cyp1metagenome_FD_92528 | JGI IMG/M metagenome (GOLD analysis project Ga0126342, IMG submission 92528) | Coral microbial communities from Lord Howe Island, Old Settlement Bay, Australia - Cyphastrea 1 metagenome | ecosystem: Host-associated > Invertebrates > Cnidaria > Coral ... | reverse complement strand
TGTAATGTATGTAATGTATGTAATGTATGTAATGTATGTAATGTATGTAATGTATGTAATGTATGTAATGTATGTAATGTATGTAATGTATGTATGTAATGTATGTAATGTATGTATGTATGTAATGTAATGTAATGTAATGCAATGTAATGTAATGTAATGTAATGTATGTATGTATGTATATATATAATATAATATAATATAATATAATATAATATTATATTATATTTTTTTATATTATATTATATCATATTATATTATATTATATTGTATTAGATTACATTATATTATATTATGTTATGGTATGTTATATTATATTTTATTATTACATGCATACGCCATATATATATATATATACACTTTATATATATATATATGTAATGATTCTACTTTGGGCGCAGCAGCTTGGCAGCAACTTGCCCGGCTAGACATCTCCAAAAAGTAGATCCAAGAAACCAAAAAGTAGTGACCTTGCAACCTCACCATAGATGATGGTTCGTAAGGGGCAATTATCCCAAAATGGTCTTAGTTTCAGGTAAGTATCATAAACCTTGATGAATGTCAGTGCAATGTCAGTGCAATGTCATAAACCACCCATATATGGATTGATGTCTTATACCACCATGGTGACAAACGGGGGATGGTGGATCTGATTGCATGTACGGTTCCGCAAGTAGGGTACCCCACGGCAAGGTGGTCAAAACGTCGCGTCCAATGTGCAGCCACTGTGGCTTTCAAGAAACTAACAGCTTTCCTTAAGATGTGGGGAAATGAGAAACAGAAAGGGATTTCGACCTTGCAGAACACAGGACTTTGGTATTATATGGATTTATATGGTATTATAGTATATTATAGTATAGACATACTTGATTTATCCACAGAAAAATTGGATGGTGATGTTGATTTACGATGAATTTACTCATGTTTAGAGCACCGGTGCTACGGTGCTCATGTTGTGACTGCGATGGACATCGCCAAGTGGGCCGGGTGACTTTTGTGTGACGGTCGCATGGCCAAGGTGCACAATGAGTGTCTCAGCCTGTCTCGGTCGTTAAGTCCGGAGTATCGAGGCCCAGATATCGAGGGAAGGTGATGATTTTGACCCACATCATATCCGTGGTACAACCATAAAATAACAACCCCTCAAAGCTACATAGACATAGGATATATATACCCCCTGCCATCCTCTATTTGATGAAATTTGAATACATCGTGAACGAATGGTTGGTGGGCTGCTGTTCATGGATCTCGTCGTAGCCCTTGTCAAATATCAGAGGGAAAATAAGCACTCTACTTGTTGAATTTTATATAAATGGAATCATTATTGACGAAGGGTTGCCGGGCTTCTGTTGCTGGACCCGATATGTCACCCCATGAAAAACCAGAGGGCCAAGAATAATTCTACGTCATTGACATTTGAAAGGAATCATCATTACCACAGGGTTAGCGGGCTACTGTTCATGAGCACAATATTACATAAAGTATTGGGTTGCACTTTTTACCTATTTTCACAGCAGCCGAGCCTCTGCGTGAGCAACCCAAAAGCAGAAATCCACCATGATGCTGTTCCAACCTCCAAAAGTGAGGCTTCCACTTGCCAATGTTTCCGAGAAGGCAAGTATCGGTGAGATACTGCAAAGCAAAAGCAGGTGCCTTTGGCTGCCTTCATGTCGCAGAATCCAGATGATTTTCCTCAAGAGAGATCTTGCATGGAGTGAGTGTTTTTTCTTTTCATGTTCTGTTGTACACTGTTTGGGGTCTCTCCACAATTGATTGTGTGACGTGATTGTTACCCCCATCAACCTGAAGGGTCGCATCCCCCCACAATCTTCGTTACATGCGGTATTGCTCCTAAGATTTCATGATTGTTCCCCCACAGGGCCGTATCCCCCCACAATCTTCTTTATAAATGATATTCCTCCTATGGTTCTGCGATTGAGGGCAGAATGGGGGAAAAACAACTTGCTAGAGAATGAGTGACTGTGATCTCTTATTGAGTTTTAGAGGCAGAGACGACCCTAGTGCTCCTCAGTGTCTAGGGTGGTTGAAGCATCATCCCAAACCGCACTTGTTTTTCCAGCATTAGTGGCTTTATGTTTTAAAAGTTTCATGTTTCCCAATGAACATCTATGATATTTTCAGATGGTTTGAAACCAAGCTAGATCATATATCCGATATATGCATGTATGTATATATATACACACATGTTTTGGGCATAAACTTTTTTTTTCCCTTCCTCATGGGACAATTCAAGACCTGTACAGATCAGCTCACCAGTTGTCGCCCCAGGAGTGGCGTGAGCGATCTGAAAGGATCGAAGAGCCTTGGTCCGCCTCCGGGCTACGACAAGGATGGCATCATCCGAAAGTTCTGGAGCAACTGCAAGATCAAACATGGCAAATACGAGTGTTACTTGACATCAAACAGGGCCTGGGATCTGCTTGTTTTGGGTGTGTCTTGAAATGGGGTATGCTGCTATCGATTTTTTTTGAAAGGGAACATGTTGACTTAACGGCCAATCAAAGGTGGCAAATGACTGTTTGAGACTGGGGTCGGCTTGAGCTTAAGCCGAAGCAATTGTTTGGATTCATGATGATTCAAACCAAGAGTTGTTTTGAACCTACTGGAACAAGTATATAGTTTCAAAATTAACCAACTTAAAACTGAGGAGGGACATTGATTGAACACATCCTTTGCAAAATTTCAGTGCTTAAAGCGGAGCAACCCTCGCCTACGTGTCAGCATTTTACCATGATCATATTAGATTTACCCTTTACACAAATCAACCAGCCATTTCCATCCCCGGCCCCTCCATCTTGTCACCAAAAAACCCCTCCAGGTGGGCAGGAAGTGAACTGCGAAAAGACCATCCCGGTGGCCCTAGATATCGCTCCACACGAACTGAAGGAAGTGAGTAATGAAAAGGAACAGTCCCTTGGCTCCGCTCTGGTTCCGCGGGCAACCCTGGGTCCCTGGGTTGGAGGTGATGATCGTCCTGTGATGTGGAAACAGACGTGGAAATATCATAGCCCCAGTCGTCACCATTGGTTTCAACACATTCGCATGATCTAGTTTTGGATGATGACTGGGGGGTACCCCTATTTCAGGAAACCCCTATATAATGAGAATATAGACTCCAGGGTACACTGACATAGATGTGGAAAAGCCATTGGAAAAGCCCTGGGAAAACGGTCTACTTTCATGATGGCTATCCACATCTATGTTTGTTTGCCCTTGGGCAATACACAATAGACAATGAGAATACGTAAATGACTATGTCATCTATTATATTCATACAATATTAAGAATGATAGTGTGATAATACAACCAAATGTCATTTACATTAGATCATTAAATGATATGATACATAATAATAATGAGAAGCATAGTAATAGTAGTATAATAATATAATGTGGTGCTCAGCTCCATGGCTGGAAAATCACCGCAAACTAAACCTCCATGGCTAGTTCTGGAATTGTCCATTTCCACTTTTGATCACCTTAAAGGGTAGTCCCTTTCAGAATCCACACCATCTCCTTTTTGACTCACCAGAAATGGTTGTGAAATCATCCCCCAGATGGCCATGATGGCCAGCCCAGTGGGACTTGTCTTCCGTCCAGCCTCGAGGTTTGAACTTGTCTTTATCATGAAGATGTACTGGCAGGCTGGGCCAAGCAATGAGGAAGATGTAAAAAAGTCCTTTGTTTTCGGCCATCAATATCTTGGGAACCAGCTTGACCACAAACAAAGGCATGTTTGGGCCCATAAGTAGATGGACTCAGGTTGATATGGTGAAGACATGTGCCAATATCAACAATGGTGTGGCGCATCAAATCACCACGAATCAATTGATATTTTCTGATTCGATGAGGGGTTTGATACCCAAGTTCCACTGTTATTTTATACATGCCGTGTTTTTTTTCTCTGTGGTACCTATTTATGAATATGTACAAGTTATATAAGGGATTTGGATCAGACACCCAAGTTCTACTGTTCTACTGAGGCCATTTAAGACATCCGAACCCATTGACTTTACATTCATGTATTCATTTTCCAGAATGATCCGATTTGGCTGCCCCCATTCCGACTTGGAAACTGCCAACTTTTTTGAGACCGGCTGACTCAATGGCCTTAAAAATGGGAGATGTCACATGATTCTGAGGGTTAGGTGTACCCAGTGTATCCCCCCATCAATAATCTTAAAACTTAAACCCAGTAAATACCCTTTGTTGTGGCTAAATCATTCAAATACACCATGGATTTTTTGCTGGTTCAAGTCATCCTTTCTATTCCTTAATCACCTAAAAAGTCTCCCGATTTTTTGATGATTCAAGGCCCCATTTCCTTCATTTCATCCCCGGAGCCGCGATGGAGCCCAGTCATCCAAGGATCCCAAGTTGCATAGCTTCAAGACGAAGATCACTCGACACAGGCCCAAAGATGACCCTATCGAAGCGGTGGACCCCTTGGAGGACCGGGGAAGGATAGTCATTTGAGTCATGGGTCGACCCCTTTTGGGTTTCATGGTAACAGGTTCAAAACATTCCGGCGACAAAAAAACGATTTATAGGGGGTTTTAAGGAAGCCCAGTATGGGCAAATTGAATTTTGAGTCATGTATGAGGATATAATTGACCGCATTTGATTAACATATATGCATTTATATGAATTTATAATGATATAAATGGGAACCTGATGCGATGTACGTATATATTATATATAATATTTATTATATAGAATATATAGATACATAGAGGATGGGGCCCCGGGGACGGGGGGAATGCCCAACTTTAATAGTTCATGTTTGAAGGGAGCTTTTTTCGTTTGCAAATCTACGGGATTTGCGAATGGCCCATGACGGATCCATGGTGCTGGTAGAAAAATGCTAACATGACTGGGGTATATTGATGGGATCCATGGCACACCATATATAGCAGCACCATGGATCCTATGGGTGGGATCATAAGCCAATGAGGATACAATTGGCCACGTGAATGACGATCGAATTAGATCATGGGGACAGAATGGGGATGTTTTTCAAACGCATGGGGATGGGATCATAGATGGATTTGTGGGAAAAAGGAAATAAGGGAATGTTTACCAACCATACTGGGCTACATAATGGGGATTAACTATAGTAGGATGTATGTGGTTATAACGGCATATGACCCATAACATGGATTGGATGTGTTTGTCTGATAATGGGGGGCTACTCCCAGAATTGCAGTTTTTTTTTTTGAATCTAGGGAAACAATGCGTTTTAAACCCATTGGTTTTAGGGTACTGCAGCTGATTTTCAGACACAGACACACGCACACAGATGTGGTGCATTTTATCCAAGGTAGCAAGACAAGTGAACATATGCAACCACCGAAAACTAACATAGCTCTGTTTTTTTTTCTTAAAGGTAAATCAACTATAAATGGACGGTTTTCCACAGTTTTGTGAAATTCCCGGTAAGTCGTACTTCGACGTGCTTTCCAAGCAATGGTGAGGGGTTCATGGCCATTTTATACATGGAAAATCGCCATTTATAAACGGGTTATCAGTCAGCACCGGGACCACTTGGGGGTCCAGCTTCCTGAGGAAAAGAGAGACGCACCGCTAAAGCGTTTTTCGCCAGAAAGGGATACAAAGGGACCCATCCCAGTACCCTCGGGAAATTTAACATCACTATGGAACATCACCATTTATAGTGAATATTCCCATGAAACATGGTGATTTTCCATAGTTATGTGACAGTTTACCAGAGGGTACCTAGTCTCAGATGAGCATTTAAGCGCACACCTCCAGAAATGAACAAAAGATGTCACCATGGTCTCCTCTGAAAAGCACCATTTAGACTCAGACCCATGGAATTTTTGGTCCATGCGATCCTGAGGAGGTGAAGGGCATCGTGCGGCGGAAGTACAGAAATGGAGATCTCCTCTTTATTGAGCAGGAGGGCCACTTGCCCATAGCGGCAGGGGGTAAGTTTGTTGGCATACATAGTTTTGTAGAATAACGGTATTCGGATATGGAACCAACGTCTAAGATTATCTTGCCAGCTATTCGTTGATGATAGCGGATAGATTTTGGGTCAGGGTCATAATCAGGCTGCCCATGTTGATGGGATGATTGCAACTGCAAAGAAGCACCCCCTAGTCCCGTTGGCCGTAAATCGGGACCCGGCCTACATGTCTATAACTCCGCAGAAGCTGAACACTTGTAATGAGACGCCATGCTGGCATTGAGACTATGGCCATGGGCCATGGGCATGTCTTTGGTGAACTGGCGGCCGCCCTTTACCAGGACTGGGGAAAACATGGGAAAACTTGCTATCAATTTAGAGCACATAGATACGTACCTATAAGAATTGGGATGCCCAAACTGAAATATGATGTAACAAATCTATTGCATTCTCAGGGATCCCCAATAGTGGGACCCTCATTCCATACGCCTCCCATACCACTCTGACAAGAACCACCCAGTGGTATGGAATGTGAGGTACTTAGAACGGGTTTGTTTGGAGGGCATTGCAGTTGAGTGGGAAGATAGATACATAGAATTACTGTATATCGATCTATTTAAACTTTAGGTTCGCAAGGATGAGTGGTGCAAGAATCATATGAATTATACACGAAGAATTACTAACATTTATGAACACAATCCAAGCATTTTGGTTCTAAGTAGTCTGTTTTTGTTTATCATTATTTGTTCTGAGAAGCATGTTTTAACCAAAGGCGTTTTGTTCTAAGTACCAGCTACTTAGACCAGTTCGAAGTAGTCTTCATGTATTTTGGAAAACAAGGCGTTCCGTCCCAACAGTTTTTGACTATAGTCTTCCCGCTATTTGGCAGGGTCTACCCTCTGGAATTCAAACATGGCAATGAAATCCCCTATTTAGTTCGATGACTTTCCCAGCGAACTAAACCTCCATTTCGTTTTGGGCTTTCGCCGTGCGAGCGGAGCTGTGAGGTGAGAGGTACAAGCCGGCAGTGATTCTTCGGAGGTCTGAATATGTCTTCATGGAGGAGAGATTTGAGGGGCAAAGGTTATAAGGGTTGCTTCACCCCAAATGGCGCCATGTCCAACCATGGGGTTTAGCGGACCCCCGAAATGGATCGAAATGGTAACTAAAAAATTCGGGAAGATGAATGAAAACAATGCTGAGGTTTTAGGGTACCCTGTGCTCAGACAAACCCAAATTGGTGAACTAGAAAAGCACAGATTTCCCGGCAACTGTGTGCATTTGACGAAGAGAACAGGGGTTATATAACCGAGTGGTGAATGGTTGGAGCCCATCGTGAATAAAGTATGCCATCTTTGGTGGTGATTCTTTTTTTTGGGGGGTTGTAGGATTCTTTTCCCCTTTTTTTTTGGGTAGAGTTTTCCGGAGATGTGGTCAGGGGAAGTTTAAGATAGGAACATACAATGGAGGATTTGGTGGCTTAATTACTTAGAAACATGTGGACATTTACCTCTATCTTCTGGAACTCAGCATTTTTTCGTGCAATTAAGCCCTATCTAATCCATTCTTGTGCTTCTTGTGCAACCCTGGTTCGAATCACTCAACATGTTTTTGAGCCCTCAGCAGCCTCAGCCAAATACTTTTGGGGGCCCCCATGGGCCCGCTAACTACATATTTCCAGGTACGCTCTCGCTTAATTGTTTTTGAACCCTTTCTCAAACCCTTTCTGGAACCAGCCCCTTTGAGCTGGAAGCTGGAACACACTTTTGGAATTGAAAAAACTCAAGGTGGTTTAAATGGCGAATTTCTTTATTAAACCCAATACTGTAGAATATGATGCAAAAATCAATCGCGTAAAGGGGGTAGTCCTGAAGCCACTGAACATCTAAATAGTAACGAATGCTTTTATTCCGTTAAGAACGTATTTTGATCTCGAGGGTCTTAACTTTGGTGGTTCAATTTGTGGGGCAAGACTAAATGAAAGCAAGTTGAACCTATATGTGTATTCGGTTTGGAAAGGGCAACTTGGCAAGGTTGCAAAATGACACTTGTGTGTACTCGTTTTCAATCAGGCAATTTGTTCGGCAAGACTTTTTTTTATGTGTCGGTATTACTTAATTTTCCGGGCTTGCTTTAAAAGGGAGGCAGGGGTTCATTAATCCCAGGTCAGCATTAAATGTTTAGTGTTGGCGATCCATAATTCACTGTCACCTTTCAATTTCAGAGGTGGACCTCCATGCTTAGGTGCCTATATTTCTTTTTTGAAGTGTTTGGACAGCTGCAGAAAAGGTCCAATACTGTAGCAACTATCGGCCGGCCATGAAAGAATATGGTGACCTGTCCGTTGATTGGCTAACATACCCTTGAAGGTGGATTTGAACAGGATGTTTTTCCAATTGAACATCGCAAACGTTCGGTTGTATGTTCAATTTGGGGGTGTACGATGCCAGCTGCCAAAATCATCCAACGTCAAAAGCCGAGTAGTTCTGTGATTGCCCGATTCATGGGGCCCACGAGTCAGGAGCCGGACTGGAAGATTTATTTCTTTCCGACCTACACCTTTTTGAACCTCGTGAGAACGGAAGCTCAGACGGAGGAGCCCATGATGAACCTGCTGTGGTGCGACGAGGAGCTTCTGCAGGTGTTTAGTGCAGTGGCAACATGGGGCTTAGCCAAAAATTAACTGAACTCTACTCCCCATTTTTTTTTGGAAAAGATCAATAGATTAAATCGGCCGAGAAAAAATGACGTGAAAAAAAAACATATTCCGAGGGATTTGGGTTCCCCCATTTGCAGACAGATCCTAATATGAATGCCACATCAAGTTCAGTTGCACTGCTTATTGAGATGTCACCGTTACTTGAAAGATCGTGCGTGATGAGTGGCTAGCTTTACATGGGAAGTCTGGGATCCTAGTTTCCGTAGGCTGTTGAAGTTCCAGAAAAAAAATGCTAAAGGTAATTATATCAGTAACTGATAGTTAGTAACCCCTTATATATTGATTGTAAAAAGTCATACAACAGTTGTGGCCAGAGTTTCCAAGGGGAAGATAGCCAGGATGATAGCCACTGATGACTCGATCTGCACCCCTAAGCAAGCACAAGAAAGAGGGTAAAACTACCATGGTTTCATGTACAATGTCCCCTAAACCAACCCAATGACAATTACAAGGGGTGGTAGTAGCTAAATCAAACCTCAGTTCAGGGCATGCCAAATTGTTGCGCCCTCATAGCAACCTTACCGCAAACAACGATCGGGTAGCTTCAAAAACCCTAGTTACCCTAGTTGGTTGACAGTTACAGGGAGTTATGCTACCCAACATACTGGGGATTCTCATAATCCATGAGCTGAAAAAAAAACCGGTAATCCCAATGAACCAACCATTCCGCAATGCGGCCAGTGACACTGCTTACGAAAGGGCTGATTAGAAAAGGACATCATCCCCAGTCTAATTTACCCTTGGCTCATCAGACAGAGCAGCCAGTGATTTGATTGCTGGAGATAATCTCAGTGACCTAATCATGCATTATCTCTGATTCCTGATTCATGCTGATTCAGTATCCATGTTTGTGATTACCAGAGGGTATCCAAAGAGATTTCTGCGAGACTCAGAGACATGGGGCTACCCAAGGTTGTTTACACCAGTGAATTTACTATACCATGATTTACCTACCAGCCCTTGTAATTGTCATTTATTGGAGCCCAATGGAATTCACTTTCACAAGCGCAGTACATCCTCACAGGAGAAAGGTGGTTTCGTGGAGTTCCGCCGGCGCTACGACGCGGTGTTTCAGGCGCTACGCCAATCTGTGAGATCAGAAGTTCCCTAGTAATTGAGTGTTTGTACCAAACAGACACAGACGTGTGTGTATATATATATATACATGTATATATACACACACTTATATGTATATACGTATATATATATATATATTATATGTATACGTAAGGGTATATATATGTATATACGTATAAGTATATATATATACGTATAAGTATATATATATACGTATAAGCAAAAAAAAAAATGTATGTATGTACGAACAAGTATATATATGTGTAAGTATAAGTATAACTATATATAAATATATATATGTAAGTATATATATATATATGTGTATACGTATATATATATGTATGTATATATATATATACACGTACGCACGTACGTACGTACATACATGTATTATGGATTATTACGGTACAATGTATGTAGCTGGATTGTCTAGAACCATGGTTGTTAATGGCAACCAGGAAAGACATGTGCAACTATTGGTCTAGATGTACATGGGCCATGGGGCCTCATCCTAAAAAATCCTAGACTCAAAATCATGTTCCAAAAATCAAATAGGGAGCCAAGGAGCTGCTACAAGTTGATGGTTAAATCCAGTTTTTTTTGAATATTTAAGTGCTAATTTTGATGGTTAAATTTTCATTTGTGATAACAAATTCTGCTGAGAAAATGCCAAGTTGTATCTCTGAACGCATCTAGCATCGGAACGTCACGTTCCACGCATTTTGTTGGGACAAAACCCCAGGCGTTAGAAAATCATGAAGTTGTATATGAAACGATGTTTCAGTTCACCTTTAGGGTTGGACATTCCATTTTTCATACCGTTGACAACCACAATTGAGGTTGTTTTCTTTTAATGACCTTCTCAACATTATCTTGACACCAACCCAGCTTTTCTTCCGATACAGTAATACGTTTGCACAGTGAATAAGAAGTTAATTGGATTTTATTGGACACAAGAATGCAAGATTAGTTGGATACATTTGCACAATCTCTTTGGATACAATAACTATCCAATCCCCCAATATGAACACCCCCCAGTCACCACGGTTTAGTAGGGGATGGGTCCCACATATTTGGGACCATAGAATGGAGGCGTTTCATGTTTATATACAAATATATATTTATATAAACGGGGGCAGGAATTCTACTTGCAAACATTGATCTAAAAATCCCCCAATTGTTACAGTACCATTATATACAATTATACATATACATATATGTACACGTACGTATATGTATATATACATATACATAGTCCCATTTAATGCCGATTGTGATACCACTACTCTTTTGATTCTCCAATCCCTATCCGACCTGTAGGAATCGCTGGAGCTGAAGATGTTCCCATTGGACCGGCAAATCTGTAGGTGGGGAGCGTCAATTGGTGGATTTGAATGGTGGCTTGATGGAGTATTGAATGGGAATCTATGGGATTTTTTTTTCGGATATGATATGAGTCGTGTTATAATTAATATACGTATAATTAGATATTCATGGAATATTCATGGGATATTTAGCCAACAATACATGGACATACAATTCTAGATCCATGTAGCCGCGGAAAATTGTATAAATCATTGGATAATACTTGGAAGGAATAGAAGCTACAGATTTAAATCTGATCGGTTTTGGGTTAAATATGGACCAGGATGGACCAGGTGATTATCAAGGTCATGGGTTTTGACCAGCAAAAATGTAGAGATATAATTGATAAATGACGGTTGGAGTGTTGGCTAGTGGGCCATTAGCACATGGTAATTATTATAGGAATGTTTGGAGTCTACAATAGGACCAATAGGAATACCTACCAGGTGCTGGGAAGGAAGTTTCAAGAACATCTAGTGGCCATTTCAGAAATCAATGGCCCAAAGGAATGTCTGTGAAATGCAAAAGCAATGAAAGATGGGCCCGTTGATCTTCTAATGACATGGGTGTGGATCAATACCTATTAATACCATTTTTAGTGGGATGAACATCCATAAATCCCAGCTATTTTGGGGTTCACCAGGGGTACCAGGGTTTTGATCCATCCCCACATGTCATGAACGAATGAAGAAATGAATCAATGAACCAACGGACCCATTGAGTGAGTGAATGCATGAAATTGACTAAAATGAAATGACAGGACATGACATGCAATGCAATGAAATGAATTAATGAAACGGAAAAAAAACACATGAAATGAATGAATGAATGACTGAATGAAATGAATGATATAATGAATGAAATAATGAATGAAATGAAATGAAATGAAATGAAACGGAATGAAATGAAATGAAATGACATGAAATCAAATGAAATGAATGAATGAACGAATGAATGAATGAATGTTTGTTTGCATGAATGCATACATGAATGAATTGGAATGAATTGGAATGAACCGAACTGCACTGGTTTGAAATGAGATGAAATGAACGAAGGAGCGAGGGAATCTTCACTGAGCCACGTCTTGGCTGAGCGACCTCTTCGCTGAGGTACCTCTTTTCTCAGCTACTTCTTCTCTGACCCGCTCCCCCTCTCTCAGTCACCTCTTCTCTAAGCCACTCTATCTCCTGTAACTGAATAAATACTTTGCTTCGCGCTGCCATTACTGGGCGTTTTGCAACCTCCGGCTGCAACCCAGCAAAGCACAAGAGTAGCAACATGCTCAAAACTGCCTTTTCCCGCTTCTACAATGCGTTCAGCAACCTCCAGCTGCAATCCTGCGTAGCAAGAGATTGATGCCTTTACAGCTCAGCCGTGCCAGTGCGTTTTTGTTATTTCCAGTTGCAATCCATCTCCTGCCTGCGCCAGCGTGCACAGTGTGGACTTTTCCGCACCAGTCTGATCCCCTCATTGTCATCTTCTAAAAGTGGCCCGAACACCGCAGTTTTTTAATCATATTGAACGGCGAATCGAGCTCTTGCTACAGTCTGGTGCGCTTTGGGTCGACAGCTTTCCCAGATCGAAGCACGAGCGGAAACACAGACCCTACTTCTAGCGAGTTCGGAATGATTTGCGCGCTTCCGTGGCTTCACCCGCAAATTCACCGGCTCCTGGACTGTTACGGTCATCTATCTATATATCTGGGTAAATTATAACGACCTCACTACGACCTCACTGGAAATCATGGTTAGTAAGGGAAATCATCCCCAAATGGCCTTAATTCAGGTTAGTGAAATATTATAATTTACCCAGATAT
>Ga0126342_10016369_pt1 | contig 12926 bp, 12 predicted proteins | sample Cyp1metagenome_FD_92528 | JGI IMG/M metagenome (GOLD analysis project Ga0126342, IMG submission 92528) | Coral microbial communities from Lord Howe Island, Old Settlement Bay, Australia - Cyphastrea 1 metagenome | ecosystem: Host-associated > Invertebrates > Cnidaria > Coral ... | reverse complement strand
TGTAATGGTATGTAATGGTATGTAATGGTATGTAATGGTATGTAATGGTATGTAATGGTATGTAATGGTATGTAATGGTATGTAATGGTATGTAATGGTATGTATGTATGTATGTATGGTATGGTATGGTATGGTATGGTATGGTATGGTATGGTATGGTATGGTATGGTATGGTATGGTATGGTATGGTATGTATGCATGGTATGTGTGTAATGTATGTAATGTATGTAATGTATGTAATGTATGTAATGTAACTATGTAATGTAACTATGTAATGTATGTATGTATGTATGTATGTAATGTCATGTCATGTCATGTAATGTAATGTAATGTAATGTAATGTATGTATGGTTTGGTTTGGTTTGGTATGGTATGGTATGGTATTGTATTGTATTGTATAGTATGTAATGTATGTAATGTATGTAATGTATGTAATGTATGTAATGTATGTATATGTATGTATGTAATGTATGTAATGTATGTATGTATGTAATGTAATGTAATGTTATGTTATGTATGTATGTATGTATGTAGGTATGTATGTATGTATGTACGTATGTATGTACGCTTGATTCAGTTGCGTGCAGATACTTTGTAAAGAGATACTGTAGAGATGTCCTTGATTATCTTCCTATGGGCGGCAAGCTCCATTTGTGACTTTATCAATTTTGTTTGAAGGTATATATTGTTTTGCATGTTTGAGGCGGCGGCAGGCTGAGGAGGCAGACAAGGACGAAGTGGATGGCGTGCTTCTGCAAGTTATTTGGACCTGCCCTGGGTGTTGGTGGGCATTTCTTCAACGAGAGAGAGAGAGAGAGGAATAATTGTGAATCATTAGGGTTCCTGAAATATAGTGAGCGTTAGTGACCCTTGCTGCCTCACTCACAGACAGAAAAGGACGCAACATGTACTACGTAACCGATGGCCAAAAGCATCATTTTCATAAAACATGTTGCGATTAAACAAATATTGCCATTTCCCATCCCCCCATCCTCCATCGGAACTGAAACAGTGAGCCTTCGTTTCCACAAGCTAGAGCTTTCCATATCTTTCCATCAGGATTGCTGTCACATCTTCTTGACGCCCCTCTCGCCACCAGAATGGTTGACACTTGTGTTGTTTGTAACGCAAGCGAGTCTCAAGATCTTGCGTGCATTTTCCGGATTTGATTTTGAGGCTGATATTAATTGTGTCATATGTCCGACTTTCCTCTCCTTTGAGTGATATGTGGACAGGAGATGAAGAAGGAGGCTGAGACACGGGACCAGCGTATCAAGGCCATGGATTTCTATATTGAACATGAACAGAGATTCCATGGTAGTGCCTAGATGTGCCTAGGCCCAGGCTATTGCAGTTTCTGCAAGGTTTTCTGAGCCATGGGCACTGCCAGACAATTCCACCTTTGGGTATATTTGGGCTTTGGAATCCCAAGGCCAGCATGGAGGCTGCCAAAAAGCAACAGGCCGGGCATGCACCGTAGGACCACTTAGACGGTTTTTCATTGGAATTTTGGATTGGAACTTGCTAGGTCTTATTTGATAGGTCTATTCTGCAACCACCTCTAGTCGACATTTTGCCACTAGCAAACTTGGAAATATCTGGAACTTTTTTGGTCGTGCTGCACACATGAAATCAGTGTATATAAATCGTGTCAAACACACAGGAAGAGAGAGAGAGAGAGATGCTAAAATGGATAGAAGTGGTAGGGACAGACTTGTGCGCATTTGCCTTCAGGCTGATCGAGCTGCCGCAAATGCTGCGAAAGAGGTTGGCACCGAGGGCTGGAGGAACTTTGGCAAACGAACATCGGTTGCAGGATGTTGCAGGGTTGCCCCAAAGTGTTTTCCCACCAGGCGGAGACGCTTTACGCAGACATGCCTCAGCGACTTGGCTGCTACTGCAATGACAGGTTTATTAAAATTCGGTTTTAGAGGTTAGAGATGGTTAGAGGTTAATCAATGTTATCTAGCTTAACAAAGATCAGTAGTTCAGGTAAGGTCATTTGGTCGAAACTGTTTTGAGATTTTTTGAAGCTACATGTGGTGCAGATGTCTCAAGTGTTTGCACGTCAAGATATGTCAAGATCTGCATGCTGCCTTTGCTATCCAAGGCCGGACGCAGACACTGCGGCAGCGACTGAGGAGTGGCGACCAGTGTTCTGGTTTCATCATGTTTTGTATGTTTTTTCCTCTTTATATACAGTAACCCTATTGATTCAATTTGATTCCTATTGTTGATAATTGAAAATTAGTCACGGATTTTATGGATTATCTTGTTGCTAGCATTGGTGCCAAACTTCCGAACAGAGGGGTGTCAAGTTAAGATTTTCATTTTCGATATTTTCAGTATTGCCTTCGAGAAGGTTTGTGTTTGGCCACATGGCCATGTGAGGCAGCCCTCAAAGCGGCCGGGGCGAGACCCCAGGTGGACCTGGCGCTCCCAGCTGAGGCGCACAACAGCCAATATGGAGTTCAAGACCTGCAATGCGACATGTCCAACAAATGCATATCGCAATGCGTATATGTATATATATATATAATGTACGATATATATATATTATATTGTAATATATATATATATATATATATTATATTGTAATATGTATATATATATACATATATTATATTATATTGTAATTGTATCATATGTATATATATATATATCAGATACGCACAGACACACACACACATGCATATATATATAGATATATACATATGAATTCAATGCAATATATAGAGCTGCATGGCGGCATATGGCGTTGTTCTTACAGCATATTGCTCTTTGATGGTCTGCGGGCCTTGGGCAAACAATGAGGTCAATGAACAACGTTAGAAAATAGGGATGCTCGCACGCACTCATACAATTCTTGCCTTTGCGCAGCAAGCAAAGCAAAACCAGCAAAACACTGGTTTGAGACTTGAAACTGCGAGGACCGCGGTAAGGTTGTATTCCTTGATGTGGACGGAGTTCTCCGGCCAGCACGAGCAGGCCTCATGAAGCGCTTTGAACTACCGCATGTCGGGTTTCCACATCCGCATTCCTTCTCATTTTGTGTGTGCGTTCCTTCAAAATTTATGTCATTGGCTTCCCTGGCGGTCCCTCAACTGATGAACGCAGCAGTTCTCCTCTGCCAGGCACGTTTGATATTAGTACGGACGGTGATGCCGCTGAGAACTCAGGGCAAACATGGACAAACTGAATGCAAACCATGCGGAGGTGATGACGGTCATATGACGGTCATATGACGGTCATTTTGAAACATTGGGCAGCCGTTTGCCGAAGGCCAAACCGGATACTTCTGACTTCTTCCCTGCGGCCATCAAGGTGAGCCGAAACTAGAATCATTGAACCATGCTGAATCTGTTTTTCTGCTGTCTTAGATGGTTTTGATATGTTTTGATATGTTTTGATATGTTTTGATACTGTAAGCATTGCCCTTTGGATCCTTTGGAACTGCAGAGTTCACAAAGTGCATCAAAGTATTTCAAGGTATACCAAAGTCATCAAAGCACGAGGTTTGGCATGGTGAGATTCACAGAAGGATCCGCACACACCTCCAGGCACTTCGCCACATCATGGTGTCGGCCTCAGTATGATTTGGTGGGCTTGCCCCGACCGCGTATACTACCCGGTTTCCGGGTATTACCTGTTTTATTATCATCCATTATGGGAACCTCTATGAGCCAACCACATCTTACCATAGAGTGTCTGTAAAGGGATGACAGTAGTGTTTTGAAGACGACTGCTCATCTACAAAGCATGTATGTACGGAACCAGCTGCCGTCTAAGGAACGGAGTAGCCCTCGTGTAGTGCTTTGCTCTGAATGGCGACGCAGCGAGGCTCCTGGTGGGGCAAGTTAGATGTGGAATAATGTAGATCTTCACAGCAGGGTGCCACAAGGAACATGTTAGGTGGAAGATCGATGAAGATCGAGCATCAAGTGAAAAACCAACGGAAAATCCACAATAACTTATGATAACAATATTATAACTTTAACAATTGATTTATATGAATCCCGTGAATCCAGGGCAAGAGATCCTGACCTGAGTTGACACCGTGACGCCAGACGCTCCTGAAAGCCTTGGAGGAGATCTTCTACAAGAATAGGCGTGGAATGCGGCGTGGAAAATCGCAGAGATGGTGCGCAATTGAGCCAAAGTGTGTCGAGAGACCTCGAGCCTAGGATTCAAACAGGTTCAAAGCCCATCAAAGCCCTCAGGGTCACCAAAGTATGCCATAGCCAAAGGGCGTCAAATCGAATATTGTGACATTTTGCACAGAATGGTACTTGGAATGTCTTATATATAAACGAGGAGAGCTCATGAGGCAAGTCAGGAGAGAGGAGTGCAGTTCCAGTCTGTGGAGCCGGATGAAGCCAAGCCAGGTTGCGATTGTGGACTGATGTCACCTCAAAGGAGTTCAAGCTCGAAAAGGGTTGCGGTACTTGGTCCAATGGCCCTCGATGGCCCTTGCAGTCTTCACGCAGTGTTCATGTCGGAACGTCGTGGACAGGTCCTGGAAGAGTTGAGAACCCCGGAGAGTATATAACATCATGTGAGAAGAATACAACCAGAAGAAGAGAAGTGGAGATTTCAGTCATAGACACACATATAGCGATGGTTTAAGCTTGACTTTCTCAATGACTTCGAACTTTTTTCTCGCAATGACTTAGTATGACCTGTGCAAACAAAGACAGAAGTGAAGAGGACAACAACATGGGCACAAAGTAAAATATCAATTGACACATAACTAGCAGATATAAATAAATAAATAAAAATCATAATAATAACAATAATAATAATACTGTAATAACAATAATAAAAAATAAGTAATGAGAATAATAATAGTAATAATAATAATAATAACGATAATAATAATAATAACAATAGTAATAATGATAATAATTCTAATACTAATAATAGTAACAATAGATAATATTAATAATACTAATAATGACAGCAACAATAACAATAGTAATAACCACAATAATAATGATAATAAAAAATACTAATACTACTAACAATAGTATTAATAAGCATAATAGTTATAGACATACATAAATATAACATATTTATATGTATATGTTTAAACAAATAAATCAATAGATAAACACACACGCATATATATATATATATGCATATATATATATGAATTGTATCAGATCATACGCATCGCTCTTTCAAGTGCTGGCACTTCACAACATTTCACGACTACCCTTGACCTAGGCCCTGACGCCTTGCGCTGCTTTGCGGAGCGCCGCACCAAGGAGATCAGCGACTGGCTCCACAAGCACGAGGCCACTGCAAGAACTGAAGCAGTAGATAGGCAGGGCACAACACATATACGATGTGAGCATATGTAAATAGTAACACTTCACATATGTAAATAAAATAGTAACACATATAACAATATATAACATGTTGGTCAACAAGGGTCGAGGCAACTTTTACATACTTGTACATGCTCAGTTTGACCGCAGCTGCAGGGTGAGATCAGTGGCTGGGTAGTTCTCGACGACATCAATCTTTCCATGACAGACGAGGCTGGCAAAGCTCCGTAAATGGCCAAGACAAATCAAAACAAATCTAAATAATGGTTGAAGAATGTTGAAGATTCAATACGAGCGCAATCACGTTGAATTTACTCTCCGACGGAACGAGTAACTACGGCTCTGTTTGTTGCCAAAGACTTCCGAGAGCAGTTGCTGATAGGCGAAGAAGTCTTCCGGCAAGCCAACTTTGATGGGGCCACACCATGTAGGGCACCTCAGGTATGGAAACACATATGAAACACATGAAGAATTACATCATGAAATGATCGATTCGACTGCCACTGTTTTTTCCAGGTGAAAGGAGCATGAGCAATGGTACACCTAGTTGATTTGCAGTGACACAGACGGGGTGATGCTACATGCGGAAAATTGGCTCTGCCCGCCCTGCCATTTGTTGGCTTCTAGCGGAAGGCGGCTCGATAGCGATAGCGCTGCTACCCGCCAGACAACAAAAGGACAAACATGAGTAACCAACGATGACAGCCTGCTGGATTCAAAGTGTCAACCAGCAGCTGGATAAGTGACAGTATGTTGACTTCGAAATAGGTGCGAAAGCAAGACCTCTTTCGTACATTGATAAAAACTGATGCAGGCCACATGATGCTGATGGATTGCCAATGTTTACACTCGCATATTTTTATGTCCGAACAAGCGCATCATTTCCAAGGTTTGCTCAATTCATGCCATGGTGTAGTTGGAGCTTGGTCCATCCAAAAGGTGAAACATGGCCCAGGTCAGCGGTAAGCGCAGAGCCAGAGTCGCCCGAGCTTTGTATACAGCATCTTGCCACTCAAAGATGATGTTGCAGCAGAAAGAGGTCCAAGTGCTGAAACTGGAGAAGTTCTTAGCAACGCTTGCCAAAGAAGTGGTGGTTTTGTCTCGCCGTGTCGAGATAGTACAGGCTAACCACCTGTCTCTTGTGGAGGCTCTCAGGGGAGTAGAGCAAAACCTTGCAGCGGAGACATGGTTGAGGGATGAAGAGCTTAAGCTTTTGACGATTCTTGTGCAGAGGCGGGGCTTTGAACAAGCGGTGTAGCCTCCGATCAGTCACAAGAGACGGCGGTGTGAAACCCAGAAGCCCCAACCCCAAACTTGTGTGGGGATTAGGGAGGAACTTCGACAACTTTCTGTCAGATGTGGGGCATTCTTGTGCTAATATGAACTTCTTCGCATTCGTTCGGACCGAAGATCGACGTTGAATGATATGGATTTGTAACTTATCTCGCCTTTTTATATATTCTTTTTCAATCTTGTGCACATGTAGACACACTTTCCAAGTCAGTTGAGTGGAATACTTTCCAGACAAGGACGGAACATAATGACGGAACATGGCAGAACATCTTGCAATTCAGCGCCCCTTATTGCATTTTTTGCATGTTCTTGAAGTCTCACGTCTTAATAACGCATATTATATCATATGATATCATCGTATCATTTCTGCATTGCTACATGCCACCGCACGCAGGTCGAAACAGTGCGATGCCTTGAATGATCAGCTCGCAGAGCAGCGACATCAAGCTCAGCACCTTGGAATCGATGTCTTGACAGCGCGTTGCTTGGCATGACTTGGCTTTGAAGATTTTGAAGCATGGTATAGGATGGTATGAGTTGAAAGCAAACGTCGATCTCGGATCAGATCACTTCAAATCTGGTGCCTAGCTGCGTTTTCTCTAGCAAAAGAAGAAAGTGATGGGCCAACCTATTGAGCAATAGCATACATATTGAACGCGGGAACATATTTCATGACTCTAGACTCTAGACCACTGTCAAAATCCTCCAGCTCTCCGTAGCATTGATGGCTTGACAGGTCGTCGTGGAACTAAGGGAGGCAAACACAATCTAATATTTTGCTACGATGTTCTACGATTATACTATGTGTATAGATATCATATATACATCATCGATTTGCTATTTGGCAGTCTCTACTGATCACCACTGCTATCTGCTGGAACACGTCAAAGGCATACGAAGGACACTTGTTTTCCATCCCACTTCAGTCAGGCCAGCGCTGGACAACAGCCCTTCAGATGAAAGAACAAGCTCAATCAGATGCATTCAGCGCAGAGGATGCCTTTCAAAATGAGTTCCTTGCTCCTTGGACTCAACCATTCTTGACCCGTCATTCTGGTGTTTGGATGCGATTGAATGCAAAGGGCTAAGGGCAAACTAGAAGGAAGACACTGTTTCTCAATATTTCTCACCTTACACAGCTCTCGCCCAAATCAGTGTAAGTAGGATAAGTAGGCAGTTGGTTAAACAAAACATGTGCAGATGTCTAAGGCTAAGGCCTAAGGCTCCAGACCTCGCGCACGCTGTCCGATTTTAATCTCATAGCGCAAACCTGCGCACTGTGGAAGTTTCCAAAAGTTTCTTTGCGGGTGACGGTCCTGTGTCGAATGTTTGCCAGACGTCGCGTGCTAAGGAAAGCGCCTCGCCTGATCATCCCAGCCTTGACGGTATTCATTTTGAGATCGACAGGTGCCGGCTATTTCTCAATCGGATGATCCTGTGGACATTAGCCACTGTTTTTCTCATCGACGCGGCTTTCAGAATGTTAGATTTTGCATAGCCACGACAACAATGCCCCACATCATGAGAAGCCTTGACTGAGTGAGGCTAGGAGTGTTCAATACGCATCTCAAAGAGCGTTTAATATTGTACAGATGTGTGAAGACCGTGTGAGGATCTAATCAATCTGCACAAAGCTTCGCAGAATGATTTGCAAAATTGGTGAGGGAGGGAGCTTGTTGAAAGCATCCCGTGGTCGACAAGTCAGCACCTGAACTGGGGTACTGTTCTGCGTGCTGACCATCCCATTCAAGTCCCGCTTCAGGGTTTTCTGGACTTGACACCAGCCAGCCAGGAAAAGAGTCCACAAGCCGAGGGTTTGCACTGTTATCCATCGTTATCCCTCAAAGTTATCAAAATGGGACCGCTTTCAAGATGGACTGACCTTGCAGATAACAGTTCAGGTAACATTTTGTAACAGATTCGGTCTGAGCCAATTGCCTGGCTGTCCGGAGCATAGCCAAGGTTCAAACTTGGCCACTTTGTGGCCTCACGTCTGGAAATGTTGTGGCCATAGCTTCCTCTTTGGGACGGGAGATGTTGGAAGTACAAAGACCTAAGGGAAGAAACAGCTCAAGATGCTCAAGTATCTGAAGTGAGGGTAGGTAAACACTTCAGTTTGTTTCTATAGTCTGCCTATACGATATCTTTGCCGCAGCACGTAGGTTGCGAAGACTCTGTACTCTGAACATGTACTGACCAATCATTATATTCAACCTGCACTTTCTTTGCTGCCCGGCTGCCATATTGACCCTATTTTAATTGTATGCAGCTGCTTCAGCTGCTTGGGCTCAGCAGAAGGAAAGCTGAAGTCATGGTCACAAGGACTGCCGGAATGCAAGTCAGCCCTTCGCCGCAACTTTTCTCATAGCCCATCTCTTGACTTGCTTGCAAAGTGTTGCCAAATTTTCCCTGTTGGGGTTTCAGGTTTGCTCATGGACTCAGGTATATTCAGATATGTCAATCATGATGCAATCAGCCCCTTCGAATGTGATTGAATCACTACATTACTGCAACAGACCACTCTAAAGACTGCCGTGACTTTGTGCTTCTTGGTATGCTTTGGTCTGTCAGTACGTAGGACGGCTTGCGAGGTAGCAGTGCGGTCGCAGCCAAACCCTTTCAGCTGGGCTGAAATCGAGCATGAACCCAAGGACAGCAGAGTGTTCTTGTGAAAACTCCCCACTGCACCTCATCGCTAGTATTAAACTTAAAGCTTTGCTAGGGAGCACCCTTACAGTCTAGATCTGTGCAAAAGAACCCTTCGACCCAAGACACATGGACAATCAGGCTTAGCAAGGCCTCAAAAAGTGGAAGGAAGCTAGGAGAGGTTCTAGGCATTTCAGGGTTCACATTTGTTTATAAAAACTATAATTATAATAATATATTATGATATAATAGTTGAAGTCTCTTGGTGATTTTTTGTCAGACTGCTACAGCTCACCTGCACAAGTATCTCCACTTTTCCCTTCTCGCCTTCCTTTATATATATAATTTGTATATATATATAATTATATATATATAATTATATATATATATATTTATAATCTTTACAGCTACGGCTAGGCCCTTTGACATTCCAATCCTATTTCAATCCGAAGGTTCAACGGTGCTGCACCTTGGCCAGAATTCGTTGAACTGTACCCTTACGATCCCTTGCGATTGAGTTTGAGGCTGACAGGTTGGAGGGAATTCTGCCAAGGTGTGGTCAGACAATGTCGGTTGGAGTTTCGATGTCTCCTCCCTAATACTTATGATATGTCATTGCTCCGCGCTTTTTGTTGTCAACCCTATTGTCTGAACTTGAACAGTTCCTTTGTGTAATCGTTCTGATAGGTTTATTTTCTATTATATATTTTCTATTATTGTCTCCTGTTTTTGGGATCCAACTTGTAGGACAATGTTGAAAAGGCCCCCGTTGCCTTTTTGGGTTGGCACAACCCCCGTTGGAAGCCCCGACAAAAATCAATTGCCTACTTTGGTGAGGAACAGACAAATCCACTGTTGTCCAACATGGTGCCATGATGTGCCATGACATGCCATGACCATTGACCATTTTTCACCGTTTTTCCATTTTGCCTTACCAACAACAGAAACATCACAAGCTGTTTGAACAGTGCTGTGCCAGCGGGGTTCTTGGCCGCTTGGAATGCGTGCTGAATGTTCACTTTGCGTTTTCACCTTGCACTTTTCGAAGTGCGTTGGAGATCCCATTTGTCATTCCAAATTGCATGGTGTCAAACATTGAGCATGTCTCTTTTTCCATTCTTTGCCTCGTTTTCCGAATCTCCTGTGAGTACCGGGTGATCTTTTGTCTCGCTGGTTGATTTGACCATCCTTGTTCCCAATGCTCTCACCACGTTGCACTCGTCGCACCCAAGACCTGTTCCAGTTGCAGCCCGAATAAATCGCACAGAGGCATTGGAAGAAGCTTCCGCTCGACTGAGCATCCTGCCATTGCGCTGGTGAAGTAGGAGTCTGTCACGCACATGCAAATCTGTCAGGGTTGCTCATCATTCTTGAGTTTCAGCTCTCAGGTATATACATATAATTATATTTTAATTATGTATATATATATACGTAGTTATATAATGTTATATAGATATAGATATCTATAATTTTGTGTATACTGACTGTATAATACACTTTCCGCACCAGAAGGAAGAGTCGAGCCAGTTTCCAGGAACCACACAGCAGTGCAGCACAGCTTTAAGATGCTTTAAGGTATGAAATCTTACACACCGGCGGATTTGTTCGACTTTGCACAGAGCGTGGGAGGTTCTACTGGATGCTTGGTTGCACAATTTGTGGTTGTTTCCACAACCGCGCTGCGGCCTGAAAATACATGCAGTATCATGCAGTGGTCATGCAGTATTGTATTGTTTAGCACTACTCACACGCATTCATCTCTCTCCGTTTCCACAGACTCCAGATGACATGCTGGATATAGGCATCATTATGTTGCCACACATTCGATGTATTGCCATGTTCAGTTTCAAATTGCAATTGTTGTTTCAAAAAATCATTTGGAACGCGTGGAGTGATTGTGTATGGCTGAATGTTCGGTTCCTGGCACAACATTGGCTTACATATGTTTGAAGGTGGGCCTGGCCTGTACATGGCTGCACTGTTCTACATCTGGGGCAACAAAGGCTAGCGCAGAATGAGAATGACCATCGCCTCCCCGACTGGAAGATTCACTTTTCAGTCCACCTTGCAGACATACCCAGGCTCGTGGTTTTGGTATCAAGATGTATCAAGTGCTTCGTGAATGTGGACATACCGTGACATACCGTGACATATTGATCATATTGGTGCTTACGGCATACTTCTCATCATTTCTCAAACGCCCAATGGACGACTGTCAAGCCACCCGTGACTGCAAGAACATCCAAGAACCATCTCCACTGTGCAGGGCTTGGAATATTCTTACGGACCTTTTCCTCAAAGAAGCCGCGGTCTCGACATATGATCGAATCAAGGGTTGCATGCAGTGAAAAAGAAGGGATTGGCTTTGAATTGGCATGTCCTGTCCAGTTTCTGCACCTGCAGTTTCTCCATCTTTTATTTCTTTTGGCAATGCGTTGTTTCCGTTGTTTTGCCACGTTGTCCCATGTTGTCCCCAAATTCACAACGGCAGACATTTTCGATATTCTTTCCAGCTTTGTGACCATAATGGTGGTCAGCATTGGTCAGCATATTTTTTAGGAGAGGTGTAACATGGTGTAACTATGTGTAACATGTCCCGATCCAGAGGCCTGCGATTTTGGGATGAAGGCCGTGGCAGGCGAGGCGTTTGACTCTTGGCCTCCAGAACAGCGAGGTCGTGAAATTACTGTGCCTTTGGCTGCTTGAGGCAGGTTATGCTGAGCCTGTTTGACTGGCCAGTTTCCTTATAAATCTGGCCCAACAAGTCAACTATGTAGAGGGCACTGCTGATGCGAGAGGATGCCAATCGCCTTAGCCTTCAAATATTTACTCTGTGTGCCTGTGACCAGCAGTGCGTTTGATGTTTGATTTGCACGCGCACCACACACCAGCAAATGTCAGACCAATTGGCGGGTAGTAACTCTTTGATTGCGTTGTGTGCATACATGTTTGCAAGCTTTGTGTCTGAATGTGAGAGGGAAAGGGACGGAAACAAGGTCTATATTTTTCAGAATCACACTGCGTACAATGGCGGTGGTCCGATGATGGGTTACTGCCCAGGCATTTTGCTCGCATTTGGGAGATAAAAACCATTTTCCTCCCAGCACACACACATATATATATAATATGATTATATATATATGTACACTGTACACGTGTGTGTGTGTAACATCTAAATAGATGTAAAACTTCTCTCTCTTTTTCTTCCTTTGTCCTCTCCCTTTCTAATTCTAAATTCAATGCCGGGGGACACAGCATTTCACTGGGACTGTGTCCAACGAAGCTACCAGTGAAATGGGAATTCCAGCTTGGCCAGCTGGACGTACCTGCATCAGGTTGTGTTTTTGCATTTGCATGTTTCAGGATTCAGTTCCTGCCGGATCATATAATGATCCATTCTTGTCTAGTGTGATTTCCATGGTGGCTCCGACATGGTGCCATGGAGCCAGTTGAGGCAACCCTCTTTAGGGTGAGTGACGACTGTCCTGACTGCCGAATTAACACATTTTAATTTGGCAATTCATCTAAGTAAATTGCAACAGCTGGCCTTACGGTTTGTCAGCCATTTTGAGTTCTCCTGCTGCTCCGGATGTCCCAGGGATTACTCGCCGATGCGTTTCTTCAACTGTGAAGCCGTGCCGAACTTCAGAAACCTCC
>Ga0126342_10016368_pt1 | contig 12927 bp, 11 predicted proteins | sample Cyp1metagenome_FD_92528 | JGI IMG/M metagenome (GOLD analysis project Ga0126342, IMG submission 92528) | Coral microbial communities from Lord Howe Island, Old Settlement Bay, Australia - Cyphastrea 1 metagenome | ecosystem: Host-associated > Invertebrates > Cnidaria > Coral ... | reverse complement strand
TAACCAGTTATAATTGATAAATGGCCATAACTGCAACAATTCATCCATCTATGGTATATTGGTATGCTCTCTGAGACTGCGATCGAGACTTAGGTTATAGTGACTATAATTTGATTGAGCAGAGGATGTAAGGGTACTCAATGGCAAACCCACGTAGATATGGAAAAAAACAGTACAAAAACGGACCATGTCACCATGTCCTTGGGTTTCAATGTAGGTTTTACAGATCTATCTTAGTTCCCCTGGTGACCCTCTTCCATCATGGCCTACAAGGTGGTGTCTTCAAAACCCTAAACCGAAAAACGTAAACCCTAAACCCTAAAATCCCAAAATCCTAAACACCAAAAACTCTGTGTCCTAAACCAGAAAACACTGCGAATACGCAGCATGTCTGCAAACTCTCCTATCATGTTCGACAACATGGCAGTAAAATGGCATCCTCAATGTTGCAGTCCGGGCAAACCACGGGATCTGTGTGTAAATATGGTAAATAAACATATAGTTGTTTCATCACCATAAACCGTGCATCACCATAAACCGTGCAGTAGTTGTGGTTCTGAACCAACTTAGCTAGTTCTCAGGCAAGTTGCGCTTCTAGTTATCTACCTGTCCAACGCCTCTGAGTTTACATTACCATATAAAACCCTACCCTTGGAAGTGTTCACTTCCAGTTACAAGTGGATATAAGCATAGTTATTAATGATGGGCATTAATGTGGGTTTAGAACAATACTAAACCATCCCCCAGTCATCACCATGTTTATAGGTGGTATAAACTTACCATTCCCAATCATGGCTGGTAAAAATGGCATTGTTTTACCCACAGTGGGCAAAACAGTGGGCTATATCAGCTACCATCTGCTTATTTAACATAGCCATGGAAAATCCCCAAAATAAATGGAGGTTTCGCAAACGCTGGGAAAAACATCTATTTCTATGGGCCATGGCTTAACCATACCTATGTTAAAACACCAGTGGGGACACATGATTCTACCCTCTGGAAATTTAACATAACGAACTGGAAAGATCCACCATTTTCCATAGGTAAATCCACTATTTCTATGGATCATTTACCATGGCTATGTCAGTCATAACCAGGGGGTACATCCCAGCTGTAACTGCGGGTTGCCATTGGTCCGGCGCCTCCAGGATCTCATGCAGCATGCGGAGCCAGCGCCAGGTGTCCTTGTCCGAAAAGGGCGTCATGCAGCCTCCACGGTCCTCCGTGCCGAGTGGACCGAAAAGCGCTGTGGGGATAGGCGTCTCACATGGGTGAACCGTTCACCTAGGGCAAAATATGGCCAAAGAAAGGATTTGGCCATAGATTTTTTCAAATGGAGGAAGTGATCAATATGATTCAACCAATGTAACTGATCTTCAGGATTCTTCAGGTTTTTGTGGCCCAAAATAATGGCACTTGAACTGCCACAAATCATCCACAGGTGGGTGAATGTTGGCTCAATAAATACGATTTATTTGGCAAAGTACTTTCCAATACATGGCCTTCTCCAAAATACATATGGATGAAAATGAAGTTTGAAACACCCTAGTTTACATATGGATGTAAAATAATAACCTCCAAATTTTCATTTTAAAGGTGGTAAAGTCAAGTCTGGAAACTCCGTTGGACGTGGGGATGCTGGCACTCAGTTTTTAATGCAACATTTGCATGAGTTTGAAACACCCTACAGTTATGGCCATTTATCAATTATAACTGGTTATTTCTATGGGATTATATATTCTATAAATGGGATTTTCTAAGTACTTATAACTGGTATTTTGGGCCATAACTGTAGGCACTAATTTCATTAGCAAAAGTTACACTTTGGGTTTTCCACCTCTCCTGAAGATGCGGCACACGCTTCCAAGGCGACGACGCCAACAAAAACAACACTTTGCCAATGTGGCGCCACCCCCAGTTTTGTTTGTTGGTTTGTAAAGCCCATGAAGACTATAGTGATATATTTACTTATATATGTAATTGTAATTATTTATATATATATATTTCATTCTGGTATATAAGTTATAAATATAGTTATAAATTTATAAATATCATAAACCATAATTATTGGAGCTATAAACCAACATAAACCAACTTAGCTATCGTAAACGGGTGCCCCACATTGTACAAAAACATGGCATTCCTTGGATGGTCAATTCGTCGCCAATCATGTGATACCTGGCCTGGCAAACATACAAAAAGCTATTGAAAATGACCCAATCGAAATAGTTGATTTACCAGTTTGTTTTTTGTATGTTTACCAAAGGGTATCATCTGGGTTGAGCAGAACAACAATAATTTCAGTGCAATCCCCGATGAGCGTGACTTGGTTGTGATCAATGGCCATGCAACAGGAACCAATTTATTGGAGGTACCACATGTAAGGTATAAGGTCTATGCAACGGAATATCCCCACAAAATATAGTCTTATATGGTACTAACGTACCTCCATTTTAGGAACCTGAAGATCTCCCATTGATAGGAGGTTTAACCATCATATATCCCAGTAAATCCCAGTAAAATACCATAAAATCCCATTAAATGCCAAATTAAGATTCTAGTTCTGACCCTTGTAACTCTAGTGCTGTTGCTGCAACGCCACCGATCCCGACTCCTCGTCATCGGTGTGACACTTCCTTTAAAGGCGACCGGTGCCACCGCAGGGTTTCGCAAACCAATGTATGTTTTCTTGGGGAAACTAGAGGCCTGAAGTCTGGTATACCGTATACCCTCTGTTTATCATATGAAACATCGTCATTTCAATAAGTACATCATCTATGAATGGCCCGTTTTCCCATGCTATATACTATATTCAATTACCGCAGGGGCAGCAATTGACTGCCTCACACATCCAACCGTGAAGCCATTTGCCACTTTCTCCCTTGAAAAAAACATCGTCTCAATGTTTGGAGATGCAAATTCGTCACAAAGTGAGACATCTTCTTTTTATGAGTTGGTTTACCCTCTGGTAAACATTTACATAGCTATGGAAAGATCCACCATTTTCACTGGGTAAATCCACTATGAATGGCCATTTTCAACAACTATGTTAAATTACCAAAGGGTATAACACCCATTCGCTATGCCATAAATCCATTCGCTAACCTACAACCATCAAGCAACTAGCAGCTAGGCACCATGTGGGGATGGAACCGTCTATCATTATTGGATGGTCACCTGGTCACCGGCATGTTTTTCGGCCTTGGAAGACTGGTGGTTTCCACTGTTAATTCAGGGTCCAACTGTTAATTTACCAGAAGGATTTGTTTTTTCATGATTCTACAGAAAATAATCCTTCTACAGTATATATTGTGAACAATCTACTATATTCGTTATCACTTATTATCACCATTATTATCATCATCCATCTTCCGGGGATGGGTTGAATGGGCACTTCCCAGCACTGCAGCTCGCCCAAGCAACTTCCAGAAAATTTTCTTGTCCAAGACCTCGGCTGACACCAGAGTTCTGGGAGAGAAACGCAGGGTTTCAAGAAAATGATGCAGGGAAAAAACAAACACTACAGTTATGGCCCTTTACCAGTCATAAGTACTTATAACCATTATAACCCCATTTATAGAATATATAATCCCATTTATAACCAGTTATAACTAATAAATGGCCATAACTGTAGATTGTACTTTAGGTCTATCGTCATTTTCCCAGTTCATGAATCATAATTAATTGCAGTTCTATGCGCAACGCACAGCCCCAACTCACAGGTTCTGATCCTTCCCAGTACATTCAGTAGCACCACCATGAATCAATGTTTTTTTTTGCTATGAAAAATGTAGTTTATGATCTTTATTATGACAATTTGTACGGCTCATCTTGAGGAAATAATAATGAAACCATTAATAACTACATTGTTTAGTTAATTTTATATGTGTCTTAGTGATGATGAAGCAGCCGTTTTTTGTCAATTCTGAATTCTATTCCCACATGTTTTCGTGGTTTGAACCCCACACTCATGATGGCTAAATCGCAATAACCACTGTGATTGAAACTGACCATTGAGCTGTGTTCAATAACATTCAATAACCCACTGTCAATTCCATAAAATAATCTTGGGATAAGGACGGGTTCCCAATTCATGGACTATGATCATCCCCAATATATACAGGGCAAACCCCGAAAAAATCATCAAGCAACACAGAACATATCATACTGATGGTTACATCACTTATAACAATATTCCTTTCTGAACCATTGTACCCGCCCATATATATATATATATATATATGCCAAAACATATGTCAATCCCCAAGAAGATATTATCCAAAAGTCATGAAAAACCGATAAAATCACCATTTAAGTAGGACACGTTCCTATCTTTTTGGGGATTGCCACATGCTGTCAAAATCCCCATGGCCAGGTTGCGGCAACGGCAATGGCCAGCGTGCGCGTGATCCGCGGATCGCAGAAGTCATCCAGCCGCCGTAAGGACAGCAACGGTTCCTGGCGAGGCATCTGGAGGCGGGATGAACCCAGGATGTCCTTTGGTGCTGGAATATTTAGCTATTTATCAGCATTTGCACCTAATGTTTCACCCACATGTAGGTAAATAATGGTAAATATACCAGCACCATGGATGTAGGTAACTATAAACACATAGAATGGGTCTAAAAATCCAAGGTGTTTGCGGTTTAAATCACATATTTTGATGTTTAAGCAGTGTCTAAAAAATAAACATGTAAACCATCCAGGGTAGCATGGGTTGACATTGGGATTTTTTAAAACATGTTTAAACAATTTCAAAACATATGTTAAAGCAAAATCTGAAAGATGGGGACCTAAACACTATGTGGTCTGGTGGGGTTGCCGGCACCAATTCCTACAAAACCTGATCCCTGCGACCTTGAAGATGCGCAATGTCGAGCATTGCAGCAATGGCCTCATCCACGCCTCCAAGATCCGAAGTCGACTTGGCTAATGCTGACAATGCTGACACACCATGCCCGACGAACATATCGAATGAGTGCCGACTGGCCCATGCGACTCCATGGCCCGACTGGCTCTGCGTCAGCGAAGAGGACCTTTTCAGTTGAAACCTCCTGGCACTTTGGTGCCATTGAGTCTTTTCTATAATGTCTGGTGCCCAAGCCCGACCAAGCAACAAAACCACTGGACCGGCCATGTCCACAATCCGATCAGTGTGCTTCAAACACGAGCTTTAAACATGTTCGCTGCAACCCTGACATTGCAACGCGTCTGACTTCAGGGGGCTATGAAGATACAGTTGATGTTATTACCCCAATCAACATATTATTCATAGGGGGTGGCGAATTTTAATGTGCAATGATCATGATGATCATGATGATCATGTAGTGATGATGTGATGGTGATGGTGATGATGATGATCATGATGTGATGATGTGATGGTAATGGTGATGATGATGTGATGATGTGATGGTGATGGTAACGGTGATGATGATGATGATGACGACTGTAAGTGTGGAGCAACGTCCGGGTTGGGGCGAACATCGCTGCAACCCTGACGTTGCGCCGCGTCTGACTTCAGGGGGCTATGAAGATACAGTTGATGTTATTACCCCAATCAACATATTGTTCATAGGGGGTGGCGAATGTTGATCCCTTATGAAGATAAAGTTGATGTTATTACCCCCATCAACATGTTGTTCATAGAGGGTGGCAAATGTTGATCCCTTATAAAGATAAAATTGATATTAGTACACCAATCAACAGATTGTTCATAGGGGGTGGCGAAATTTGATCCCTCACGAAGATAAAGTTGATGTTATTACCCCAACCAACATATTGTTCATAGGGGGTGGCGATTTTTGATCCCTCATGGAGATATAGTTGATGTTATTACCCCAATCAACATATTGTTCATAGGGGGTGGCGATTTTTGATCCCTCATGGAGATATAGTTGATGTTATTACCCCAGCCAACCTATTGTTCAGAGGGGGTGCCAAATTTTAATGTGATGATGATCATGATGTGATGATGATGATGATGATGTTGATGATGATGATGATCATGATCATGATAATGACAATTTTCAGTGTGGAGCAATGTCCGGGTTGGGGGGAACATGTTTAAGCGGTTTGATGTTGACCCGGTGGAATTTGTGTACACTTGTTTGGAACAACTCTGGTGTGCATTCCACTCGTTATCACTGTTTTACAATATAACCCATCAGTACTATCGCGGTGTATCAAACATAAGCCATGTATGCATATATATATATTATATAATATATAATATGAAATAATATAATAAAATATAATATATTATAATATAATATAATATAACATAATGTAATATAATATAATATAATAAAATAATATATATATATATAATATATTATATATATGTGCATGTGTGTAGGTGTTTCATACATGACTCGCTTATAAAATGGTTGTCATCCACTTGGTATCTGAGATCCATCCCTAGGGGAGGATGCAGAAAGTAGTTGGCGTTGGGGCACCTTTTTTTTTGAAGCGTGGCAGCATACCGGGTGGATAGTCACATTGTTCTGGAAATGTTTGCTCCCGGGTAATTCTCGATGATTTCCTCTTTATCCAAAGAAGTTTGGAAAAGTTTAAGTGCCCACTGAGGCAAACATCATGGTCACAATTTCAACTGTTTTAACTGCTTTAACTCATTGGTTGGGTGCATGTTCAACCCCAGACGTAGGATTTGTCCAGTTCTCATTGAACATAATCACCAGAAAAGAACCATTATCAGGTAAATCCTATAGACATGGGTCATGTTCTAGATTAAATTACCAGAGGTCTCAGAGGGTACGGTTTAACAATATTTAGCATTTTAGTTGTGTTGCATACAAACCAAATCAAACCAACAGGTTTCATGTAAGTGATTCTGGAATATTTAGGTAATCAATTGGGCCCATAAATAAAAACTGCTAATATCTACTGAGAGAATCTTTATACTCTGCTAATCCAAAAATGGTTGTTGTAAGTTGGGACCCCTTTGCAAGTCGGTTTGTGTCGCACCATCGAACAAAATAGTTCTTTCATCACCATAAACCCAACAGTGACATATTTGTTAGGAATCCATGCCGCTTCCATGGTGGCAGGGGTGAAACGGTGAGTTTTCTGAGACTGTGCGAGTCAATCCGCACGAGCCAGAAATATGTGGCGATTCCGTTCGCAAGGGCACCACTTTTCAATCATAGATGGTGAATCCTGATTCAAATCCATCACAATCCATCACCTAAGTCACTTAGAGTTGCAAAGGGGACTTCCAAAAGAATAGAAAATCAACTTACAGATTCCTGTGTAATGTGGGTAAAACAATGCCATCTGCACCATCCCCCAGTCACCATTCTTATACTAGTGGTATTCATATAAACCATTCCCAGTCATGGGTGGTTTATGACATTGCTTTACCCACATTAAATATGGGAAATCACCATGTTTAATGTATAAATCAACTATTTCTATGACCATGTTCAATAGCTTTGTTAGTTTGCCAGACGCTACATCTTCATTACCCACAGTGATTTATATTACCCCCAAGTCATGGGTGGTTGATCGGAGCCGTCCTGCGCTTGGCCCGCGAAGGGAGCCAGAAAGCGTTCCAGCACCGGTTCCGTCGGACACTTCAGCGCACAAACCCTGGGACGTGACGTGGGCTGGATGGGTTGGCTTCACGTGATGTGATTGGATCAACGCCTTTTTGTTTGTTTTTTTTAGACTGGTTGAGAACGGGATTTTTTGTTCGTTGTGATACAGGGGTTTTGAACACTGCTCATGGTGTCAGTTTAATTAAAGATTAATTACTATAACGCAGTACTGGTCAATGATTCTGGGGGGAAGTATGACAATATGACATAGAGGAGACACAAAACTAACATGGAACGGTTGTCTTTTGCACAACGCCTCAATAGCTTGGGAGGTCTTAAAAAGGTTGCGCCCCACAGGTAGCAAATTAATTTACAACTATTCACAGCTACAGTGTGGGGCCCGCAAGATAGCTAAGTTGGTGAACATGTTGTTTATGATGCTTATATAATATATTCTAACTATGGTATTCATGGGGGTTGTAAATCAACTTAGCTATCTTGGGGGCCCCACATTGTAGCTTTTCATGGTGACTAAAACAATAAGTGGATGGAAAAACAAATTTTGGACCCCACCTTCTAGGACATAGTTATGGCTTCGAACCTTGGTTATCTGCACGTCAGGCTTGTCTTCATGCCATGTGGTGGCATCATACCAAGGATATCGCGTCAAGCTCCCATGAAGATTTGAATGTAAATGGGAATATCAATGGTTGAAATCCTGTCATGCCAAACGAAATCGCGACAAGTTGGGGGCTACAAAAAATAACATAACAATGGTTTACTACACTTCTAACTTATAACTATAGTTTTCATGTGGATTGCAAACCACCGATAACATCCTGTAGCTGGGGGGCTGTATGGAGCATACCCCTCCATCGGGAGTGCAACTTGACTGCTTCCCCTCGCTTGTGCTGGTCAATTTGCACATGTTTTCTTTTTTCTGAGCAAACTATATCCATAATAATTCCTCAAAAACACACCATGTGATTGCATATTTTCGTTATGATTTCCCCAGTTCTAACGATGCTGTATCTGAACGGATTATACTAATTCTAGTCTACCGAACAAAATGATGAAATTCACCTGATGTGCTGAGTGTTTTGGAAGACTTCCCCGACAAGCATCCTGAATCCTGGATACCCTGCATATGTCCCCATTAGATCCCATTAAGTTGACTTACTCAACGACCCATCTGGCAGTGAGGTCCTACCAATCCCTGACACGCCAAGTCGCGTCTCTGCAATCGACAAAGCACCGGACCAAGCAACGGTCCTCGCGGTCCTCGCGGTCTCGGCCGATGGCGCTGCGCAAGGTGTGAGGTGGAAGCTCCAAGTATCTCCTCCCGTGGAGCCAGCCACTTGAGCGGGATATGAGGATAGCTTGGGATAGAACTGATAGAATATTTACCAACATGTGCCCTAAAAATCACCCAAATGTAGGTAAATATACCAGCACCATGGAGGATATAGGTAACTAAACCAACATGTGGATTCTTTGTGTGTGTGAGTCAAGCTCTGTTTCAAAGGGTGACTTACGTTTTCTTTCCGATGTTTATCAAGCTTCACAACAGGGGCAGAGGGACTGCCAAAAACCACCCATGTCGCTTACGGCAACATAAGGCCTTCATGGGAATTGTCCCATAACTCAATTTTGAGTTATCAATCAAACCATCGACGACATGCGGTCTTTCAAGTGTGTATACAAATTGGGTGGATACCCATCAATACTAGCATTTTACCCTCTGGTAAACTAACATAGCTATGGAAAATCACCATTTCTAATTGGAAAATCCACTATTAATGGCCATGTTCAATAGCTACGTTAAATTACCAGAGGGTACTGGTTTCATTTTACAGGAAAGCCGTGCCAAAAAAACAACCAAAGCGTTTTCTACAGGTTTTCCAACCCCCGGAAGATGGTGGGATAACATTGGCAATTGGGTTTATCACACTAAGCAATGTTCCAAATTTCTGGGAATGACACATGGATTGCTGGAAAAAACATTTACAGAAACAGAGCCACTTCTGGAGATATAACATGTTCTAACTAGCAGAAAGAAACAACTCATTGGCTATCAGTTATAGCCCTTAACAATTGGCTCGGGAAAAACTCATTGTATATACATCACCATGTGAGGCTACAACAGTTCTCACATATATATATATATATATATATATATATATATATATATAGTCTATTATATATCATATATATATATATATATCATATATATATATGCATATATATATATATGATAAACACCACCTATTTCCAGGAGTTGTAAATCATCCCATGGCCACAATCTCCTCTTAGTTGGGCAAGAGTGATATGGTTGGGCACCGGTTCTTTGGCAATGTTTGCTCACTGGCGTGTCATAAATTATATTATGTATATATATAATATACAGTATTACATATATATATGATATATATATATATATGTAAGTATATATATATGTAAATATATAGATATGTATTTATATATATATAGATATATATATGGGAACTGGGGAATAAGCGTGCCCCCTGGAACCATATATATATATGTATATATATATATATATATATATATCAAGTAGAGTACTGCAAGCGAAAGCTTTTTTTTTGACATCTCTACCTGGCACTGGAATCAGATGTACTTGTGGATAACCCCACAATTATACTATAGTGTACAATAGTGTACAAGATATGATCAAAACAAATCAATAGAAAATCATCAACCATGATTGATGTCCGGTGCACCCATTACTCTATGTACCCTTGCCATCCTCATTCTTAGTAATGTGGTAAAGCCAATAAACTTACCATTTGGGAATGGTTTATACTAGCCATTTGTGGTCATGTTGCGAATGATTGGATTTACATGGAGGTTTCCCAATCCATGGGGGTACCGTCAAATCATCCAAGTTATTAGACCATTTTGGTATTGAAAACCATGGTAACTTGGGATAATTATTAGGAAACCTCCATATGGATTTATCACATTACCTTAGCGCATCATATCCCTTACTGCATCCTTGGCTAATCCTTAGTCACCTGCGAGACCTCAAAAATCACCGATGCGCCCGACCTCCTTGTGCCAGGAGCGCGAAAACACACAGAATTTTGCGCAACATGGCATGACAGGGCGACGCATGATGCTGATCGTTCACTGCAAAACGTGGTGCCGCTTTGTTTTAAGTTGGTCTATGTTTCCCATCTAACTAGAATCACCAGAAACCCTAGTTAATTACTAAAGCAACTTAGAAAACAAAATGGGGCACCGCCGAAAGCAGGGTTGCACACAAAATAGTGTGTTCAAAATATTGGGGAACTCTTGCTGTTGATGGTTTCAACCTGATGTCGCTGGGATCTCCTATACCGAATTCATACGTCGCACCTCAGATACCGTGCATTTCTTTCGGTAGTACATTATCCCCATGTTCAACACTGAATTGAACTACAAAATTTCCCTTTACCAGGTGAACATGGCAATCTTACTGTGGCTGATAATCTCTGAGTAATCAGCCATTAACCATCAGTTTTGATCAGTTTTGCATGTTGAGGTAGCTGGATTCATGGAATCAGTCAAAGAATCTGAGCAAAAGTCGGCGCCGAGCAGCAACGGAAACCTATGTATGCCGGGCTTAGTCAGCGAAGAAGTGGTGGGAAAAAAACAGTAACCACCTGATTTCGGAGTTATATTGAGTTGTATCAACATAGTTTCAATGGGAATTCCAGGATCCTAAAATGGAGGTACGTTAGTACCATATAAGGCCATATTTTGGGAGGATATTCCCTTACATAGGCCTTACATAGGCCTTATATATGGTAGGTACCTCCAATTTAGGATCCTGAAATGGCCATTGATCTGATGCCTAGCTCTATTTTTTGGGGGTACCAAAGCATCAGTCCTACAGTAATCTTTGTTGGGCCTTGCCCCTTCCGGTGCTGGACCAAAGGTACTGCGGCATTGAGGCTATCATTTGAGGTTGGGATACAGAATGGAAAACAGCCAAAACAAAATGGATAAATGGACTACAAGTATAATCCAGTCAGCATTTTTGAGATCAATTTTTGATATTTTTTGAGTGGCCTATTGACCATTACTTCCCATTTACCCTCTGGTAAACTAACATAAGTATGGAAAACCACCATGTTTAATGGGAAAATCCACTATAAATTGCAATTTTCAATAGCTTTTTGTATGTTTACCAGAGGGTACAATCTTGGATACCCTGCTGTCTGCAAGAAATATCGCGATACAAAAACAGCTAGGCGGGCTAGAGATATCACATCCCCATGATGGCACAGGATTCAACGAGACGAAACTCTGAATAACAACCCTTGTTTACATAAATATATATATAACAACTATGAAAGGCACCTTTATGTAACCACGGTGCAGGCACCTTGTCTACATTACAATACCTAAAATGAAAGGCACGTTTATATACCAAGTTGTTTACCCATATGGTTACGAATTTATCGCACATGGTTCCAGGTTCAATAAATTGTTCAATAACAAAAAACGATAACCCAAGTCCAAGGGGACCCCACCGAAACCCACAAAAACAAAGGAAAACAAACTACTTGGTGTCTCATCCCACTTACTAAGTAGGTTATATATATATATTATATCTGTGTTTTTAAGTGGCATAAGTGGGCTTACTCCCGTTCTCACTCGTCTTATCAACTATAGGTGAGATGAAGCACCCGTCGTCGTTCATCGTCCTTCATCTCAGTTTGCCTCGTGCTTGAGTCTCCCTAGAAACCCTGGTTGGATCATCTTGCATCTATGAATTAGTCACTGAAATTGGTGATTTCATATCCCATATGCTCCATGTATGGTATATTTACCTACATTTGGATGATTTTTAGGGTAAATGTTGGTAAATATTCAATACATGGAGCATTTGGGTAAATATTCAATAGCCAATCTTAGATACCCTGCAAAAAAATAATCCTGGCTGGTTAGTAGATAATCCCGTTGATACCAAAAGACTAAAAGATTAAAGTACCCATCCAAGGTTAATCTAGTTCGGGGGATGAGATATGATGGGATTATGTCACAGCCTGAAGTGTTTGGCAATGAACTGGTGAGCTTCCGGATAGATCCTGGTAACCTGAGGTGACAATTCACCTACGATGCGGTGTCCCCTAGTTATGATTTGGTTTAAGTTGCCCCATCTCACTATATATACTAGTATCTACCATAACCCCAGTGAGATCTTAAATATTGTATATATATATATATGTACATATATATATATGTATGTATGTATGTATGTATGTATGTATGTATGTCTGTATGTCTGTATGTCTGTATGTCTGTATGTCTGTATGTCTGTATGTCTGTATGTCTGTATGTCTGTATGTCTGTATGTCTGTAT
>Ga0126342_10016367_pt1 | contig 12927 bp, 9 predicted proteins | sample Cyp1metagenome_FD_92528 | JGI IMG/M metagenome (GOLD analysis project Ga0126342, IMG submission 92528) | Coral microbial communities from Lord Howe Island, Old Settlement Bay, Australia - Cyphastrea 1 metagenome | ecosystem: Host-associated > Invertebrates > Cnidaria > Coral ... | reverse complement strand
TACACTACAACTACAACTACACAACTACACTCCACTACAATACACTCCACTACACTAAATTACACTACACTACACTACATTACACTACACTACACTCCACTACACTACACTACATTACACTACGCTACACTACCTTCCACTACACTTCACTACATTACACTACACTACACTCCACTACACTACAACTACAACTACACAACTACACTCCACTACAATACACTCCGCTACACTTAATTACACTACAGTACACCACATTACACTACACTACACTACACTACACTCCACTACACTACACTACATTACACTACACTACATTGCACTGAATGACACTGCACCACAGATAGACAGGTCGACAGATAGACAGACAGACAGACTGACCGACAGACAGATAGATAGATGGGTGGATAGACAGGTAGACAGCTAGGCTAGACAGATAGACAGATAGACAGATAGACAGATGAAAGAGAGAAAGAGAGATAGATTAGATTAGATTAGATTAGATTAGGTTAGATTAGATTAGATTAGATTCGATTAGATAGATAGATAGATAGATAGAGAGAGAGAGATAGATAGATAGATAGATAGATCGATAGATAGATAGATACATAGGTTGGTAGGTGGGTAGATAGTCAGAGAAAGAGAGAGAAAGAGAGGAGACCTCAAGCACCTTTCGGTCCATCAGTGCATTCGCTCTGCCATCCCTGGTTCACAACAACCAATCTCTCCTATAGGTTTCCTATTTTTGAAACTTCCGCCACCGCCTTGTGCGGTACTACTGGTAGTACAAAGTAGTACTGTGGAGCTCCTTGTGCAAGCTTTTTAGTACAATGTTGTACTGCGAGGTGTTCCAGATGTGTCAAGCAAAAGTGTCCAACAAGAGTGTCTTACAAGAGTGTTTCAGAGTATTGAAAGAGAGTTTTGTACCAGAGTGTGCCACAAGAGTGTCGAGCAAGAGTGTCAGGCAGGAGTGTCTCACAAGAGTGTCCCGCAAGAGTGTCTCACAAGAGTGTCTCACAAGAGTATGCCACAAGATTATCACGCAAGAGTTCCCTACACGATTGTCCGAGAAGAGTGTCAAGCAAGAGTGTTCTGCAAGAGTGGTTTTTTAATGCGATCGAGCATCCCCTGTTCGATTTTTATATCTTTTTATTGTTCTGTAGGAACCCTTCTTCTACGTGAGCTTTCAAAAAATGTATTCGGGTTCGTGGCTTCTATCAGGTCTTTTTTAATGAGAGGGGAGGGACCGGAAGGGATGTAAGATGATGTAACATGATGTAAGTGGAAACGTGATGAAATGGGCAGTGATTTTGGGTCCACCTGGCCCAGGTCCAAGTCGGCACGGGAACAATTCCTTGATCTTCTTTGAGCGTCGTGTGAAAGTTTGGAAAAGTTTGGTGTTCTTCAAGTGCTGTTCTCATTTATCAGATTTCTCCAAACACATCAAACACTTCAGCGCTGCCCAGGCGCCGATCTCCTCAGCGAAGGTCACCTCCAAGAAGGTCACCTCCACGAAGATCCCCACTGCGCAGGTGCAGAAAACATCTGAAAGCTGGTTTGGAAAAGAACAGAGAAAACGGTTTAAAATGATCCAACATGATCCAACACTGTCTGCCAAGTGTAGGCATGTCCAGTTAAGCCAGCTAAGCAGAAAGTTTAGTGATGTTTAGTATCGTTTAGCTGCCTGTTTAGCTGTCCATTGTTTGAGTTCTTACCTTTGGCATGGGATCCTGCTTTGTCGAGAAGTCCAGGTTCAACTCCCTCCATAGAGGGGAAAAATGCGACGTTTGGAAGTGCACCAGGAAGAAATGAAAGAAGCGAAGGTTTTAAAGAGGCATTGAGAAAAGTAAAACGCTTGGCCGAATATGGCCTTTCAATGCCTTTAGAATATGCAAGCGATACAGGACTGCTTTGTTCCATGGCAATTGTTTGATACTTTATGGCACAACCGTCAGGCGCACACCAAGCAGGTCGAGGCGTGTAGGGACATTCAATGAAATTCGTAGTGCTGAACAATGTGCCAGACGCTGAATGTTTCAGTGACCAACAAGTTCTTTGAAGTCCCTTGACCAGTGAGTGAACGTGAGTGAACCTTGATCAGGGTAATCCACCCCCACGTCAATGCGCAGTCGCATGCTGTATTTACCTTCTACCATCCGAACAACGCGCATTAAAAACACGGTTTTTGATCGAAATCCCGCGTAATGAACCAGACTCGACTTCTAGATGGTGCTTTTCTTGACACTACAAAGCATCTACAAGCCCGATAAATCCCGATCTGCAAGAAAGGACGAGCATCGAAAAGCTCTCGCCTGTTCTGCAGTGCCTCGGGGACGCAGGTCTCCACCCAGGCGGCGGTCCCCAAAGCCGTCTCCAAAGCGGTCACCAGTGAGCGAAAGGAAAGCCGCTCGGATCAGGAAGCTCTGCGCTCGACGCGATTTGAGAGGCTTTTGATATGCTACCAGTTGTTTCACAATAAATCCAATGATTTTTCAGCTTCAGTTAGACTTTATCCCTCTAGAAGTACCTCTGGACTTCTCCATATGCATTCCAGAAAGACTCCTTCATTTTCAGTATTCTTTTGTCTTTCTTCGTTTTAATCGTTCTCAATGTTCCTTCTAAGGTTCATCCCTTTTCATATCTTTTCTTCATTTTTCTTTCCTTTCGGCACGTTTCCTCTCTCCGTTCCTCATAGGGCGCTGAGCCCAGGCAGCCCCCGGAGACCTGCCTGACGATGTTGGCAAGGCCGGACCTCTAGGATCCAGCTGCTGCATGTTTCGTATACATGACATTCAAAGGGCATTGATGAAGCATGATTAAGCTGTAGCAAACTTTTCACTTGACTTTCCACATGTTTCATTTTTCAGGCTGTACTTTAGCATGGTTATTTGTATCATGTCCGAGTATGTCATAGTGTGACATATATTGACATATATTGACATCTTATGTTTTATATGTATTTTACATGTACTTAATTTATTTATGTCATGTGTGAGACTTCCGCCTCTGTTTCCAAACCTTGGTCAGGCAGAAGTCGTTGCTGGGAAGCCGCGCCCCAGCACCGGAGAGCCGTGACTTGGCAGAAAATCTCGCGAACGTGCGGAGTATCCCGTGCGGAGTATCCCGTGCGCATGCCAAATTGAGGGAAGGATGGGGAAGAACAATACTATCCTCAAGTTTGGTATGTGACCAGGGAAGAGGTCAGAAGCCAGAGATTCTGAGGCACTCTGCGGCATTGTCACGCAAATCAAGAGTTGGAGTTTAGATCAAGGCCACTCATGTAGATTTCGATGGAAAACAACTTCAGCCGGAACTAGGCTCAGTCATCAGGCTGAAACCCGAGCCAACATACTTGTAACCCAACCATCGAAGCAAACACAGACACTACCCATGCTGCAACCACTTTGTGTAGTGATCGACCGGCGGGGCTCAGGGCCCTCCACACAGGCTGTACACGCAGCGCTTCCAATGCTTTTCAGGAAAAACAGAAGCCGGCAGGAACAGAGGTCAATGGCAAGGTTTCAGACTTCAGTCCACGACTGCATATTCCAAACTTCCTTTGTTTTGCATGGTCGTGTATATAGAGACACACAAAACTGACATCAAACAGGGAAGTGTTTGTATTTACCAAGACAAAATGGGTGTCAGTCTGAAATTGTTTTTGAAGCAGGCTCGGATGAGGAAGGTCCTGCGAAAACAAATCGATACTATTTGTACAATTTCGCAAGTAAAACTTGAGTTGCTACTAGACCAACGTATTTGCAACACAAAATGCAGCGGCAAATGCTCAATGGTGGTATGTTCTTCTTTGTTGAAGCGTGAATCGGGCTGACACAGATTCAAGATGATTCAAGTAAATTGAGGACGTGGAGAGCTGAAATCATGATGCCACAAGGCCGGTGCAACATGGAAAGATGCAATTTGGGACCTTTCTAGTTTGGAGCACATCTTTTGCACATTGAGATTGAACGTATGAGAAGGCATGTCCATTTTCAGGCATGGTTTGAACCGGACCGTTGGTACTATATCCCTATATCATTTTTTTAAGTTTGTTTTGCTGTTTTGAATGAGAAGATAGATTACTGTACCTCCAAACAAGTATATAAGTACATGGCACAACGTACACAAACAATGCAAAGTCACATGCATGTATTTGTAGTTGTCTGGCATTTGTTTGCATATATATATATTCATGTAACTGTATATATATATACAGTATATATTATTCTGGATAAAGTATGACGACGTCGCTGCGACCTCACTAGAACTTATCCTTAGTATATAGGGAATCATTTGCAAATGGTTTTATTTCTGGTTGGTGAGTTATCACCATTTGTTGTCAAGTGACGACATGACCCAACATGTCAGTCATGTACATTGGATTGCTTGTGCCAACACCTGGCCCAACATAAGGCCTTGAGCCAAGTCCCAAAAGTGCAAAAGGCACGCACAGCAACAGCTACAGTAACAGTGCCGTGAATCTTTTCATGGTAGCGGAGCCGTGATCCTGGAAGCATCCAGGTGAGCTCCGACACAACAAACAAACAAGCAAACAAGCAATCAAACAAACAAACGCAAGGAGCACTTGGGTAGCAGCCAAACAGGAGAGGGCTTGATCCCGGAATCCTGGGGGACCCTCAACAAAGAAACCACCACCGCAACAACAGGAAAGAGGAAACAGGTTCAACAACAAACAGCGCGTGAGGAGAAAGGAGAGGGCTTGATCCCAACTCAAGAGTGTGGGGAACCCCCAAGAAGGAAAGATGGCAACAGGCCACAGCACAGGAACGCCCATGGTAGCAAATGAAAAAGCAACAAAAGCACTTGCCTAAAAACGCAGGCTGAAGCTGAAGCCACCAACAACATATGATGGAAACTAAAAATGCTTGAGGAGTGGAATTACAAGTTCACAGCATGCATGGGCACACAGGACAGCATCTACCCGGATCTGCTGGCAAGAGCAGAGAGGGCAACAACTGTACTCCAGATCTGCTTGCAAGAGCAGAGAAGGCAACTACAGTACTCACAGATGTAGGACTAACAGCCGCAGCAGGAACACCTGAGGAAGCAGAACGCTGGATACAACCAACCAGCAACCTCAAGTACAGCCTAATCAGCACAACAACAGCTGCAGAAGCCACGGTGCGCCGACAAAACCAGGCAGCAATGGGCCTTGAAGTGCACAGACAACTCTGCCAACGACTTTCAACCCCTGGAAAGAAGGAGCATTGGCTACCTCACAAAGTTGCTCCAGCCAACCTTCAACCACAACAACTTTGAGGAGCTGATCTCAACATGGGAAATCGAGGTCGAGCGCTATGAGCGAGACAACAACATACAACTTTCAGACCAGGTCAAGATAGCAATTCTCATGAGTGAGACAACAGGCCCTTGCAACAGCATCTACACCTGAATGCAGGACAAGCGCCAACATACACAAGGATCGGAGAGATCATCACAGAGTCTTACAGGACAGCGACAGCCTCTGCAAGGCTTCAGCAACAGGCGTCCTCAGCAGTTCGCACAAACTACAATGGAGGACAGGCCCCAATGGACATTTCAGCAATATACACAGGAAAAGGAGGAAGAGGCAAAGGAAACAAAGGATACAAAGGAAAGCAGCAAGGAAAAGGATACAAAGGAAAAGCACAAGGATATGGCTACAACAATGACTACGGCAAGGCAAAAGGAAAAGCAAAAGGAAAACAAGCGTGGCAACCGGTGAAAGGAACAGACAAAGGACAAGGAAAGAACAAAAGAGCCAACAACCAAGGAAAAGGAAAGAACCCAATGGCAGTATGCTACAGATGTCGCCAACCAGGTCACTTGGCCGAAGACTGCAGGACAGCAGCCTGCAACTCTACAACTTGTCGGACGCAACATATGAGCAACAACATGACAACCCGGCGCAGTGGTATTACCCAGTATCATTCCCCACATCTTTGTGCGGGGTTCTTGTTTTTGGTTGTGCACTTCCGCCCTGCCCGCCTCCCGCCCGCCGCCCGCCTCCCGCCCGCTGCCTGCCGCACACAACTTGTCGTCACACAACTTGCTCACGCATAACTTGTCGCCACACAACTTACTCACACACAACTTGTCCTCACACAACTTACTCACACACAACTTGTCCACATACAACTTGTCACCACACAACCTACTCACACACAACTTACTCACACACACAACTTTTCCACACACAACTTGTCACCACACAACTTACTCACACATAACTTGTCCACACACAACTTGTCACCACACAACTTACTCACACACAACTTGTCCACACACAACTTGTCACCACACAACTTACTCACACACAAGTTGTCACCACACAACTTACTCACACATAACTTGCTCACACACAACTTACTCACACACAACTTGTTACCACACAACTTGTCACCACGACTTACTCACACACAACTTGTCCTCACACAACTTGTCACCACACATTACTCACCAACACACAAAACGTGTCCCCACACACAACTTGTCACCACAACTTACTCACACACAACTTGCTCACACACAACTTACTCACACACAACTTCTCCGCACACAACTTGTCCACACACAACTTCTCCACACACAACTTGTTGACACACAACTTACTCCCATACAACTTCTCCACACACAACTTGTCACCACATAACTTACTCACACATCACACACAACTTGTCCACACACAACTTTTGGCGTGGCAGGTGTGGCGACATCTGCCTTCACTTTGTGTGGCAGGCGCGGCACTTGGCGACATGGACCTCCACTTTGCGTGGCAGGTGTGACAATTACGGCATCTGGTGGCGCGCTTGGTTCCCAGTGGACGCCGCGGTCGCCGCGCCTGTTTGCGTGGCAAGCGTGGCGCTTGGCGACATCTGCCTTCACTTTACGTGGCAGGCATGGCACTTGGCGACATGGACCCTCACTTTAAGCGTGGCAGGTGTGACAAATACGGCATCTGGTGGTGCGCTTGGTTCCCAGTGGACGCCGCGGTCGCCGCGCCTGTTTGCGTGGCAGGCGTGGCACTGGGCGACATCTGCCATCACTTTGCGTGGCAGGTGTGACAATTACGGCATCTGGTGGCGCTCTTGGTTCCCAGTGGACGCCGCAGTCGCCGCGCCTGTTTGCGTGGCAAGCGTGGCACTTGGCGACATCTGCCTTCAATTTGCGTGGCAGGCGTGGCACTTGGCGTGGCAGGCGTGGCACTTGGCGACATCTGCCTTCACTTTGCGTGGCAGGCGTGGCGCTTGGCGACATGGACCTCCACTTTGCATGGCAGGTGTGACAATTACGGCATCTGGTGGCGCGCTTGGTTCCCAGTGAAATCGTAGATCCTGCGAAATACATGCATACATGCATACATGCATACTGCATACAGGCATACATGCATACTGCATACAGGCATACATGCATATATGCATACATGCATACATGCATACATGCATACATGCATACATGCATACATGCATACATGCATACATGCATGCATGCATGCAAACATACATACATTCATACATTCATACATTCATACATTCATACATCCGTACATACATACATTCATACATTCATTCATTCATACATTCATTCATTCATTTATTCACTCATTCATTCATTCATTCATTCATTCATTCATTTATTCATTCATTCATTCATTCATTCAGTCATTCATTCATTCATTCATTTATTCATACATACATACATACATACCATCTTGTCACACACCATCTTTCTTTGTCACACACCATCTTTCACATACGACTCTGTCCCGCACAGCTGTTTTTACTTCTCGATCCTTCACCAACTGCTTTGTCTTTCCTTCCTTCCCCGTCCCGCTACAACATTTGTTGCTCATTATTGGAAGAATTTGACATGTGGGGTTATCCGGTCCGTTAATTTATTACCCAAACAATGGCTACGATGCAGCGGCGCCAAACGGGCTACGACCAAGACAATGGGCAGCAATACCAGCAGCCCCAACAAACACCACAACTTGCGCTGACAGCACCACAGCACACAACAGCGCAGGAACAGCAGGCGCCAGCAATATATTTTGTCTCAGCACTGGACAACAAGCTGCCAACAACACCAGTGGCATCTTCACTTCACTCAGTCCAACAGGATGAAGCCAAAGTCGACACTGTGATCGACAATGGAGCAGCAACACATGTCTGCCCACCACCATGGTTTGCGCCCAACACACCCATGTACACGCTGCAACAGGGACAAAGGCCGCAACTGAGAACAGCAGCAGATACGTCAACCAGCGGCAGCAGGTTGTCCCCTTCTTGTGTGTGAAGTGACACAGCAAAGCAGCCACCGTTTGATCCAACAAGAGCAACTGGATCAACATCAATGCCACATCCAATGTCAGTACCGCCAACAACTGGCTATATATTGGATCAGGGAAGGACACTTGTGGAAAAGGGCCCATGTCAAGCCAAGACACGACCTTTACATTCCACGATAAACAGATGCTGGCCGAGACATCACCAAGCTCGAAACATAATGAACAACCATGGTGTTAGCAACAAATGGAGCACCATGGTACGGGACAGATGACGACTGGACAACAAAGCGACAAGCAACGCAACACCAGTCGAAATGAACCAGTGGATGCCACCATGGATAATGGGCCTGAAGAGGCAAACCAGCAGGATTGAGTGGCGACAAGATCCGGCGAGACTGACGCCCAAAACAACAGCCAGGGGTGGAGCTCAGCGAACCTCCCAGTGCCAACGGGTACCAAGCCAACAGAGCAGAAGATGATGAGCGCATCAGGGAGCCCAACATCTGAGAGAGGCCAACAATGAGCGTGGCATGTAAAGTCAATTCAACAGGTGTAGCATTGAGTGTCAACACCAGCGATTCCAACAGGTGCTTGAAATAAATAAAGCCATCTGGAGAACTGTAGTTTGTATAACAACACCGCTGCAGCTACAGAAAGCAGTATAATGCAAAACATAGCAATCCTGTTCAAACTGCTCCAACAACCTGGAACAGTTTGAGGGGCCAAGTGACAACATGTCAATCATGTACATTGTACTGCTTGTGCCAACATCTGGCCCAACATTAGGCTTTAAGCCAAGTCCCAACAATGCAAATCACGAGCGCAGCGACAGCTAACACAATGCAATGCAACGCAACGTGGTGAAATGTAATTTAATGTGACATAACGGAAGGTAACTTAATGTAACGTAACGTAACGTAATGTAATAGAGTGCATTGCAATGTTATATATATAGTGCATGTTTGTTTGTTACTGGATTATACTTCAATGTTTTTTTGCTGTGTGTTTTCCGACATGCTGTTCAGTTGGCCTGACTGAGCGCACCGGCGGAAACAGTTACGGCGGCAAGGCCGGCAGATTGGCCATCGCCATGTCATCTACACAAAAACAAACACGCTGCACTGACATGCAGTTCAAATTTGGTCGAATCATGTACTTGATTGAATTTTGACTTCTGTGCTTGGTTGATTTGAACTACTTGGTATGCATGTTGCTCCGTTCTGCCCGGGAAAATTATGGCTAAGGACAAATGTAGGTCCCATCGAATTACACGTGTCCAAACCATATCAACAATGTCTTCGCAGCTGGTGTGTGTTGCCTGCATTATGAATTTTGCTTCGACGGACGATATTTTCTAAAGTGTGGTAAACATCTCAGGTCTCATCTATGTACGTCCTCTTGAGTGAAATTTTGTTCCTTGTGATACAGAACCATTTTTGGGGGAGACTGCAGAGGTACGTACAATGTGCATCCGTGGCCCACACCGTGTCGACAAGAGCCAGGCGGTCTGTGGGTTGAGTCGCACACAAATTCAGATCGTTCAGATCAAGACAGGTTGGTTCTTTTAAGTTTCAGAATCAAATCTGTTTTTTTTAATCCGGGATCCTGATGTATAAAAATGTTTGTTTAGAACTACTATATAATTCTCAGAACCTATTCCATGTTTTATATATAATTCTTAGAATTTAGAACCTATTCCATTTTTTCTAAACAACTTGTGGTTTGCTTCTGGATAAGGAAAATGTTTTGAACAAGGTGTCATATAATTGGGTCTTGCAATTTGTTGCCACATATTTGTTGCATGTGCTGTAAATCATGATATTTTTTCACATTACGTCTAAACATGATTATGTAATGTCCAAACCCTTTGCCTCCAAGATCCCCGGTCAGTGAAATTTTTGAAAGTGACGTGCCAAGCCGCGGCATTCGATGAAAACAACCTTTTTCCATACATACGTACATACATACGCTTGATCAACGCGTGGCTACACTTAATTGTTTTGTGGCTTGGGTCCGCCCGCGGGCACCACAAGAAACTTTAGTTTCGATGCTAAGACAAACACGTTCAAACTTTACTGCGGAAACGCACTGAGTAAATGCGTGCATACATGGATATATACGTACAATAAGACAGCACAGCACAATGAGCGCACGCAATTGGATATAATTTGCGTTTGAAAATTGCATATCACATAAGTCATGTATGGCTTTCATATTTGATTATTGATTAGCTAAGTGATGTTCATGATAACATTACGCTATGTTGGTTCTCAAGTTTTATACATGCTCCATGACAGGCTTGGGGTACCATCCAGGCGATCCATGAGTGAGTGTACAAGTCAAGCCTGTCTCTTCTTGCTCTTACTATCATATGGATCATATGGTCATATGATCATATGATCACAGATGACATGTTTGGTGTTTGGTTGTGAAAAAAAAAACGCGGCTGGCACACGACAGCAGAGAACATGGTTGGTGCATTCCCTTGTCATGCTACTACCTTCTCCAAATATCGCTAGGCCGCAGTTATAATTCATAACTGCGCACTGATGACTGTTAGCACGGTTAGTGCATTGTAGCTACACATGGTTGTCCCTTGCTTTTGTTACGAGGTACGATTCGACGATCATATCACTGTCACTGTATCTGCAAATGATGGGCTCGATGCATGAAACCGAAGGTTCTGTTTTTTTCTTGAAATCCTTTGCAAAGTATAAGAGAGTTCCGTAGGTGGATTAAAGAAGATAGACCGATGTGGCACACGGCATTGCTTCAGCAGGTAGGGCAGTACAGTAGAGAGCCGTAAATCAGTTGTTAGCTAGCAGTTTCGAGCAAGTTATCTATCAATTATCATTGTATCATCATTGTCATATCATGTATCATCTAAACTATTATAATATACTATCTGTGGCCTTTGGTTCATGATTCACGGCTTAAGACCGTTCCAACGTCTACTAGTACGCTGTAACATGCCATAAGTAGTCAGATATGTGGATTGTATGTTTCATGAAACATGACTTCGACTGTACATCTTGGGAATATGGGCTGGTTTGATGAATCCTGCAGATTTTACTTGCATGATGCAATACTTCCACTGCTTTCTGGCAAAAAGTCACCTTTTCACTGGAATAGACAATGTGGCAGAATGGGTTTCTACATTGGATGTTTCCCTTCTGGAAGCCGGCCCTGGAAAGGACTGCAGCTTTGCCCCCATGCCCAGTAGCCCAAGTCATTTTTTGAATTTAGGTTCTCAGATTTGAGAAATAGTTTCAGAACATTTTTGGTGAATTTTTAGGTAGAAACGGTAGAAACGGTTTCTGGCACCATCCGTAAGCTATTTCGGGGCTCCATTTTCCTCCATGGTTTACGATTTTTTCCACAGGACAGCCAGAAAAAGCTGAGTGCAAAGTCCCAACAGCAAGGCAACAATGCTTTTATCCGCTTGAACACGCAAGCGGAGCCCTTCCAGGACATCCCAAGATGTCCCTTCAAACCCCCTTTAACTTTCCCACAGAAGTTTATATAAGTACAGTAAGGCCAAAGTTGTTTTGAACCGTGTTGAAACTTGAAACTTTGGTAATTAAAGTATTATAAAGTATTGACTACCAGATTTTGGGACTCTATGTTGTCTATGTTTGATTTTCTTGCTCTTGAAAAAAGGCAATCATGTCATGAGGCTATAAACCAGACAGGCAGGAACCGTCCGAACCGTTTCTACCTATTTGGGCACAAAACAGTTAGAAACCGGTTCTACCGTTCCGCGCTATTATGCTTTAAAAACGCAACAGATTAGAACCCGATTGAAACCGTTTGAAACCGTTTCTGGAACCTGTTTGTATCCATAACAGGTAGAAACCGTCAGAACCGTTTCTACCAGTTTTGAAAACATGCATAACTTGTGACTTTATGGTAAAATGGTAAAGGCTTCGAGGTTACTTAAAATAGGATATCAGCTGTTGAATACGGTGCAATGGTAAAATTGTAAGTTGAAAGTGTTGAATTGAAAACTGGAAAGTAAAAAGTGAACATATAACTTAGTTACACGTTTTAACTTGAAACTTTTCAGTTTTCTTGTTTTATATGTTTTGAAATGAGCGACATGTCACTAAGTATGTATTTTAAGTGTAAAATGTTTGTACTAGTGCTAGTAGGTTATTCACTCAACTCGTTCATTAACCAACATTAACCAACATTTCTTAATTCATACAATTCATGTCCTCATGGGTATGTTACGGCAAATTCAACAGTTAAGTTCTCATGATTCCTGTGGCAATACGGATGTTCATGAAGCGTTATCATTTATCAAAGCAAACCAATCACTAGTCTTCAGCGCCTATTCCTATCTGAATCTGCTTCACTAAAAAGTATGATCGTACAGATCAATGCAGCACAGCCTCCCATCATGCCGTATTGACTGTATGCAGCATGCTGGTACATATCATTTCATATAACGAGGTAATGCAATTTGCAACACCATTCTATTCACACAGTTTTGTGGCAAACAGCTCACAGTGTAACTGTATATATATATATATAAATATAGAAGGGTATGCCGTAAATGATGATATTCAGTATGTGGCCGATGTTTGGTGGCAAATTGGAAAAGATATGTATTTGCAGCTTATTTAGGATTTAAAATGTTG
>Ga0126342_10016366_pt1 | contig 12927 bp, 17 predicted proteins | sample Cyp1metagenome_FD_92528 | JGI IMG/M metagenome (GOLD analysis project Ga0126342, IMG submission 92528) | Coral microbial communities from Lord Howe Island, Old Settlement Bay, Australia - Cyphastrea 1 metagenome | ecosystem: Host-associated > Invertebrates > Cnidaria > Coral ... | reverse complement strand
TTGGTTCACATGAGGCATTCAGACCCTGTGATTCCAAGCTAAATTGATCGAACTGAGCCTTGACCATGGCCGAGATAGCGTTTCTGATGGTTGCTTGTGGACATGAGTCACGTAGTCTTCTTGTTGTTCCTTTCTTAGATGCAGTAGAAAGGAGGCAAGCATGATATTGGATTGAAAGTGGCAAGGATGGTTCGTTGCATACCATTCCCTTTCGAATGAGGGAGGAAGTCCCACTGATTCAACTGCAGCTGAGCCGTGCATTCCGTCATTGAAGGTTATACTGTACTTCTTTGCCAGTTGAATCCCCGGACTAAGAGTAGGTAATGAAGCCCAATGCAGAGTTCATACATGCCCCCTCTCACCAATTGTGCACTGAAGGGGCGAATTGACCCCAAGGTTCGTGTCTCCCTGCTGGTGGGAGGGCCCTGCAACGTTGGCCCTGGCATGGTGGTTGGCGAGGACGGATGGGAGGTTTGTGGCGTGGGATAGCTGAATTTACTCGTAGGCTCAAACAGAAGGTTTGAAGATAGCAGCTTTGGAGAAGCAAGAAATGCATAGAAATGCTGAATTTTCCGGGATGGTTTCCATTTCTTCACAAAGACAAAGCTCGGGATGCTCAGGTCTCGTTTTTTCTCCGACAGATGACCACCAGACAGAAAAAATCCATCGGCCCCAAGGAGCTGGCCGAGACAATTCGATCTCATCTGGACCTCCAGAAGGAGACGCCAAATGCTGGGAAGCCTGGGACAAGCAGATTTTTCAAGAAAATTTCAATAATTTTTCAGGATAATCTGCTTGAAATATCAGATTTTTCAGGACTATTTCAAGATATTTCAAGTCTTGCAGGGATAAGCTTCGTGACGCCATAACATTTTGTGTGCCTGGGAGACCTAAGTCCCGGCCAGATGAATTGGCTGCACCAGTTTTCCTCTGAATCTCCTGTGTTGGTATGGCCAAGGCAAAGTATACGAAAAAAGCGCTGAAATTCTATGCCTCGCTGGCCTCAAGGGTCTGGGAGACCAAGCGGGGAAGGGTTCCTGTCTCCCAGCTCCCTCAGCTCATTGGAACCTTCTTAAGTTTGAATTTGCCAAATTTAATGCTTTGACTGCCATAACTTTGACCTTCGGATGTCCCTGAGGCCGTCGCTTGTGGCTTCGCAGTGGATATCTTCGCTTGCTCTTTGGACCAGGTCCGGGCACAATTTGTGGTGAGAGTCGGGCAATGACGTCCCATGGGATTTGTTTTTCCATGATTTGTGCTAGAACGTTAACTTTGGGTCTTAAAACTTAAAACCACTCAATTTTCTATCATTATAAAGTATAAATTATATATATACAGTTCTTATACAGTTTTACAGGATTATAAAGGGTTGCAATGGTATACATGCTGGGGAAACTAATCTGGTTTTGGAATCCTCAAGGGTGTTCCAGAAACATCCCAAGCCTATCACCAACTCTTAGCTGAGCACGGAGAAAGGTCGGTCTCTATGAGATGAAGGTCATCTCGGACAAGACCGGTGGGTTCATGGCTTGGGAGCCCAATGGGGTGCCCCAGCCCAGTCCCAGGCCAGAGCACCCTGAACTTAGCTTAGAGTCTAAGAGGTTGCAGATTTCTTGGCAGAGCTGGTCCTTGAGGTCATGAGCGATTCATTCAGTATGCATGTCTTCAAGGCATGGGTCAGGGATCGGCACAGGCTATTGGGTGCAAATCAGAAGACAGCACTTTGAACAGGTAGGAATGTGTCGAGGATGCAAACCATTCATTCCCCCAACCCCAGAGCGTTACACCGTGCCACCTTGAACCGTCAAAGGATGGGTCTCCAAGATTTCCAGACTCCGCATGTTGGCTAAGCCAGTCCTGCGATCAGGACTCTTTCAGAAAGGTTTTCGAGCCGGACGAGGTGCTGAGCTTCCCGGAACTTGAGCGACTCTTGGAACCTTCACAAGTGGTGAATCCCCCTGACAGCCCTGACATCTGAAATTTCTATGAACACCAAACACATGACACACATGGCGGATTGATGAACCTGGCCAGACCGGATACTTGAAGTTGGGCTTCAACGCCAAGATTGAGGCAGCCTGTTGGTGGTTTGTTATGGAGCAGATTGGAGCTGGACCGAGTTTGACAAACCAGATGGACGATGTGCAGATTGTATTGCCAATATTGATGGGGCCAACGCAGTACCGCAGTACTTCTGGGGCTAGATGAAACGTGGATCATAGAATTGGATGATGGGAAAATTTACAGTAAAGCCCTATATTTGATAGTAAAAACCATGGTTTCCTGTAGATTTTCCCTTAAACCAATCCATTGAGTGGAGGTTGAAGTTCGATGCTGAGCATGTTGCTTGCTTGCTGGGATTGGGATGCATCAAACCTGTCTCGGAGGTCTTCACCTCCAGGGAGTTCAAATGCTGCGGCGCAGTGGGCGGTTTGTCGTATGCACCTTGGGGTGGGTCATGGTATATGGGTCAGGTGGATTGGGGACTGATAGCACTAGTCATTGCTTTTCGGGTTTTGAGAAGCTGGATTTTCAAGATTTTCAAGACATCCTGTCCCCAGGTCCTTGGGCAAAAAGGGCCCCTGCGTGGCAGAGACAGAGATTGGCGAGGGAAACACTTGCCAATGGGTCTGGCTGCCCAGACTTCCGCCAGATTCGGACGCCTCGCATCGCATCGCATCGCATGGCAGAGTGGAAACAGTGGAAACACTCAGCGAATCGGCGAGGTCGTGGGATCCCTGGACCGGAACACAACCATCGGTTTCTATTTTGACATTGCCAACCAGCAGGTGCCGTGGAGTATCGTGGAGTCCTTTTTTGGTCCCCTAGCTGCGAGCTGTTCAGATTGAGTAATCCATTGAGGTATTTGAGATTGGAAGTTTAGCTGTGGTGTCCCTCAAGAATCACAGCGCCAGAAAAACCGGCCTCTAGCCACATCTAGCCACCAGTCGGAGGCCAATTCGGTCCCGCAGGGGAAGCAAGCCTTTTTGCAGCCGGAGGCCCAGTCGTAAGGTCTTGATAGGATGCAGCTTTCTTCACGATTCCAATCTGTACTCAAAAATCCATAAATTTGGGGTTGTCTCAATATATGGAACCCCATTCCGTCCCAGAAAATGATGGCCATACAACAGGATAAATCCGACCAACCCATCTAATTGGTTAATTATACAGGATGTCCCATGATCTCCATAGCATTGTCGGTTTTATACCATCATATTTTGTTGAAGTTGTTAGTGGCTAAACATGTTAAACGCCCAAAGTTGATGGTTGCACCGTTACACCCCATGTGTTGGTGAACCATATTGTGCTTTCACATAGCCATGGAATTTCCCGATTTGTAGATGAATTTCTGAATTTACCTACGAATATCTACGAATCATGGGCATTTTCCCATTGCTACCTTAGATTACCAGAGGGTATCCCTATCATCCATTGTCCATCCATGCTTCCAAGAGTCACCAGAGCCAGTTGCCACTGAGGTTTCAGACTTGCTACCTGCATCCATCTGGCAGGAAACGGCTGCGAGTGACCACGGTGCAGGGCCGCCAAGATGGAGGGTTCCCGTGGCCAAAAGCGGTATCCTTGGAGCACACCCAATGTAATAGATGGTGGAAGATGTCAATGTCCCTTCAGGAATGACAAAAATCAGAATATCACAGATGTCTCCATCTCCGGTGGCTTTCAATGGTGCAGCTATAGGACTCTCATGGCCATTGAGGTCCCATCGCTTTTCGGATGCTCAGATGACTGACATTCAGCCAGGTAGGTCATGGGGTCATGATGGCAGCCCTAGTGGTAGTGGCGGCTGCCATTCGTTGAGTAACTAGTCACTTTAGCCAGTCTGCTTTCATTTTCAGGAGTACGGTGACGATATAATTATATATAATTAATATTATGATACAACAATAATAAATAATATAATATGATATATGATGCATAGCTTCCAGACCTTGAAATCTGCAAGCCTTCAGTTTTTTTGGTTCATCTCAAGCAGTGGGCCTGAAGGCTTTGATCAGGAGGCCGCGGCTGTGCTCATGGCTCGCTACGCCGTCTTTAAGTGCGAGAACGAGGAGACGGAAGATCTTAAGTGGTCGATCTTCTGCCATCGGATGATTGGAGGTTTGGAGGTTTGGTCGAATGGCTTGGGTTTGAAGGACCCTTTGGACGTGCTTCGGTGGGTTGACCGGATGCTCATTCGATGCTTGGTTGATATGGGGGTACCCTGCATTTGAGGGCACAATTATTTAGGCTGGGTGGTTGCGAAAGCGATGATGCTTGGCGACGAGCCACCAAAAGTCAGATAGTCTTTCTCTCTCAGACATGCGAGGTTTGTACATGTTCATACGCCTTTAAGCATACCCCCTTGAAAGGGTGGGATCCATCCGCACACATTCTACAGTATTCAAAATTGTTGATCCCCTTCAAAGGTAGCAAGTATGGCCAAACTTACATAAACTTACTGTTCCGTTTCGAAGCGTATCAGGTGTGCCAGCGATGTTCTGCTTGCCGTGATCCAAGGTCTCGTTTCGAAGTTTGCCAACTTCCGAAAGGCCTTGGTGGAAGTGGGAGCTGGTCATCTGGGCCATGGAGATGGCGCAAAGGTTTACCATACCATGGCATATATTTGCTTCACCTTGAACCAAAACAGAATCACCAAGAGTCCCAGTCCCTTTGTGTCAGTTTGAGTACATCCCAACATTCCCAACAGCTTTGCCTGACGCTTGGCGGCTCAAGCATTCCCCGTTCTTCATGACTGCTGGTCAGAGCCTTTGGATGGTCGCCACGAGGGGTTCACATGGTGTGGTTTTAGCAGAGGGTGTGCTGTGGCTGTGGATAGAATAGGAATGACAAGTTGGTTGCACTCAAAAGTATTCAAACCCTGAATTGGATGAGTGTACTTACAAAGTGTGCGAAATGTACTGTAATATAAACACATCTCAACAATGACTAAACTTGTGGATCAATCTGGGTCACTGATCGCCAGTTTGCCCAGGTTTCAGAGCAAAACTGTTGTTCGCTTCGACCGAGAATCGAACGTTGGATCGTTGGATGTCCCAGTTGCGTTTTTTTTTTTTTTCCGGGTGGTTCTTCTGAAGGGTCTGGCCGAAAACACGGCAGGGGTCGGTACATGATGTCCAACTGTTGGGGATTGCGGACATCACTCTGTGCTTGTGACATGCCTTTTCTTGTCTTTGTACGTTTTCATGTGGCATTGAGTCAAGTTGAAATGGAATGGTGCACCATCCCGGGCATCCATGGCATCAACTTCTACCTGTTGATCTCAGTGACTGTTTGTATATCTACTGGCTGAGGCTGGAAAGGTGGGATGGTGATTCTTGAAGGACATCGCCAGCTACACGGATTCCTAGCATCTACTGATTCCTAAGATTTGCATCTGAGATGGTGAAAAAACCCCACTTTGAAGTGAGATGTATGGACAAATGGAGGGAATATGAACCCAAGTTCATTGGTCTATAGAGTCTATTAGTTTCTGCCGGGAGAGTCACTCACAAGATTGGAGAACCATGGAGACAAAGATGAGCCGCTTCCATCAGGTGATATAGGTGCTTGACTTTCTGCTGTCACCATGCAGTCCCAAACATCCAACATCATCCAACAAATATCCAACATATTCCAAAAGCCAGTGGCTGATGGTCCCCAACTGGTCCTGATGCTCCTGGTCCCATCCTTCAATGCTTTAAGAAATAGATGGTGATTGTTTTGTGTTGTTTTGTGTGTCTGGATCAGCCAGCCAGGATCCCATTTCGCTTCTCAGAAGGTGCAGTTGTAATGTGCTGAGGATCCCAGAGAGCTTGTTATAGATATACGTACAATATGTACAATATAGATACTGTATATATAGATGTAGCTATAGATGTAGCTATAGATTCTAGAAATTCTAGATATGTGATATAGTTTGATATAGTGCGGTCCAGGGCCACTGGACATGCTCGATACAAAGCAACACATCCAGTGGCCAGTGGGCCGATTGTGGGTCCAGTTGATCCAACTCTTGTGCCGACCCGATCATCCCCGTACCATGGATCATGGACGGTGTTCCTAATGTTTTGTTAGTTGTACATGGTTAAACGCATATTTTGGGTGCAAGACCTTAAAGTAAACCCCAAACAGATAGGACAGTCTTTCCATGATAGATAAGCTTCCCACTATCCTTTCCAAGTTTCCAACTGTTCTATCTCTTTGTGGGTTACCTGCCGTCGGCAGACCACCCGTCCTGGAAATCGCCGAGCTGCAATGCGTGCAACTCCCTCGGCCGGCGGCCCTGGATGATGGCCGCAAAAGGTGATCACTTTTTTAGTAAAACATCCATGGGGAATTGTCCATATAGAATCATAGTATACTATATGATACAATCATAGACTGTATCATGACTATATGTTTGCATTGAATTAAGTTACGCAAACGGCGCAAAGGGGGCAAACAAAATATGTTTGGCGTGAACTGGAGACGACCCTCCGGGAAGCTTAGGACAGTTCCGGCAAGCAGGACTGGCGGAGCCGGCGTCATGGGTTGCTGTGAATTGGGGCACCTTTTTATGATCTATCTATTTATGGGTTGATACAATCTATTGGGATAAAATGGGAATTTCACCTGTAATCACTAATCATCTATGTTGTGGTTGATGGCTGGTTGATGGTTTGGTGGGTTGGCTGAAATTCAAACCATGAGAGGCGGTATCCTGTCCAGGACTGGCTGGTGGCCCCAGTTGGAATCCCAGCTGACGGCGACGGGAAACCATATTCATCAGTGACAGCGAAACACCAAGGTATTGGACCTTGTAAGCAAAGGGAACATGGACGACGTTGAGACCTTCCTCAGTGAGGTGCGGAACTTGCCATCTTTGTTTCAATTCTCTCTCTTGTACTTTTCAGGATTGTTTCATGTGGTTCCTCAGTGGGTTCAGTCGGTTGTTTCTTTTCGTCTCCTTTGGACCGAGATACAGAGTGATGAATTTTCACTCTGTTCGATCTGGTGTAAGGGAAATCCCCTGATTCAAAGGTTGAGCCGTTGAGCCCTGGCTTTTCCAGGAGTCGAACAAGCAGCATGCCACCAAGGTGCAGAGCTGAAGTTGATGCTTAACCAGGGGTTCCTGAGTCCACAGAGAGCTTTCTCTTGGAACCTTCATCAGCCTTCATCCCCCAGAAATGGTGGATGTGAAAGGGGGAAGCTGGAACAAATGATGTTTTCAGTCTGCCTATCAGACAAAAGCCATGTTTTTTCCATACTTTTTTCGTTGCTTTTTCAAGCGCTCTCCCTGTGGTCACAGCCGTTTGGGTTCAACGATCTGCAATTTTGGAACCTGGAAGTTGGGCCATCTTAGCCGCGTCCCAGATGACTTCATTCGTGTCTTTCCCGAAGACGGCTACAGTGAGTAGCCTTGGCAATCAGCTGAAGCCCCTTGGCGGCTGGTGGCACTGGGATGAAAGTGGTTGCAATTGTGGAAAAGTCTGAGCGGAGAAGCCAACTCAATTCAACTCATATCTGGTAGTTGAGCTAGTAATCAGCTAGTAATGAAATATAATAAATGGGTTCACAATTTTCATGCCATATCTGTTCTTTTGAACAACTAGCTGCGCATTTGCCTCTGCAGGCTGCAGACCTGCCATGTCACTGGTCGTCAATGAAAGCCTTTACGCTGATGAACAAACGCCACAGTTGCTTTCCAATATCTCAGGATGTGAAAGCCGGTCCATTTAGGCCTCCCGCTATCTCAGTTTCCGGCCACCCAGAGAAGATTGAGCTGACCTCATTCCAGTGAGGTGCCCCCAAAGCGCTTCGCAGCCAGTGGGCGGTCGCTGCGGGTCAGCGCAGTCCGGCCTTGCACTACAGCTGGCGCTCGGTGCGCTTGCCGCAGGCCACCAAGCTGGGTGGGGGGATACTTGGGAATGCCTCGATGAACGAGATGATGGCAGGTGCTGATGTGCATGTCCGCCGATGATTGCGACTAATGCCACGACTGTGATGATAGCTTGCTTTTTGCGCGCTATCACACACACACAAGAATGTCAACACCTTCTTCATATTATGTATATATATATTATTATATATATGTACGCATTTGATATGGCACTTCTGTCGAATTCTGCTCCCCTTCTTGAGCAGCGATGCTAGTTTTATGCTAATATGGGCAACAACTTTGAATTGGCAAATGGATGATTGGATGATTGGATGATTGGATGATTGGATGATGCTTAGATGACGATGACAGTAGGAATCTGAGGAAGTTCTCTCCCCAGGAGCTGCGTCCACCTTTGCACGGCGCCAAAGGAAGCGTGGCCGCGCTGCGAGTCCGGTCGCCTGTTGTGCCAACCCAGTGGCCACCTGTGAAACGAGCATGGGCACCTTCAAGGCCGAGAGAAATGACGAAAAGGGCTGCTTTCACCGAGGAGATAACATTAGTAACATTAGTAACATTAGTAACAGTAGTAACATCTAGTAACTAGATGTTACTAGATGTACAGTAACTAGATGTAACTAGTAACTGTCTAGTATAGATGGTCTAGATATTCTGGTGTATATTATTCTGCGATTCTGGTTTTGGGAAGCTCAGGATTATCGTCCACTTGAATCTTTGGCAAAATCCTTTGAGTGGGAGAATGTGACAAACAAATATGGTATGCCAGCTGTATTGGACACTTCCCAGAGATATTGCCAATCTTGGCCTGCTGCAGAGCCTCTTTACGTATCCTTATGATGCCTTCCAACATGATCGAAGAAGGCAATCAGACCGGATGCTATAAATAATTTTCGATTATTTGATTCCATCATCCCACAGTGTGTGTGTGTTTGTCAATCTGGCATTTCTCCTACGTATACGACGTATAGATCCCTGCTTTCAGACGCCAGCGAGACGCTGGCAGGTTGAGCTCTTTTTGGACCAGATGCCCTTGACAGCATCAAATTGGATCGATCTGGCGAAGACTGGCTTCTACGATGGTATTCATTTTCACCGGGTGATCCCAAACTTCATGTGCCAGTTTGGATGTCCGTCTTCCTTCCTTTGCTTGGCTCCTAATTTCATTTGTTTCCTCATTTTTTCGGTGATACCTACGGATACCTACGGACATCGACGGACACCTACGGATATCTTTTGATGCCGTGTCTGAAAAGAAGGGATGACCGTGACCTGGGCGCTGGAGGTATGCCAAGGACCCAAAAAGTCCACGTGCTGGAACCGGCGGTCCCACTGAAGGAAGCTTTGAGATCCTGGATGGTTCTCGGAAGGCCGGAAGGCGGCTGAGTACAGAGAAAGACTTTAGAAGGAACCTGTTATTATGCATTATATTTGTATGATTATATATGTATATATATATATATGTATATATATATATGTATATATATATGTATATATATATGTGTATATATATATACATATACAGTATATATATATATACAATGTAGGTCATCACTATTTTGTGACCCTAGTTTCGTAGCTAGCCAGCCTCCATTCTCCGTAGCTTCCGCATCGCCAGGCCTTCCGCGATGCAGGTGGCAACATCGAGGATGAGTTCACAGCGCAGTTGGGAAATGAGCCAGGCACTTTGTCCATGGCGAATACCGGGGCACCCAACTCTGGCGGCTCACAATTCTTCATCAATGTGAACAACAACAGCTTCCTGAACTGGTTCGATCGCAGTACCCCATCAGCACATCCAGTCTTTGGCAAGGTGGTGGAGGGATATGATTTGATCGAGAAGATCTCCAAAGTGCCCACTGACGCCAGGGACTGTCCTCAAGACCCGGTGAAGATGGTCAAGATCACCGTGGAGGGTGTATAGATTGAAATACCTGGGAGATGTCTCAAAATCCAAGGCGTTTCACATATTTCCATAAATGTTGCATTGTCTTGCATTGATCATTTTGAGACGTAGCCTCACAGTAGCATCATTTGAAGTAGCGTATGAGCTCCCCTTGCACTGACACAACTGAGATTCACGCAAGAGGTCGAGCAAAAGGACGCTGCTTGCGTATCAGGGCATGTGCAGTCTTCACACTTCCAGCATCTACAATTTCCGTTCTCATGTCCCCTGCTTCGTTGGTTACGTCACCTTTATTGCCATGTTCCAAGCTGGGTAATCCTAGGCGGACATCCTAGCCACCCTGCGAAGCCTGTGCAAGGCCTTCTACCATTGGATCATCCATGCCTGCCAAACCAAGTTGGAGAATCCCGAGGTGGGCGATCGGGGCGATCAGGGCAATCAGGGTAATGGTGTCCGCCGCTTCCGGCCAAGGCAGCGCGTTGGTTCGCCACTCGCATGGAGAAGTCTGGCCTGAAAGCCAATGCTGCGAAGCTGAGGATAGGGTGGTGGGGCAAGAGGGTTTAAAACAATTTTTCAAAACTACTTGAAGTAAATTGTTTTGGACTTTGGTCCGTTCGATTGGATGCCATTTCTATGCATGTCCGGCATCTTGGCGTTCCCCCCTCAGATATCCATCAGGCTTGTTGATTTTGTTGCGTCTCATGTTTCTCAGCTCCACCTATTATCAACATCACAACAGCCACCAGCAGAGCGAGCACCTGCACCAGCTAGCTAGACTATGTGTGAAGAGTTTACTTTTACATGGAAATCCATTGATGCTCACGCATTTTATTTGTGGAAGCACAACCTCGGGCAGATTGATAAATTCAGAACGCATATTACAGATTCAATGAAGTACAATCTGGTACAGATTCAATGACGTAGAGTCTGGTCACTGTGAATGTGAAAGACGTGAAAGACTATATTCTCAGACAGCTTAAATGGTCAATGCTCGACACACTGAGCCTTTGCGATTGAGGTCGTGACTTTCAACTGCATGATTGGGTCGTGCTTTAAGAATGGTCCGTGCACCTGGGAACGTGTTTTGATTTGTCGTATAGCATCGTATAGCTATGTCATGGCTTGTTGCGGTATGTTCTGGGGAATGCATCCTTCATCTCTGAAGTCATGGAAAGATTGGAAAGGAATGCTCTGAGCGCTACTGTCGTTCTACGTTTTTTAGGTGATCTGGATCTTGCACGCTCATGGTCTGGGAGCTTGGAAGAAAAGCAGATGTGCTGTGAACTTCGAGCTGTTTTAGAGCTGTTGTTCCCCCCCGGAGAGAAAGTGGCCCCCCAATGAAGGCCTCATCCCTGACCGTGACCTCGTCTCAGGTGGGATGTGATGATGGCCAGTGGCATTAAACCAAATCGCATCACCTACAACATCCTCATCAGCTCATGCGCGAAGGTTCGGGAAATCGCTGCCAACTCCGAAGTTTGGAAGGGATCCCAGTGACCATCATTGAATCTACAGGGTCATAACATAACCACCCCCCATGGGCAGGTGAACATTTCAATTTCATTTGGTCAATTTGTGGTCTCCAGGGATGTTCAATGATGTTCATAAGGGTATCAGCATTGAATCGACAAAGAATGTCGCAGATGATCTGCGAAAAGTTGTGCAACTTGGCCAGATGCGCGATGCAGCTGGAGCAGAGAAGTGGATGTTGCAGATGATGGACCAAGGACCGGTACTGACCTGGTACTGATCAGATGAGAACAGAAACCATACACCATCATGAAATTTACTAATCGGTTGGAAACCCTTTAAAGGTTGGCAGCCACAAACGAGCAGCACTTGCTTCTATGGTTGGAGAACGTTTGTGGCACCTCTGCTGTGGCTAAAATTTCCAGTGCTTTCAAGAGTCAATGGTGCCTCAGACATCCTCCCGGACGCTCCCACCATCTGCACCACATACTTGGATGTGTATCCCAGTTTGCCAGTGGTTTTAAGCCATGTTGAAACGTAACTGGGTTCTATCGTTCTATCCCAATCCATCCCAACATATCCTAAGATATACTGTACCAAGCCACATCCAAACGACCCATCGATCCCATCGCCAGGGATTAAGCCTTGCACTGTGTCGTTCACCGCCGTCATCAGTGCTTTTGCCAAGATTGGCGTGCGCAGCCGAGATGGCGGTGGCGAGGTTCTGGCTGATGTTGGGGATGCACTTAGTGAATCCTATCGAAATATGATGACATAAAAATGACATCTGGATATTTCTCTCCGACTTCTCCTCAGAGAACGACGAACGTCCTAGTCCTTTCTCAAGCGTTGTTCAGCTGCAAGGGGGAAGTGTGGCTCAGGATTGGGACAACATCGGGACAATATGTTCCGTCAGGTTCTGCAAACGTAAAAGGCGAACAACTGCAGGGACCGGTCGGCGACACTCTGAGGATTTAGAAGATGCAGAAGCCTGGTTTCGCCGCATGGAGGATATCAATCAATTGTGGTCGCTGGTGGTCTTGGTGGCTTGAGTGAAGGGAGAGAACTGGTTCGGGTGAGTCATGGTGCCTTACACATTTTTCATACTTTTTTCACATGCTTATGCTGGTATCGATCTGGTTGAAGCCATCCCTTGGCTCCAGGAATCTAAAGAGGAGGCAGACTCTGTGGTCTACAACAGCATGATCAATGCCTGTCTCATCCTGAGACATTTTGGATGTGACTGCTGACCTGCTGATTTCTGTGAGGAGTTTATCTCTGGTCTAAGATATTCTAAATAGTGCTGGATGAATATACAAATCACCAACGATCTTATGGATACCATGGGATAGAACATGATAGAATGGTACCTCTAAAATCAACAATATGGGGTGGGTTAAAAAAAGGACCTAGGGATATGCAGATGAACAGGTTCATTTTGAGGATTCCAAATCCAACAGCCTGATCAGTTGCACCACTATATTAGTGGAAGAAACCATCCCATTAACCAACCGCATACGAGACCTCTAGTGGGGATGGTTTATCAATATTTACATTGAGGTTGCAAAACCAGCGGTATTTGAAATTCAAAAAAGCAGCCACTTGCAGCCACTTGCAGCCACTCGAGTGGCCGCAAGTGGCCGCAAGTGGCCGCTAGGGCAAGTGGCCGCAAGTG
>Ga0126342_10016365_pt1 | contig 12927 bp, 9 predicted proteins | sample Cyp1metagenome_FD_92528 | JGI IMG/M metagenome (GOLD analysis project Ga0126342, IMG submission 92528) | Coral microbial communities from Lord Howe Island, Old Settlement Bay, Australia - Cyphastrea 1 metagenome | ecosystem: Host-associated > Invertebrates > Cnidaria > Coral ... | reverse complement strand
TACTCCACACCAATGAATCACCATCTCTTTTCTCTTTCTTGCTTACCCCATGCCGTCTTTGCCTTTCTTTTGTTGCTTGTTGGAAGAAGTTGACTTGTGGGGTTATCCGGTCCTTTAATTTTTGCATTACGAAGCAATGCTTTTTGAATCTCTGCTGATCAAAGACACCCACCCGTGCAACTGGGAATGGCCATGCAAATTCGTACGATGAGCTTCAAGCTCATGGGATTTCAGCCGCTGAATTTCTAAAAATCGACAACCTTCCGTTGTTCGCGACTTGAAAACACGATGCATGGAACGCGTTTCTTCTTGCCTTCCTTCCTTTCGGAATGATGGCATATGATGGAACACATACCAGTTACCTCGAAATATTTGCATGGACTTGGAGAAAATGAGTAATTCAGTATAAATCAGTATGACTCAGTAACTTAAGTCTTTTATATTATACATAGATTGGGAATACAAATCACAATTTTATGCCACTTGGTTCCTCTGGGGTTTCTATCCATCAGGAGCTGATCGAGATGTCCAACTGGCAGTCCATCATTGACGTCAACGACCCAGCAAATGCCACGATAGCACGCCTGTTCTATTGAAGTGCTCTCGGCCCCACCGGCCTTGCCTCATCATGATCATTATGGGTGCTACGATCAAAGTCCCGGTGAAGATAATCAAAGGAGATTCTATTGGTCATCTGCCCTAGAACTCATACACCGCACAGAAGAATTTCAAAATTTGGAAGTGAGCTTCTCACCGCATACGTGCATGCTATGGCTTGCAACCTGCAGCTACTGACTTCTCCTGCAGCAAGGCGTGAGAAAAAATCCGAGAACACACGGCAAAACTCACATGAGAAGCAACAAAGTCTATTGACTTCGTGCGCAAATTGATACAAGTTGGTTCAACCCACTACACCACTGCTTCAGCTTCTGCAGACTCCCAATTGCTTCATCAGGAACCGGCTGATGACCAATGGACCAATGGAAATGGCGTCATGGCCTCGCAGCTGAGCTGAACTTCACAATTCGTATATCTTAAACACCTTAAACATCCTTAGGCTGGCTATATCTCAGCGGAAAAAAACAGGCTTCTCTCATGGCAAATGAGAAGATCATGCCAAGGCAGGAGGAATGATTGTGTTCATAAACCCACATTTTTAAGGCAATACTCAAACCAACTACAGCAGGTGGTTGTGCAACCCCCAATTCGTGAGCAGCCACCTCCAAGTAGTAAAACCCATCTCTGGCCCCTCAGCCTTGCGGAATACCAATCCCTCTGTTTCATTGGCAAGGCAAGTTGTATTTTCAAACTGACCATTCACCAAATGTTGTTTCTTATCATCACTGTATGTGTCTTTTGAATTGTCATCTATCCTTACGGTGTCCCCTTGGGCCACGGACCCTGTTTTTTTGAACCCCCCTCTAGACCCCCATCCTTTCCTAGTATTGCTATGCATTTTTTTTGCTGCACCTCTCATACATTCATACCGTACCTGATCTCCCGTGTTTTGGTTGGTGGCAAACTATTTTGAAAGGAATTGCCATCCCAAAAATGATCAACATCTGACTAGTAACAGTGATGATTTGGAAACTCACAAAGGGTAAGGGTACTGCGCGTGGCGTTACCCCATGGCCTCCAGTTACAGGCACCATTGGAGGTCCAACGGTGCGATCAGTTCATGGGCCTACGAGACTAAGTCCTTACAACGTGGTGTCACCTAGTTAGAAATTGGTAACATCCATTACCTAGAGATTTCTATCATAAACCCCAATCATTGAAGTTATAAACCAACTTACCTATGGGGCCCACCTTGTATCATTGGGGAATTCACATGGTACAGTGTACAATGTTGGAGTCTGCCAGAGTGGTGGCCAGTGGAATTGATCAGGTCATGCTCGTGTTCGCCGCAACAAGGGATGGACTGCAGGCATTTTCCTATGACGCATTGACGCCTGTTGAAACTTGATGGATCTCCTGATCTCCGCATTTAAGGCTTACCTTACGCACGCATGTTTATATCAATATCAATATATATATATATATATACGATTATATATATATATCCCAATTCACACTCATGCACGCATACATAAATGCTGCCATGCATTTTTGTACACCTATGTTATCATGTATGTATATATATATATATATTAATATATATATATATATGCGTAAAAAAAGGATAGCTGCATACACGTTGATATGTTACTGTCAAATTAATGAAGATAATTGGATATTTTACGATAATTCCCAATGCCATACGAGCATGAAAAGAGGGAACATGGATAAATAGATAGATAGATTAGATAGATAGATAGATAGATAGATTAGATTAGATTAGATTAGATTAGGTTAGATTAGAGATTAGTTTAGATTAGATTAGATTAGATAGATAGATAGATAAGATACGATAAGATAAGATAAGATACGATAAGATAAGATAAGATACGATAAGATAAGATAAGATTAGATTAGATAGATAGATAGATAGATAAGATTAGATAAGATAAGATACGATAAGATAAGATACGATAAGATAAGATAAGATTAGATAGATAGATAGATAGATAAGATTAGATTAGATAAGATAAGATGCGATAAGATAAGATAAGATACGATAAGATAAGATAAGATTAGATAGATAGATAGATAAGATTAGATAAGATAAGATACGATAAGATAAGGTAAGATACGATAAGATAAGATAAGATTAGATAGATAGATAAGATTAGATAAGATAAGATACGATAAGATAAGATACGATAAGATAAGATAAGATTAGATAGATAGATAGATAGATAAGATTAGATAAGATAAGATACGATAAGATAAGATACAATAAGATTAGATAAGATAAGATACGATAAGATAAGATACAATAAGATAAGATAAGATAAGATACGATAAGATAAGGTAAGATACGATAAGATAAGATAAGATTAGATAAGATACGATAAGATAAGATAAAATAAGATTAGATAGATAGAAATATATAATTGTATAACTATAAAAATATTTTATAATTATATGTATATACACAGTATTTAAAGCACCAGGCAGCCTCTTCGCCCGAGCATCGTCACACAAGGGCCTTCATACTGTTCCAATGCTGCCCATCATTAGACATGACAAGGCGGAGGAAATAAATGAATCGTCCCAATTAGATACAATTAGACTAGTTGCCAGTGGATGGATGGTTTAGTCCACAAACCTTCAATCTCCACTGTAAAGTGAGTGAAGTTGAAGATGCTCACAGTCTTGCGGCGGCATCAAATGTGCTCAAACACTGCATTAAACACTTGTGATAGCTTGGCACTGAAACGCGGCCAGGGGCCATTCAGGAGGCAGCAAATAAGGTCAAACCATGTCAAACCCCTTCCCATACAAAGAACTCGGTTTTTTTTGTCGTGGCACAAAAAGCAGGGCTCCAAAGTGAAGGCATCATAACATAACCGATACTCAACCTGTTGGACCTGTTTCTTCCGGAGTGCTTTATTCGGACAAATGGGATTTGAACTAGAACAAATATCATCTCACACCTCATCGCCGTGAAATGCTCACAAGCTTAAAATGACCTGAAAATCCAGGATCTCATAGCCAAAACACGGCCAACACACTGTTGAAACTAATGTAAACAGGGGATGGGCCTAACATATAATGTTTATAATATATATATATGTGTTTATGTTTATATATACATATACTGACATGAATTCATGCATGTATTCTGATATCATTTCTGACATGCATTCTGACACACACATATATAGTATCCTTACATAAAATCTGACGTGTGTTCTCAGGGCAAATCCGACATTTTTAATATGATGCTGACATATTTATTAACATGGAATGACATGGGCATGTGTATATTGATATGTAATATACTTCCGACAGGCACAGGATGACACAGAGACTTCGCGATCTTGCTATTTGAGGAGGAGCCACGAGGAGGAGGAAAAGGATAAAAAGGAGGAAAAGGATGAAAAGGAGGAAAAGGAGGAGGAACTGACGCAAAATCGAGAGACTCTCACGTGACACATGGCATACCATGGCATCATGGAGGTCTACATGCCCAACCAAGATTCACCTTGTCGCTGATCTGGACCGTCGTTTTGTCTGGCTGCGTTTCGTGGCGGCTTGGAGAACTCGGTGGCAAAATCTCAGCGGATGAGGAGCCAACTCCAGCGGTGATGTGTCCGGAGATGAGAAACTGCTAGCAACATGAAGCTTTGTGAATAATGCGCTAAATCCATTGGTTCGTTTGGCACAATGGAAGGCCAGGGGATCAACACATGTGGCATCATGCATCAAATGGGGATGGCTCAAAATTAGGCACCCCATGGAACCTCAAAATCCGAGGAATTAAAACACAATTCCCCCGTCAAAACGGCCATAAACTGGAGAAGAATATGTATATAAGTAGATTTCGCAGTATTTGGGTCTGATTTCACAATGTTTGGGTCCTACACATGTAGTTTCTTCTGTCGGCAAATGAAATAAAATCATCGGATTGGTTTCAACCTAGGGTCACTGGGATGTCTTGGATAGGTTTGGGCAGGAAATTATATTGTGGTATTCAATGTATTTTACGTTGTTGTCTTATCCAAATTATGGACAGCTTGAATACAATATAATATTATTGTTTTGATGGAACACCGAGGCCTGATTAAGAATTGGATTTTGTCTCGAAATTGCATAAAATGGCTTTCTGGAATTTAGTCTGCGTAATGCAATCAGGTATTCTGCAATTGGAAAAATGTGGTGTAAAATGATATGTTCTTCTAAAGTTCTGCAGTATCCATCAGGGAGCCAGGTGGGTGTGAATGTTTTTGAGCCGACTATCTGGGCGAATCTGGTAGAGATATTTTGCGACTTCATCTAATGATTTGAAGTAATTTGTTTGAAACGTGGATTTGGTATGTTCAAATTCTCAAAGGACAATCTGCCAATCTTTGATTTTGAGACAATCTGGGTCGTGGATCTCGATTAGAATTTAGCAAGCTCAAAAGGGTGACCTTTTGGTCCAAAAGGTCGCCCCTGGGGATATTCTGCGCCTTTTTTTTTTGCAAGTCCTAGCCGCAGATTGTCCCACAGATGATTCCCAGAGTGACCTTTTGGTCCAAAAGGTCGTCCTTTGAGGAAAACCATGTCAAAAACAAAATCCATGACGCAGATTGTCTTTGCAAGGGTAATGTGTTGGTCCAAAACATCGTCCCCGCAGAATATCGAAAAGGTCCTCCTCTTATAGAAAAGGTTGCCCCGGCAGAATATCAAAAAGGGCGTAGTCCTCACAAAACATCAAAAACATAGCCCCCCCAAGAATATCAAACATGTCGACATTTCAACAACTGGTGATATTAGGGGAAGTACAATACATGGAAGTATGAGGAAATGTAGAGCGAACTGTTGCAACTTGTTTTTTTGGGTCGGCAAGGTGGCTTTCTCAAATTTCATTGCCATGGCTGCAAAAGATACATGATCGCAAAGGTATTTTGTTCAAAATATTTATGCTGAGCAACCACCATATTTCAACCCCCAAGGCCTTTGCACGAGAAGAATAATAATTTGTTGGTACTTCAGCGCGATCCTAACATTATAGCCTTGCAACGTGAGGCATTTTTTGGATCCTTTACGTAAAAACACGTCAACAATCGCCAATATGGGTAGGACCCAAACAAAACAAGATAACAAGTGTCTCATCAGAATATTGTTGGATAATTTGATCATAAATAAATACAAATAAGAGTAAAGGCACCTTTCTTTAGGGACAAGTCATAAGTAAGTACCCCGGAGCCAACACAGCTGAAGCCAGCCTCTCCTCCGCATCTGTACCAAGGCAAAATATTCCAATTGATCGTTGCGTTGCAGCCACCCGTGTGACATCGTGGGACATGTGTGACCGAGGCATGGACTCATGGACCTGGACATTCCTCAAATGGATCCACATGATCCACAATCACAAGAGATTCTGAGTCATCAAGTTGACACATAAATTCACGCAGCAAGAGGGCGTTTGTCATCGGTGTAATCAAATGTCACCCTGTGTTCTTAGAGTTTTTGTGGATGTTCCGCCGCCTTTTTTTTGACGCACAAAAAGGTGAATTTCCGAAGCCAAGAAGTTCCCTGATCCACTGGTCGTATAGTGCTGCTCACCTGTGGTAGTTCCCCAAAATTTTCTGTTCAGCAGTTTTGATACCACTACCTTCAGTCAACTGTATGGTCCATATTTCTTTGATGCAAGTAATGGTAATTTATGTCATGTGTATTCATCTGTACCGCTAAGGTATCGTGATGTATCATACATATTATTAACCAAATATAGTATGGCCATTATCTCAGTTCGGAAGTTAAGAACCATGTGCTGTCTAAACACGTGGCAATAGGATACCTGAGGTGAACTAGTTATGTAATGTATTATACTGTTATATACTGCATTGTGAGCATTCCGAACATATTCCTCCCAAATCCATATACCGTCAGCATCCACATAATATTGCGGCAATCTTGCATGCCACCGATCAATCGATGGATCTGCTGATCCATCTCAGAGTCTGCCTAATTTGTGCGTAAGTCCATCTATCAACGCAATCTAATCAATCTTATCGAGTATTACATCGAGTATCTTACCCAGCACACTTCCATATCATAGTCATGTAATGTCATGTATAGTCATGTGGTATTGATCCGCATGTCCTGCACATAAACCTATGGTAGGGATGGAAACCAACAATTATTTCAAGCATAAATCTTCGATATGACGCAGGTTCTCTTTGCTTCGCTTGTATTACATGCGTGGTTTTGGCATGTGATCTGGATCCACTACGTACGATCCATGCATGGGCCCAAACATCGATGTTCAGTGACTTCATTTCACTTCAAACAAATGGCTTCGGATACTCCATGGCCACCTAAGAGCATAATCTATAGATATCTATAGCTCCTCCTCATGATTTCTCATGATTTCTCCGTTGCTCAACAAAGAACAGCCACATTCACCCTGTGAATCTCAAGTGTTTTTGGCCCCAGTCGGCGTCAGCATGCATCAGCAGTCTGCCTCTACAAAGGCTGTTGTCTATCTCTCCTGGATGCCCGGCGAAAGACTATGCCCCACCAGCTCGTCCTGCAGCTCAAGGCTGCCCCTGACGACGCGATCATGGTGCCCACATGGCGACTGGAAAATCAAACGTGTATCTAGATGTATGATGTGTAGTAACACCCAAACAAATAGAAGAAACATCCTTTCTTCCTATTCCTAAACCATCCTAAATCTCCCATAAATAGGAAAAATATACTCCAGATTTTTCGTTTTGGGAAATGTAAATGGAAATGTCAGATTGGCCAATTTGATGTTTAATTTAATTCATCCCCTTTGGAAAACACTTGAACAATCAAGCAGTGCAGGACCCCAAAATGAATGGATCCAATACAAAACCGAGTTTCAGTGTGGAGGTATTGAATATCAGTAAAAAGGGATCTTTTTTCTTTCGGGAATGCAACAACAAAACAAATGAAGTGCAATGCACTTCGCTGGAGTTTCTCTGAAACATGGGCAACTCCAACAAACTTTGACCAACAGAGTTCCAACTCTCCATTCGGATCAAATCTGCCGCTCAACTTTTTTGTATCGCATCCCCGCGCTTCATATTTGTTGTGCATGTGTTATTGCTATGACTATTGCTACTGAATTGCCATGCTATCTACAACCACCAACCACTGTTTGTTGCACAATGAGATCGAAGCTCTCTCTGTTCGCGCAAGGTGCAAACCAGCTCGAACCCCCTGTTTGCTGGCCAACCTATTGAACATATGGACATACACACATGGTTATCACGTTGTTACTACGCATATATCTAAGACTTCTCAAACAAATTCTAACACAAACGCACACAGTAAGAAACAAACAATGGTTTGAACTTGGTAAACATTCCATATATATATATATATATATATATTCCATTTTATATAACGCGTCAGGTTTTTTACCACGCGACAGTCGAACTGCTGCGGCACTCTGGCATCTCATCCGTAGAAAATCAATCAGCACCTTACTTTGATTTAACATGCGAACCCACCACTACCTCCAGCAACAGCTGAGCAATTCCAAAATTTGCCTTGGTGGATAAGATCTGCTGACGTGCACCTTTTTTTTCCTGCAGATGGATTGCCTCATTATGGACCACAAAGAAACATAGAAAAACATATTCGATTTAATTTTTTTCAGATAATTTATTCATTTTTGCAGTTTCGAACTCCCCAGGTTCCAGCCTCAGCCTGCTTAGATTTCCTCCGTCAGAAAGTTCCATCGCAGTTTTTCCATGGCCATGGAAATACGTGGAACGTAGCTGTCTTCATCACCTTAGGTGAAATAAATCGGCCTGAAAATCCCATCGCCGTGTTCGAATTCAACTAGCCTCAAATGAGTCTTTAAGAGATATCTGCAGACGATTTTCTGGAATATCCGCGAGAAGTTCTGACTACGCACGTGATGGGTTTCCAACAGTATTGTGGTGGGAAATAAAAAATGAATTTGAAATGGAGAGGGCACTTCTGTATCTACTGCAGCAACCGACATAGGTCAGATTGGAGGCGTATCTTCATTTCCATGTATGCTTAAAAGCAGACATCAACAGGGCAATTCCGAATCATTTTGAGGGGTGCGTGGCCATTTTAGATCTGTACTCTGTACTGCCCCAGTGGTTGCAAACAAGACATGTTGGCCAAACATGTTTAAGCAACTCGGATTCGGAAAAACCAAATATATATATATATATATGCCAAATATATGTGTTTGCTTATTTTTACTGATTTATATATATATACATATTAATGTGGCAGACTATATTCATTTCAAACAAAAAATCATCTATCAATCTACCGCTATAGTTACAATAAATCTATAGTACTTCCTTGACCTGAAATAAGCGTGGTTCGAAATAGTTACCCCTTACTGTCATTCCAGTGAGGTTGCAGTGAGGCTGTTATAATTTACCTGGATGTATACCACAAAATGGACCAGAACCATCAGGGTCAAGAAGAGCAATGTTTCCAACAATTGGCCAAATCGCGAACCCAAACCACCTTGAATAGAAAAAGGTGACCCATGCATAGATAATTTGCCACAAATTGTTTAAGGCTTTTGATAGTTTCAATATTCACCATAAGATCTTTGGGAAGTTTGGGGGGTAAGGGCAACAATCTCCTGTACACGAATCCTTGCCCATCTAGATCATGAACTTGGCGAAACAAGGCAAGCTAAGGCAAGCCAAGCCCAATCCTGATCAACCATTGTGAAACAGCAATGAACGAACATACACTGTACATATACAAATTAAAAACATAACATCTGTATATACTTGAAGCCCAAGGGGGTGAAAGAAAGCTAAGGTTCATATGAGCCTGGAGACATGATGGGATTTTGATGGGATTTTGATATGCTGAACACAGATTGCCTAGAGACCTGGCAGGATTTGAGCCCGCGACCATCTGCTTCCAACACCGCTTCAAAATGCCCCGGGAGCTTGGGGGGGAGGGGGGGAAGGGCTTCGAATGAAAAATCAGTGTGGGACTCAGACCTGATCCTCCCCTTGCTGAAGCAAGAGTAACTCCAGCTAGCTACCGCTAGCCTTCCTGATATATATATATATATATATATATCCCTGAACTTCTCAGTTCTCGTTTAACTGGCGCCTTTGCAAAGTGCTCCGTTTCCCACAGCCTTTTCACAAAGTATATACTTTCAAAACTGGTTGATTGATCATGCCTCCATTCCCTGTGCATCATTAGATGGCTCACGTGGGAAAGGCTCAAAATGATCACTATTGATCACCTGGAGAATATTATTCATCACCATATCAAACCATGCATCCATGATCACTTTTTTGGGGGGAGCATCAGCGATTGATTTCACTCTTCAATGAGAATCTGGTGATGTCAACAAAAAAGCGAGATAAGTGCGTGACAAACCCGAGATTTTGATGTGAAAGTTAGTGAAAAACCAGTGATTTTGTGGTCATTTCCAAGCGCGTGAAAATTGCAAGATTTCCTCATGCAACTGGCAGCCCATCCACTCATAGCTGTCTAGTGCCACACCCCTTTGTGGTAATAGAAAATGTGGTTGAAGAGTCCCTCGCGTACAGCCCTCTGCTGAAGCGGAACATGAGGGTAATGGCACAGTTCTTGCCAATTGTCTACAGAACAATGAGGTGATTTGGCTTAAAGTCAAGATGGCACTTTACAGTAACGCAGGCACTTTGTTCGAAAGTACTCGTTTCCCAGGCATTTTGGAAGGTCAGGGTATATATATATAATATTTATATTCAATGCTCCTGACATAATCTTTCCAGCAACTCCCTTCCAAGGGCAAATCAAAGTTCAAGTGAAAGATCTGAGTGCTTGAGGGAACTGCACCCTTGGCATCCCCTGGCTATCTGTACTACTCAATCATCCAACTTGGGTCAGTCCATTACATTGGTCTCTATCATGCGGAGTTTCCAATGGCCCCCCAAACAGGCCGGCAACTGCCAGCAATTGAGAGGATGCACCCTCCGACCAACTAAACTAAGAGGAAGATCAGCTGTCAATGAACATCTTCCATAGCCAGCCCAGAATTAGCCGGAATGTATTGGATAAGGTTAAAAGTTAAAAGTCTTTCATACCAGTCCCCTTTAGATCCTTGAGGCTTCATCATATCACGCCGTCTCGAAATCCCGTGAACCTGGTTACGGTTATGATGTTTGAACTCATGAGTTTACCGCAAAAGAAATCTCATACAAAATCATGATTTCTGGTATTTGCATGTATTTAGCACTAAACTGGATTAAACTGGCCTATTTATGCCTATTAAAAGACAGTCAGTAATACTCTTAGTCAGCTTAGTTAGCCACATATCCCAACAATCGAAACAGCAGCCTAGTATAGCCCAGTACTTAAATTCATGGGGCCCCGGGGAATTCCAATAGTTTCGATAATTTTCGGTTGGGTCATCCACTTCTGGCAAGCAACTCTTTGAGAACTTGTGGGTCAGCACACCTTAGGCGCTGCGCGAGCCACTCAGCCACTCAGTTCTTGTGGCCGCAACTCCACAACTTCTCAAATATCTGGTTGCTTTCAGCCCCATGTTCTCACAACAGGAATGATATCAGCCAACGGGGACCTTCAATTGGGACCTCCAACTGCGACCAATCCCGTGCAATCGAAGAACCAATGAGGTTGGACACGTTCATCCGGGCAAAGGTTTTTTGCAGGTTCTTTTGCTCCCGTTCCTCAGTTCTGGGTTCCAGTAACAAAGAAGCCTGGATCTGTATTGCTGTGTCTGAAACTTGGTCAGCCCCAATTCCAAGGATTTCTTGGGGTCCTTTCATACACCTCAATTTCTGGGCAAACCTTATGGCATCACTAGTGGACGATCGGGATGGCGAGATTTTTAAAAATAGGATTGGCAACTCTTCCAGCACACATATCGGAAGCAAGAAGCCAATCAATCTGGTTTCTGTATTCAAATAGCTGGTAGTCAGATGGATGTTCACCTCTCCCCCAACCCATACTCCTCAATTGTTGTACATCCCCACATCTCAGTTTGGACCGCTCCATCATGGGGCGACCACCCCAGCGGACTTTTCAGCTGAGATTCCAGGAGCGTGGGCAAAGAGGCTTCTGCGGCCTTTTCGCGAAGGCACTCGATGAGATCAGCTGCTGCCACCTCAAACAAAATGCAACACCAGGCTCCCAAATTTTTAAAATGCATTTAAAACCTATGCTAGTCCTTGTGGTTATGAACCAAGTTATCATATTATCCTATATTGGGGATGCCGCATTGCGGCAACACCATTTGTTCAGCAGATCTTATCCATTCCTGACAGAGGCACCAACCCCTGAGAATTGGTCTTGGGAATGCAAAAATGGACAAGGTTGATCTCCAAGTTCAAATATTGCGACTTTTGAGTCCAATGTCTGGTGAATCCTTTCGTTTTTTGGGTGGACCCAAAAATTGTTGAGCATTTGAAGTCAAGATACCATTACACCTCATTTGAGAACCTCGCACCATCTACAATTCTACAACCAGATTTCAAACGACATTTCAACCTTACAAAATTGATCCTTTTCGCAGTACTTTCTGCCAAACACTACCACCTGAGAACCCCTGGTTTAGCAGTTTAGCATTGAATATTGTCATGTAGGGACTTTTAATATGATGGAGGAAAGGTACGCAATCAACAAGCAAATGTCCACCGTTCACTGGTAAAACCTTGGTTTTCTCTCGCATGATACCTCCATCATTGCTGGTTAAATCTCTCATACTTGTTGTCTGAATCCCTGGTTTTGTTGGTTAAATCCTTTGGAAGTAGCTGGTACTAAGTATTTTTTACTGTAATTTTCCATTCTAACAACATGTTTCATGCTTCGTAATAATCCATTTCTCATAGTAAAATCATTTTTTTCATCTATGAAATCAACATGTTCCTCTCGCTTCAGTCGCAACCTGCACGGCCCAGGTTGCTGTTCCCGGCCTTGGCCGCCTCTGAAGCGGGTGCCAAACGTTGCTGGACGTACTGAAGAATCATGGCGCTGAACCTGGGGCCATGGGGCCAGCCGCTGGTCATCAAGCTATGCGTTTCGTGAGTATTTCTATAGTATTGGATCATTTTTAAATATGATTAAATACCTGGATCTTCATTTAGCACTTTTTTCTGCTCATAGCAGTTTTCACTTGGATTTACGCTCGTTCTGACTTTTTATGCTCACTTGAACTAGAAAACGCGCATTTGTTTCTTGACGGACGGGTATTTACGCTTATTTCCCGGCAAAATACGCTCATATTTTTGGCTTTAAAATGCACCAAGTGCAAAAATGCCAAAAGTGGTGCAATTACGCTCATGTGGAGAAAAACCGCTCAAAAAGCAGAAATCTCGCAAATGAGCATTTATT